>Ga0136617_10000527_pt1 | contig 32215 bp, 32 predicted proteins | sample AntDrymUQ3222106_2_FD_129672 | JGI IMG/M metagenome (GOLD analysis project Ga0136617, IMG submission 129672) | Polar desert sand microbial communities from Dry Valleys, Antarctica - metaG UQ322 (21.06) | ecosystem: Environmental > Terrestrial > Soil > Desert | place: Antarctica: Dry Valley... | reverse complement strand
TGCACATTCCACACCCGCTGCCCGCGCGCCCAGGACTACTGCAAGGAGAACGTCCCCAGCCTGGAGCCACAGGAGACCGACGCCCATCATGCTTCCTGCTTCTTCCCCGTGCAGAAGGGCCAGAAGATAGAGGAAGCCGCGACGAGCACGCCCTATCGGGCCGGCGAGTAAGTTTCTCGCCACATAAGACTCTTGCCCGCTTAACGTACTTCTTCGGCGGCGAATCATGGACAAGGTCTCTAAATGCGCCTCTCCTGGGAAAGTTGACGGCGAGCCAGGAACAGGCATATTCTGGACACTGCGTTCTCGGCTTCCGGCGCTGCCTTGTGTGAGGCTCTAGCTTGGTGTGGGGCGGCGCGAGGGCGCTTACGGATCCTTACTGTTCTTGGCTTCGTACATGGCGAAGTCCGCTTCGCGCAGCAGGTCTTCGGGGCGGTCGTGGGCCGAGGCGCTGAGGGTGATCCCGATGCTTGCCGCGACCGACACTTCTTCGCCGGAGAGCGTGATGGGCGCTCGAAGCCCGTCCGCTATGCGCCCTGCTACCTCGGTCGCCTCGGCTTCGTCCGCGACGTCTTCGAGTAGAACGGTGAACTCGTCCCCGCCGAGGCGCGCGACCGTATCTCCCAACCGCACGCTGGTTCGCAGCCGCTTCGCCACCGCGCGGAGCAAGAGGTCCCCGGCCTCGTGGCCCAGGGAATCGTTGATCTTCTTGAAGCCGTCGAGGTCCAGGAAAAGCAACGCTACGGAATCGTCCCGCCTATCCGTGCGGGCAAGAGCCTGGCGGAGCCGGTCCAGGAACAAGGCCCGGTTGGGCAGGCCCGTGAGACCATCATGGAAGGCCAGGTACTCCAGCTGCTCTTCGAGTGTCTTGCGCGCGGTGATGTCCTCCACCGTGCCCTCGAAGCCCACCAGTTCGCCGCCGTTGTCCCGCAAGGCGCGGGCGCTGGTCGAGACCCAGATCTTCACCCCGTCCTTGCGGTAGACCTGGGCCTCGAAGCCGGGGACGACGCCATCGTGCCGCATGACGTTGGCGAGTTCCGATCTGCGGTCGGGGTTCACGTAGAGGCGTCCGGCGTCGGAGATGTCCGTGACCATCTCTTCGGGCGAAGCGTAACCGTACATCCTCGCCATTGCAGGATTTACGGTCAAAAGTCGTCCGTCGAGCGCGGTCTGGAAGACGCCATCCACGGCGTTCTCGAAGATCGAGCGGTACTTCTCCTCAGCGGTCCGCAGCGCCGCCTCCGACCGCTTGCGTTCGGTTATGTCGCGGGCGATGATTACCAGCCGGGGCTTCTCGCCTCGCTCCTGGAGCAACTTGACCCCGATCTCCAGGTCCACGCTCCGGCCGCTCCTGTGGAGGATGACGGTCTCGATGCGATCCTCCTTCCTCTGACCGTCGAGACGTTCGCGAAGCCTCTCCCGCGACTCGATTCTCCTCTCCTCCGGGATCAACTCGAAGAGCGACGGTAACTCTGCCAGTTCCTCGACGCCGTATCCACTGATCCCGCGGAAAGCCTCGTTGGCGTAGATGATGCGTTCCCCCTGGTGACGACGAACCCCTCGCCCATCGTGCTCAGCGCCCCGAGCAGGGTTTCGTAAAGCTCCGCCCTCCCGCGCAGCGTCTGCTCGGGGGGAGAGGAGATCCAGGAGTCATGCTCCTCCATCCCCTCATGCTCGAAGCTCTCATTCTGGGATTCCATCTTATTTGATTATCGGCAAGGCCCCCTCGCTTCTTTAGCGTCTCCCGCCGGTAAGCTCACAACAACGGCAGTTTCTTCCAGGCTCGCACGATACCGAAGGGGCAGTCTCTCGCATGGAGATGTTCCTTCAGCGGCGGCGCGAGTATCTGGTTGTCGTGCCGGTATCCTGGTGCGGGAAGGCGGATTCTGTCCCACGGTTCGGGTAGCAGAACCCGAGATAGTAAAATCACCGGCATGTGGAAGAGTACAGCGACGAAGGCCGACCGCCGTCTCTCGGCGGTGCGAGTGCTGGCGATGGTGCTCGTGCTGCTCGCGACCGCCCTGGGAGCTTTCCTGTTCGGACGGTCGCAGAGCCCGGCGGATATTAATGGAGAGGACCGGGAGAGCCTGCGGCTCTACGCCGAGGCGCTGGACGTGGTCCGCGATGACTACGTGGACCAGGAGGCCGTTGAACCGGATAAGCAGACCTACGCGGCTATCGAGGGGATGCTCGACAGCCTCGGCGACGACGGGCACACGCGCTTTCTCACGCCGGAGGAGGTGGAGAGCAACCGGGAGGGATTGTCCGGGACGTACATCGGGGTCGGGATACGCCTCGAAGACAAAGCCTCGGAGGTCGTGGTGGCCTCCCCGATACAAGGCTCTCCCGCCGCTGAGGCGGGTGTGAGATCCGGAGACGTGGTAATCGCCGTGAACGGCAAGAACGTGCGCGAGGAGGACACCCCGGAGGTCGTCGAGAGGATCAAGGGCGAAGCGGGCACCGAGGTGGAGTTGACGGTGCGCCGGGGCGATGAGGAGCGCGATTTCACCCTGGAGCGCACCCAGATAGACTCCCCGGTCGCCTCGTGGGCGAGGATAGCCAGTAGCGACGTGGCCCTCGTCCAGCTTACCTCCTTCTCCGATGACAGCGCGGAGGAACTAGGTAAAGCCTTCGGGGAGGCCAGGGACGCAGGGGCCAGACGATTCGTGCTCGACCTCCGCGACAACCCTGGCGGGAGGTTGGATCAGGCAGTGGAGATGACGGGTACTTTTCTGAAACCGGGCAGCGTCGTGTACATCCGCGAGGAGGCCGGCGGGAAGCGCGAGAAGATCAAAGTGGAAGACGGCGCCGAGCCCACGAACGCCCCTTTGGCGGTCCTGGTGAACGGCGATACGGCATCCAGCGCGGAGATTCTGGCTGGCGCCCTGCGGGACAACGGCCGGGCGCCGGTCGTCGGCACGACCACCTACGGGACCGGGACGGTCCTCTCGGAGTTCACCCTGAGCGATGGTTCGGCGCTGCTGCTCGGTGTCGCCCAGTGGCTCACCCCTAATGGGGACTTCATCCGCGAGACTGGCATAGACCCTGATGTGAAAGTCGAACTCGGAGAGGACGAAGAGCCGCTCACCCCGAGCGAGGTGCGAGATCTACCACGGGGGAAGGTTCCGGATCGCGACTCCCAGCTTGCACGCGCCCTGCAAGAGCTACAAGAGTAGCAAGACCCCTGGCAGGGTACGATGTTTCCGTCGGACGGATACTTCGAATACGGAGGCGGAATGCACCCGAAGCGCAGAATCCTGCACGGAGCCCCCGGCGGAGTTGGGGGGACGTTGGCGCTCACCGCGCTGCGCAAGACCCTCGCCGGGATAGGTCTGGTCCACACCACCGCCCCGGAACAGGTCGTGGACCGGCTGGAGGACCTCAGCGCGCTGGAGGACATGTCGCCTCGGACGAGGCTTGCCCTGACCATCGCCGCCCACTTCGCCTATGGCGTGGGCTCTGGGGCTGCCTTCGCGCTCCTGCGGCGGGAGAGTGGTGACGCGAAAACGGAGGCCGCCGTGGGGGCCGCGCTGGGGGTACTCTCATGGGGCGTTGGCTGGTCGAGCTGGTTGCCGCTCTTCGGGGTCCACTCTCCGCCGTGGAGACAGCAAACCCCAAAGGTGTTGTTGCCGGTCCTGGATCATGCGGTGTTCGGCGCGGTATGGGGGCTGCTCTACCGGGCCTCGCGCCGGCCTTGAGCGGAGCCCTGACTCCCGGTTCGGGTTATACGTTAGTATGGAGCCTGTCGTATGTGGAAGACAGACCTTCGTGAATAGAGGGAGGTATGCCGCTTGGGCATAGCGATAGTTTCTCTTATAGTCCTGTTGATAGTCGCCGTCGTCGCCATCCCGATCCTGGCCCGCGTACTCGGTGAAGCCGTCGGACGAAAACCGAACGAGACGGAAGGTGAAGAAAACGAGAACCCTGAGGAGGACCAGAACGAGCAGTCCGGTCCCAACAGGGATTGAACGGTCAGCCAGTCAGCACGCTGCCTCCGGCGGCTTGTCAGCCTTCAGAAAGAGCCTCGGTTGGTAATAGCTGACAAGCTGAATTGCTGACAAGCTGACTGGCTACTCAATCCAGCAGGTCGCGCAGCGAGGCGGCGTGTGGGCTGCTCTTTATCTTGGCTAGCGCGGTGAGTTGTATCTGGCGGATTCGTTCGCGGGTCACGTCGAAGCGTTCGCCGACCTCTTCGAGGGTCTTCGGTTGTCCGCCGGTGAGGCCGAAGCGGTACTCCAGGACCATCCGCTCGCGCTCAGGGAGGCTGCCCAGGGCTTCCTGCATGCGTGACTTCAAAAGCGAGGACCTGGCAAGGTCGTGCGGGGTCTCGGAATCCTCGTCCGCAATGAAGTCCCCGAGCTCCGAGGAGTGGTCTTCCCCGACCGGCGTCTCAAGGGAGATGGAGCGGCGGGAGACGCGCTTGATGCGCGCTATCTCCTCGGCGTCGGTCTCCATTATGCGGCCGACTTCCTCGTCCGAGGGGTCGCGGTTCAACTCGGAGGCCAGGGTACGCTGCACCCGGTAGTATTTGTTGATCTTCTCGACCATGTGGACCGGAACCCGGATCGTGCGTCCCTTGTCGGCTATCGCCCTTGTGACAGCCTGGCGGATCCACCACGTCGCGTAGGTCGAGAACTTGAAGCCCTTGCGGTAGTTGAATTTTTCGACCGCCCGCATCAGGCCGATGTTGCCCTCCTGGATCAGGTCCAAAAGAGAGACGCCCCGGCCCGCGTACTTCTTGGCGATGGAGACGACGAGGCGCAGGTTTGCCCGGGTGAGGTGGGCTTTCGCCCGCCGGTCGCCGCCCTCGATGCGGCGGGCCAGATAGACCTCCTGTGCTTTGGTGAGGAGGGGTGTCTTGCCGATCTCATCCAGATACATCTGGACGGCGTCACCGGTGTAACGGGTGCGGAGGTCACTCTCCAGGACTTCTTCCACGAGCTGCGTCTCCTCTTCGTCACCGATGGCGCCGGTCAGGAACTCGGCGTCCACTACCTCGACGCCGTGCTCGCGGAGCAGGCCGTAGACCTGTTGGATCTCATCGGTGGAGAGGTCCACCTCCTGGAGGAGGGCGAGGACTTCGCGGGATTCCAGGGTTCCGCTCTCCTGCCCGGCCTCGAAGAGTTCCTGGATCTCCTCTATGTCTCGCAGATCGCGCTGGGGTTGCAAACTTTCCCCTCGGTCTCCTAGACTGTAACCGAAACCCTTCTGTTGCCTGCACGTAATATATCTAAAAAAGGTCAAAGATCAATTTAACGGACGCTCGCGGACGAAGCCGTGACGAAAGGGAGGATGCACCATGATGGGTCTCAGGAATCTATACAGGGTCTTCAACGAGTCTCGAAAAGCCGCCCGGAAGAGGGCGACGCTGGCCGTGACCGGGGACTCGCCCCGCGCCTCCGAGCTGGCTGCGCTCCTGGGCGCGCAGCGCGGATCCCAGGGCGCGGAGATCGTACTTCATGTCCCCGAAGGCGGCGGGGGGCTGACGCTCTCCGGCAAGGCCGTCGAGGACCCCGGCGACTTTGACCTCTCGGTCGTGAGTGAGTACGCTGTGCGAGAGGAACTGGCGCCGAGCGTCGTGCGGGCGCTGGAGGACGAGTACCTGATCCAACTTGGCCGAGGCTACCCCGTCTTCCGGCGGGCGGTCTGCGATGAGGTCATCCGCAAGAACGCCAGGGAGAACGCGGTGATCGGGGCGCTCCCGATCCCCGGCGCGGATATGCCGGTTATGACGGCCAACCAGGGGCGGATGGTCCTGAGCATCGCCGCCATCTACGGGGAGGAACTCTCGATGGAGCGCGCCCGCGAGCTGCTCGGGGTGCTGGCGGCGGGCTTCGGTTTGCGCGCCATGAGCCGGCAGGTGGTGAAGCTCGTCCCGGTCGGAGGATGGGCAGCCGCAGCGGCCATCGGGTACGCCGGCACGATCACGATGGGCCGCGCCACCATGCTCTACTTCGAGCGCGGCGGGCAGCAGGTAGGGCAGAAGGAGATGGCCGGAATTCAGCGCCGCGCCGCCGAGGAGGCGAAGGCTTTCGTCGCGCGCTTCCGGCGCAAGTAAGCGCCGTCCGTGCCACATCCAATATAATGCCCGTTATGTTCTCAAGGCTCCGGCGCACGCTCGTGGAATTTCGGGGGTTCGTGGTGCGCGGCGCCCTGATCCTGACAGCGGTGCAGGCCGTGCTCGTGGGGATACTTGTGGCTATGGCCCAGCTCCGCAAGCGGCGCGAAGGGCCGCACGGCGGGTTCCCGTGGGAGGATCAACCCGAGGTGGAACTGGAGAACGGCGCCAGACTCAGGCTTTTCCCTTACGGCGTACATCTCTACGAGGCGATGCTGGAGGAGATCGAAAACGCCACGGAATGCGTCTACGTGGGGACGTTCATCTGGAAGGGCGACGAGGTGGGGCGGCGCTTCGTGGACGCTTTGGCGAAGAAGGCCCGCGAGGGCGTCCGGGTGTGCGTGATCTTCGATGGCCTGGCGAACGCTTTCGTCCCGGCCGAATTCAAGGACTTTCCTGGGGAGATCCACACGCTCCATTTCCGGCCGATATGGGGCCCGAGGAAGCTCGCCAACCCGCGCAACCTGTTCCGGTACCATCGCCACATCATGAGCGTGGACGGAAGGGTGGGCTTCGTCGGCGGCTACAACATCGGGTCTCTGTACGCCGACGGCTGGCGCGACACGCACATCCGCATCGAAGGCCACGACGCCCGCGAGGTGGAGAACGACCTCGTGGATTTCTGGAACACGCATCGCTCCCCGGACCTGCCGGAGTTGCCGTCAGCCGGAGACCGTTCCTGGAATTCGGCCACGGTATTCCACCGCAACGACCCGTACATGAGGATCTTCCCGATCCGGGCGATGTACCTGGAGGCCATTGACCGGGCGAACCGGCACATCTACCTCACCCACGCCTACTTCATCCCCGACCGAGCGATGCGGGCCGGGCTCATCGAGGCGGTCGGGCGGGGTGTGGACGTACAGATACTCCTCCCCGAAGACTCCAACCACGTGACCGCAGACTGGCTGGCCCGGCGTCATTTCTGGGAGTTGCTCGAGGCGGGCGTGAGGATCTTCCGCTACCGGCACATCATGATCCACTCCAAGACCGCAACCATTGACGGCGTCTGGTCCACCGTCGGGACGGCGAACATAGACCGCTATAGCATGCTCGGCAACTACGAGACCAACGTGGAGATATACAGCGAGCCGCTCGCCGCCCAGATGGAGCGGATGTTCGAGCTGGACAAGACCAACGCCACGGAGATCACGCTCGAAGAATGGGAGAATCGCCCCCTCCCCGCCAAAGCCGTCGAGCGTATACTCGCCTCTCTGAGCCCGCTCGTCTAGCGCGGCCTCTGCTTTCGCAAAGCGCGGACAACACGACTGTATAATGCCCTTCGAGTATTCTTTGCCGGACTTTCGGGGATGAAGGGAGGACTTGCTTGGCGCGCTGGCTGTTCCACGAGCCGGATAGAGATGTCGTTTCGGAGCTTGTCCGGGCGGCGGAGGTGGACGAACTCTGCGCCCGCGTTCTCGCCAACCGGAGCGTCGCGCCCGAAGACGCCGCAGGCTTCCTCGCCCCTTCACTGAAGACCATCGGCGCGCCGGAGGAGGAGCCGTGGCGCGTTGCGGCCCGCCGCGTGGCGAAGGCTGTCAAGGACGGGGAGCGAATCGGGGTCTTCGGGGACTACGATGCGGACGGTATCACTTCCGCCGCGGTCCTCTATCTCGCGCTCTCGCACTATACGGACAACCTGACCGTCAAGCTGCCGACGCGGCAGGGCGGGTACAGTCTGCTGGAGCCCTACGTCCGGGACCTCTTCGCCGAGGGCGTGAACCTCCTCGTCACGGCTGACTGTGGCATCTCGAACCGGCGTGAGGTTACGTTGGCGAAGGAGCTTGGGATGGATGTGATCGTCACGGACCACCACATCCCGCCCGAGGAGCCGCCGGAAACACCGCCGGCGGTCGCCGTACTCGATCCAAAGCTCTGGGACGCGGATGACCCTCTGGCTGGTGTCGGGGTGGCGTGGAAGTTTGCCTGGGCGGTCGCCCGCGAGATGGGAGATCCGGACGGCAAGAAGCGCATCGGGCGGCTGCTAGACCTAGTCTCCGTCGGGACTATCGTGGACATCGCGCCGATGGTCGGGGATAACCGCGCGCTGGCTTCGATGGGTTTGCGGCATATCAACCGGACGCTGGCCGCGGGCGGGGCGCGGCCTGGAATTGCTGCATTGGTGAAGGTGGCGGGGGTGCGGGGGGAGCTGGACGAGGGGGACCTGGGGTGGAAGATCGGGCCGCGCATCAACTCCATCGGACGGATCAAAGACCCACGTCCGGCCCTTGATATGCTCCTCACCGATGATCCCAAGAAGGCGCTCCGGATCGCCTGGGAACTCAACCAGCTAAACTCCGAGCGGCAGCGCCGCACGAGGCACGCCGTTGAACGGGCTCTTCTTGAAGTTGATCCGGATCAAGCCTTCAAAGTCGTGGTCACGGAGGAGGCTGGCGGGCTCGCCGGACTGGTCGCCGGCAGGGTGGCCGGGACTTCGGGACGTCCGGCGGCGGTGCTCAACCGGCGGGCCGATGGTTCCTACGGCGGATCTGCAAGAGCGGGCGACACGGACGTGGACCTCTACGGCGCGCTCTTCACTGTGCGGCGGCTGATGGGCGAGTGGGGTGGGCATCGCAAGGCCGCCGGGCTCTCCGTGAAAGCCGGGGAGTTCGACGCGTTCGTCGCGGGGGTGAATGCGGCGATTCGCGCCCAGGAAGAGGAGAATCCGGATCTATTCTCGCCGGCCATCGAAGTGGACGCCGAAGTACCGCTCGATGTGGTGTCGGATGGGTTGCTGGAGTGGCACGAGCGGCTCGCGCCGTTCGGGAGCGGCAACCATAGGCCGGTCTTTGTCACGGGGGGGGTGAAGGTCGAAGGTTCGCGTCAGATCTGGGATGGAATGAACCTGGTGCGGCTCGGCGGGGGCGTGGCCGCGAAGATTGCGGGAACACCGGATGAACTGCCGGACGGCGCGTTCGACGCGGCGTATACCGTGAGTCGGAGCGCGTACTCCGGGCGGGCGGAGCTTGAGATATTGGACTGGAAGCAGAGTTAAAGGGACCGGGGGAGAGGCCGTGAACGCTATCGGGGTGGACGTCGGGGGGACCAAGATCGCAGCCGGGGTGGTCTCGGCTGAGGGGGAGGTCCTGGACGAGGTTCGCCACCCGACGCCCCACTCGCCGGAGAAGCTCGTGGAGGCTATCGCAGGGGCCATCGCGGAGGTCGGGGACGGCTATGACGTGGGCGGCGTGTGTCTCGCTGTGCCGGGAAACATCCTGGCGGCGGAGAACCGCGTGATCTTCTCTCCCAACCTGCGCGCCATCGAGGGCATCCCGCTCAAGGACGAACTTGAGCCAAAGATTGGGCTTCCTCTCACCATCGAGAACGACGCGAACGCGGCGGCGTGGGGAGAGTTCCGGTTCGGGGCGGGGAGCGAAGTGGACCATCTCGTGTTCGTGACCCTGGGGACCGGGATCGGGGGCGGGGTCATCACGCACGGCGTCTTGATGCGGGGGGCACAGGGAGCGGGCGGGGAACTTGGACACACCACGATCCAGGCGACTGGCCCTCGCTGTGCGTGTGGCAACCACGGCTGCCTGGAGGCGCTGGCTTCGGGCTCCGCGATCCGGCGCCGTGCCCGCGAGATCGCTATCGAGAGGCCGGGCTCCGCCCTCGACCGGTTGGCGTCGGAGCGTGAGATTCTGGGCGAAGACGTGACCCGGTTGGCCCGGGACGGCGACGAAGCGGCCCTCTCGGTCCTCGAAGAGGCGGGGGTGTGGCTCGGGATCGGGCTCGCCGGGTTCGTCAATATTTTCAACCCGGAGGTCGTGGCTATCGGGGGCGGCGTGGTGGCGGCGGGGGACTTCATCCTGGACCCGGCGCGGAAGGAGATCTGGCTCCGCGCCCGCTCTCCGGCGCGTGACCTCGCTGAGGTCAGGGTGGCGACGCTCGGCGCGAAGTCCGGCGTCCTCGGGGCCGCGGCCCTCGCCCGCGACCCCGAAACCGGGGAGTACGTGCTGGGAACCCCTTGACGCTCGTAGTCGTCCCGACCCCCATCGGCAACCTGGAAGACATCACCCTGCGCGCCCTCAGGGTTCTACGCGAAGCGGACCTCGTCCTCTGCGAGGACACCCGCCGCACGGGACGCCTGCTCGCCCACTACGAGATAAAGCAGGATCTCCTCGCCTACCACGAACACAACGAGGAACGCCTCGCCACCGAGCTTGCCGAAAGAGCGAGGTCCGAAAACCTCGCGCTCGTCACTGACGCGGGAACTCCACTCGTCTCCGACCCTGGATACCGGCTGCTCACTACCTGCATCGAGGCCGGCGTCGAGATCGAAGCGCTGCCAGGGCCGTCGGCGCTCGTGACGGCGCTCGTGGCCTCGGGGTTGCCAGCGGACACGGTGGTGTTCGTCGGCTTCGTGCCACGCAAGGGACAGGAGAGGACCGGGCTTTTTGCCCGGATTGGACGCGAAGCGGCCACCTTCGTGCTCTTCGAGTCGCCTCACAGGCTGGCGAAGACGCTCGGGGATTTACCGCTCGAAGCGCCGGTCGCGGTGTGCCGGGAGTTGACCAAGCTGCACGAAGAGGTCTTCCGGGGAACGGCGGCGGAGGCGGCGGAACATTTCTCGGAAGGGGTGAAAGGCGAGATCGTGCTCGTCGTCCGGGGCGGAACAGCGGTCAGAGAGCCGAGCTTGGAGGAGACTGTCGAGCAGGCGAAAAAGTATGTGGCGGAGGGGGAGAGCCCATCGCGGGCGGCGGCGCAGGCTGCCAGGGAGTCGGGGCGGAAGAAGGGTGAGGTCTACGACCGGCTTTCGCGAAAGCCTGGAGCAAACCGCGCGAGAGGCAGGGTGAGGATGTACGAACCTGACCTGCGAGAGGCGGCACGCTATTTTTTCCGCGAGCCTTATATATTGACCGCTTCGGGAGGCTCTTCCGGCCTGAGCGGCAGCGGCTTCGCCCGCGTAGAGGCGCGTAGTGGATCTTGGTGCCTGCGCCGGTGGCCGGACGGCTTCCAGAGAAAGCATCTGAGCTTCATACACCGGGTTCTTCTGCACGGTCGCGTCCGCAGCTTCGGCGGCGTCCCGGAGCTGGCAAGGACCGGTGGAGAAGATACGATTCTGGAGCTCGATGGTGCCCTCTTCGACGTTCAGGAGTGGCTGGCAGGAGAGCCGCTGTCGGGAAGATCGCATTTCGGCGAGCCGATGCCCAACGTGGTGTACCCTCTCCGGCCGGAGATACTCGCGGCCCTCGCCGCCAGCCTGGCGCGGTTCCACGGCAGCACCGCCGCGCTGCAGTCCCTGTCCCCGGACGAGTCGATGCCGCTGTCTCGACGTCTCACCATGAATGCTGGAGAGATGACGGCACACAAGGAAGCTCTTGTTGCGAACGTCCGGGCGCGAGCCGTTGGAGAAGATCGCCGCGCCGCCCTGGAGTGGCTGGAGCTGTTGCCTGAAGCCGTCGCGCTGGCCGGGGCGATTATACGAGAATACCCCGACAATGCCCGCAGCGTATCGTCCGTGTGTCACGGTGACTTGTGGGCTCCGCACGTGCATTTTGACGGATCGGCCTTCGCGGGTTTCATGGACTTCGAGAGCCTTCACTTCGGTTCGCCGGCTTTCGACCTCGCGCAGCTCATCCTCCATTTCAACGGATGGATTGTCCGCGACGCTGTTGCAGAGGCTTATGAAGAGGTGTCGCCGTTGAGAGAGGAAGACAGGGTGTTGTTGCCGGCGGCCGCAGTCGCGGACCTCGCATTCGAGGGGCCTTGGGCGCTGGAGTCGCTCTACGGTGACGGCAATCCGTCTCCGGCAGAGAAAGGGGCGCACGGGACCAACCTGCGCGCGCTGCTCGGCTCGCTCAGGCTGGTCGTCGCGGACCTGGAGACGAGTCGAAGCGGGCGTTTCAGAATAATCTGAGGAACCATGAAGCCCGTGGTTTCGGGGCTCTGTATAATGCCGGGGCTGATGGCTCCGGGGGAGAGGGGTAGGGCGTCATGTTGGTAGATTCGCACACGCATCTTTTGCGGCTGGAAGTCTCGCCGGAGCAGGCCGTCAAGAGCGCGGCGGAGGCTGGGGTTGGGGCTGTCGTGAACGTCGGAACGCAGGTGGAGGACTCGCAGCGGGGCGCGCAGCTTGCGGCGGTGGTGCCGAACGTGTACTCCTCGGCGGGGATTCATCCTCACAACGCCGGGACGTATACGGCTTCGGACCTGGAGGCGCTTGCCGAGTTGTCCGAGTCGCCTGGGGTGGTGGCTCTGGGGGAGGTCGGGCTGGATTATTACCGCAACGACTGGTCGGCGGACATCCAGCGGGCGCTGTTCGAGGATGTGATCTCCCTGGCAAACGATACCCGCTTGCCCCTGATCATCCACTCCCGCGCCGCCTTCGCGGATACGATGGCCTGCCTGGGAAACGCCAGGGTGTCAGTCATCCTCCATTGCTTCGAGGGTGGCGACAGCGAGGTGCGGGAGGTGAGCGAACGCGGCTACTACGTCGGACTCGCCGGAAACGTCACGTATAAGAGCAGCGAGACCGCGAAGGTGCTGCGCCTCATCGCGGAGGATAGGCTCCTGGTCGAGACGGACGCTCCGTACCTGAGCCCGCAACCCGTGCGCGGCGAGAAGAACGAGCCTAAGAACGTGGTCCACACCGCCCGTTTCGTGGCTGAGCGGCTCGGCCTGGAGGAAGAGGAGTTCGCCACCCTTACCACCCGCAACGCCCGCAACGTGTTCTCGCTGCCGCTGGAGGTGTGATCCCTCCCGGCTTGAACCCCGCCGAACGTCCCAAGAAACGCTTCGGGCAACACTTCCTGAAAGACCCGAACACCGCCCGGATAGTGGCCGCTGGCGTGACGAACGAAGACGTGGTCCTCGAAGTTGGGCCTGGACGCGGCTTCCTGACGAAGTTCCTCGCGGAGCGGGCGCGGCTGGTCCACGCCGTGGAGATAGACCCTGACGTGCTGTCTATCCTGAAGTCCGCCAACTTCGGCAACGTCGTGATCCACGAGGGCGACGCCCTCCTCTTCGACTACACTTCCCTGGACCCGGCCCCGAACAAGCTGGTCGCCAACCTCCCATACAACGTCGCCTCGCCCCTGGTCCTAAAGCTCCTGGAAGAAGTGGAGGACATCTCCATCCTCCGCTTCATGGTTCAACTGGAGGTGGCGCGCCGGATGGCCTCCGGGCCTGGAGGCAAGGACTACAGCGCATACGCCGCGCTCGTCCAGCTCATGGTGGACGTGAGTGTCGAGCACAAAGTCTCGCCCAACGTCTTCGATCCGCCACCGCGGGTCCAGTCGGCGGTGGTCGAGATGCGCCGCCAGGAGACGATATTGAGAACCGGAGAGTACGAGGGCGTGAAGCGGCTGGCGCTCGCCGCTTTCAGGAGCCGACGCAAGCGGCTGGTCAACAACCTGCCTGAGTCCGCGCGGGGCGAGGCGCCTGGGGTTTTGATCTCCCTGGGACACGGGCCGGACGCCCGGGCCGAAGAACTCGCCCCGGAGGACTTCGTATCACTGTACCGGGCGGTTTCGTGGGCGCTCTAGCCGAAGGCAGGATGCTGTTGCGGGCGTTCGCCAAAGTCAACTACGCGCTGGAGGTGCTGGGCCGAAGACCGGACGGGTACCATGATATCCGGAGCGTCATGCAGAGCGTCTCGCTCACCGACGAGGTGGAGATCGAACGCGGCGGCAAGGGTTTCGAGCTTCGGGTCGAGCCCGAGGGGACGGAGATTGGACCCCCCGAGAAAAATACCGTATACAGGGCGTGGACCGTGCTCCGGAATCTAACCGGCGAGGATTTCCCGGTGCGGGTGCGGCTCCGCAAGCGCATACCGGCCGGGGCTGGTCTGGCGGGCGGTTCGGCTGACGCCGCGGCGGCGCTGGTGGGGTTGAGCGCGCTCTTCGGCCTCCGGCTCGACGAAAAAGAAGTGCGCGGGCTGGGAGTTCGGGTCGGGGCGGACGTGCCTTTCTGCCTCACGGGCGGCACGGCGCTCGGAGAAGGCGTGGGCGAGGTCCTTGCTCCGCTCCCCGCACCGCCAGCGCACCATCTGGTGATCGCCAGGCCGGAGCGGGGCGCGGACACCGGCGCGGTGTACCGGCTACACGACGAGCTTGCGGCGAAGCCGGGAGACTCTGCCCAGCCCGTAGTCGAGGCATTGCGGGCCGGTGACTTGTCCGCGCTCGCCCGGTCCATCGGCAACGACCTCGCGCCGGTCACGGAGAAGCTCGTCCCGGAGGTAGGGGTCTTGCGCGAACGCTTGCTCGGCCTCGGGGCGCTCGGGGCCGCGATGACCGGCAGCGGAACGGCAGTCTATGGAATATTCGAGTCCGAGGCGGATGCTCGAGCCGCCGCCGGGCGAGTATCCGTGCCGTTAGTCGAGGTCTGTGTGCCCGTGTCGGCTGGCGTGGAGTTGGTCCTGGATGGCTGACCTCTGCTGCCAGAGGAGGATCGCTCCGGTATAATCGCGGCGCGGTCGAGGCGATGGGGCGTAGCCAAGTGGCAAGGCGCCGGGTTTTGGTCCCGGGATCGCAGGTTCGAATCCTGCCGCCCCAGCCGTGGAGTTCGTGACGCGAACTCGCAAGTTGCGCCGCTGTCAGTGGATAGTCAGAAGGAGCCGACGAATACATGTCCCGAGGGGATAATCCGCCCATCGTCGCCGTGGTGCTGGCGGCTGGCAAGGGCACCCGGATGAAGTCCAACCGGGCGAAGGTTCTCCATACCCTTTGTGGCGCCCCGATGGTCAACTACGCCATAGAGGCCATAAGGTCCCTGGACCCGGAACGGTTGCTCGTCGTGGTGGGCCATCAGGCGGAGGAGGTGCGGGAGATCCTTCCGCCGGACACGGAACCCGTTTTGCAGGAAGAACAGCTCGGCACCGGCGACGCCGTGATGGTCGCGCTGGAGGCCATCGAGGAGGAAGAGGGCGTGCTCCTCGTGGTGAACGGGGATGGACCTTTGATCTCCGACCGCACGCTCGGGGAGCTTGTGGAGCGGCACCGGAAGGCGTACGTCGGGGCGACGGTGCTGGTGGCGGAGCCGCCGGACCCGACCGGGCTCGGGCGCGTGATCGAGGACGCAGGCGTCGTCAGGATAGTCGAGGAGCGGGACGCGACGGATGAAGAGCGCACGGTCCGGCAGGTCAACCTGGGCCTGTACGCCTTCGGGCTGCCGGAGATCCGGGACGCCCTGGGACGGCTGGGGACGGACAACAGCCAGGGCGAGTTGTACCTGACGGACGCTTTGGAGATCATCGGTCGCCGCAGCCGCGCGGTGACGTACCGCCTGAAGGACCTGGAGGAGGCGAACCTGGTCAACGACCGGGCGCAACTCGCGCGGGCCGAGGAGATCCTCAGGCGCCGTATCCTGGATGCCCACATGCGGGCAGGGGTGACGGTTCGGGACCCCGTCTCAACGCACATCGAGGCTTCGGTGGAGATTGGCCGGGATACGGTCATACTGCCAGGCACTTTCCTGCGCGGGGAGACGAAGGTCGGGGCTGACTGCGTTATCGGCCCCTCGACGGACCTCCTGGATACCGTGGTCGGAGACGGGGCGCAGGTCGAGCACTCGGTCGGACGCGGCGCTGGCGTTGGCGCGGGGGCGAAGGTCGGGCCTTTCACGTACCTGCGTCCAGGCACGATACTGGGCACGGACTCGAAGGTCGGTGCGTACTGCGAGGTCAAGAACACGCGGGTGGGGGACAGGAGCAAGGTGCCGCATCTGAGCTACGTTGGGGACACGGAGATCGGGGCCGACGCGAACCTGGGCGCTGGGACCATAACCGCCAACTATGATGGCCGGAACAAGAGCCGCACCAGGATCGGGGACAAAGTATTCACCGGGGTGAACACGAGTTTGATCGCCCCGGTTACAATAGGGGATGGCGCGTACCTCGGGGCCGGCAGCGTTGTGAACAAGGACATCCCCGCGGGCAAGCTCGCCGTTGGGATGCCGGCGCGTGTGATCCGGGACGCTCCTGGGAAAGATAAGAAGATGCCATTACGAGACGAGACGGAGGCTTAACGCGGCGATGCATAACGGCTACCTGTCGCAGACGACCGAGAAGCGGCTGATGCTATTTTCCGGGCGCGGCTACCCCAAGCTCTCCGAGAGGATCGCCGACCGGCTGGACCTCGACCTCGGCGGGGTCCAGATCGAGACGTTCCCCAACGGCGAGGTCTATGCCCGCTACCTGGACTCGGTGCGGGGAGCGGACGTGTTCATCATCCAATCCCTCTGCCGTCCGGTGAACGATAACCTCATGGAGCTTCTGGTGATGATTGACGCCGCCAATCGGGCTTCGGCCAAGCGCATCACGGCGGTTATCCCGTGGTACGCCTACTCGCGCCAGGATCGCAAGACCAAGCCGCGCGAGCCCATATCAGCGCGGTTGGTGGCGAATATGATCCAGGCCGCGGGCGCCGAGCGGGTTATGACGATGGACCTGCATGTCGGGCAGATCGAAGGCTTCTTCTCCTTCCCCGTGGACCACCTCACGGCTATGCACACGTTCGTTGATTACTTCGTGGACGCGGGATTCCGCGACGCCGATGACGCGGTGGTCGTCGCTCCTGACACGGGCGAGGCGAAGGTCGCCAAGAGGCTGGCGGACCATTTGGGCCTGCCGTGGGCCATCCTGAGCAAGACGCGCCACGGGCGGGGGGAGTCCGAGGTCACCCACGTCATAGGCGAGGTTGAGGGGCGGCGCGCGATCATGATAGACGACGTGATCGCCACGGGCGGCACCCTGGTCAACGCGGCGGAGCGGCTGATGGAGGAAGGCGCGACGGAGATCTACGCCGCCGCCACGCACGGCGAATTCTCCGGCTCGGCCTACGAGAAGATCGAAGGCTCCCCCATAAGAGAGGTGGTCGTTACGGACACGCTTCCCTTGAAGGAGGGCGAGCCGCAGTCTAAGATACATACGCTAAACATCGCCCCGATCCTGGCGAGCACCATAAAGAACGTCTTTACGGACGAATCGGTGAGCGGGGTCTTCATGGGCGAGAATCAGCTTTTTTAGTAGTTCCAGCGAGAGAATTTCGGGAGTTCAGATCATGGCGGAGAACGTGGATTTGCAGGCGAGAGAGCGCGAGGGCCGGGGGAAGAACGACGCCCGGCGGCTAAGGGCTTCGGGCTTCGTTCCCGCCGTGCTCTACGGTGAGAACAAGGAGGCGGGGAGCAGCACGCCGCTTGCCGTCCCCGACAGGATGGTGGACTACACACTCACGCATCTGGGAGACAACGCCCTCTACAACATAAGCGTGGGGTCTGGGACCTCCACGGCCCGCGTCGTGGACGTTCATCGAGATCCCGTATCGGGACGGCTGATCCACGTTGACTTCATCCCGGTGAACATGACAGAGAGGATCGAGGTCACGGTTCCGCTTACGGTGGAGGGCGAGGCTCCGGGTGTCGAGCAGGACGGCGGCGTTTTGCAGCAGGTCGCCTACGAACTCCAGGTCGAGTCGCTTCCTGGGGATATTCCGCAGGAGATCACGGTAAACGTATCCAACCTCCAGATGGGCGATAACCTGACGCTCGGGGAAGTGACGTTGCCGGATGGAGTGTCTTTGATCTCGGAGGCGGAGGAAACAGCCGTCACCGTGGTGGCGCCGACGGAGATCACCGAAGAGGAGATCGAAGCGGCAGGCATCGTGGAGGAAGAGTCCGACGAGGAAGAGGGCGAGGAGGCTGCTCCCGAAGATGTGGAAGAAGGCGAAGAGGATGCTGCGGAGCAATCCTCCGAGGAAGAGAACGAGTAACCTCGGCCCGGCCCGGAGCACCGGAGAAGGGACTGACAGCGGGGGGCCATTGCGGTCCCCCGCCGTCTTTGGCCTGGGGAACCCCGGCCGCCGCTACGAGCGCACGCGCCACAACGCAGGCTTCCTCGTTGCCGACGAAATTGGCCGACGCAACGGCGGCGACTGGCGCAAGAAAAAGCGTTCCGAAACCGCCGAGATAAACTTGGGCGCTCTATCAGCCACCCTCGTAAAGCCCCAGACGTTTATGAACGACGCGGGCGCGGCGCTCGGCGGCTTCCTGACAGAGGATCTGATCGTAGTCCACGACGACCTGGATCTCGAAGCAGGCGTCGTGCGCGTGAAGTTAGGCGGCGGAGCGGGCGGGCACAATGGCCTCCGCTCCATAATCGGGCGCCGGGGCAACGAGTTCATCCGGGTGCGCATCGGCATCGGACGCCCCCCGGTAGGCATGACCGTCACCGATTACGTATTGAGCAGGATGGACTCAGCGGTAAAGGACGCTGTCCCGCGGGCTGCGGACGCGGTCGAAGCTGTCATCGAGTTCGGCCCGGAGGCCGCTATGAACAGCTTCAACGTCAGGGACTGACGGCGCGGGCGTGGAAGGATAAATCCTTCCACGCCTGTGGAGCGGCTATCCAGCGTCACGGCTGGAGGAGGACCTTGATCGCGCCGTCCTGCTTCTTCTGGAAGATTTCGTAGCCGTGCGGCCCCTCTTCCAGCGGCAGGCGGTGCGTTGCGAAGCTCTCGACCCCGAGCGGGTCGTCATCCCCGGTGAGGAGCGGCATGATGTCGTCCACCCAGTGCTTGACGTTTGCCTGTCCCATCCTCAGTTGTATCTGCTTGTCGAAGAGCGTCAGCATGGGCAGGGGGTCGGCCATCCCGCCGTAGACCCCGATCAGGGAGATAGTGCCTCCCCGGCGCACCGTGTCTATCGCCTGATAAAGGACGTTCAGGCGGTCTACCCCAGCCTCCTCGAAGACTCTCTGAGCGGCCGCGTCGGGCAAGAGACCCGCGATCTGCTGCGTGAGCCCGGTGGCCGGCGAGCCGTGCGCCTCCATCCCGATGGCATCTATGACCGAGTCGGGACCACGCCCGCCGGTCATCTCGCGGATGGCGTCCGGGACGTTGTCATGCTCACTGGCGTCTACCACCTCGATGCCGTTGCGGCGTGCCCTCTCTATCCGCTCTGGCACGAGGTCAACGGCGATGACCCGATGGCCTCGATGATGGGCGATGCGAGATGACATGTCCCCGATCGGGCCGAGGCCGAAGATGGCGACGCTGCCGCCATCTGGGATACCGGCGTATTCGACCGCCTGCCACGAGGTGGGCAGCACGTCGGAGAGGTAGACGAAACGTTCGTCCGGGGCATCCCCGGCCTCTTCGGGAACCTTGATCGGGGTGTACTGGGCTTGCGGGACGCGCAGGAACTCGGCCTGTCCGCCGGGTACCTCGCCATAGAGCTTGGAGAACCCGAACAGCGCGGTCCCCATGCCCTGGTCGCGTACCTGCATGGTCTCACACTGCGATTGGAGGCCCTGACCACACATCCAGCAATGCCCGCAGCAAATGGTGAACGGGAGAACGACCCGGTCGCCAGGCTTGATGTTCGTGACCTCGGGACCGACCTCTTCGACTATGCCCATCGGCTCGTGGCCGAGGATATTTCCCTCCCCCATGAACGGGGTGAGAACCTCATAGAGATGGAGGTCGGAGCCACAGATCGCCGTGGTCGTGATGCGCACGATGGCGTCGTTAGGCTCCTGGATGGTGGGATCTGGTACGTTGTCCACCCGGACGTCGCGTTTGCCGTGCCATGCCAGCGCCTTCATATCGCCTCGCTCCTGTAATCTCGGTTACTTGTCATTGTTGTAGCTATCCGGTGTTGCAAGTCTCAAACGCTACGAGATTGCTCCGCGTGCTTGCCTTCGGCGAACTCCTCGACGATCTTGGCGCAGAAAGCCTCCAGATCGCCGGGGTTTCGGCTCGTGACCAGACCCTGATCCGTGACGACCTCCTCATCCACCCAGTTGCCGCCCGCGTTGCGAATGTCCGTCTGGAGGGTTGGAAAGGAGGTGAGGGTGCGACCCTTCACCACGTCCGCCTCTACCAGCGTCCAGGGGCCGTGGCAGATGACGCCGACTGGCTTGGCCTGCTCGAAGAAACCGCGCACGAAGGCGACCGCGTCCGCGTCACCACGCAGGTTGTCCGCCCCCACGGTGCCGCCCGGCACGATCAGGGCGTCGTAGTCGTCGGGGGAGACGTCCGAAACGGCCTTCTCGACCGTGAACGTCTCCCCCGGGTTGACGTCACTGTTCATGGTCTGGGCTTCACCGGCCTGCAGACCGAGGACTTCGACGCTTGCGCCCGCGTTCTCGACGGCCTTCTTCGGGTCGGTGAACTCCACCTGCTCGGTGCCTACCGGGGCGATGAGTATGGCTACCTTCCTGCCCTGCAACTCGTCTGCCATGACCTCTCCTCTCGGTTGTTTGCCTGATGGTGACTGATCTTCGTGATCCGTCAAAAATTCCTTACCCTGGAACGGACACTCCTGAACATCAGACCTCGACTCCCGCCGCAAAATGGCCTGAAATATGAAAGGCTCCCTCTACCTCAGCAGGACAGGTTCTTCTCCGATGTGGACGCGGAAGAGAGTGTAGGGCTTTTGCCGGAGGTCTTCGCCGCCCTGGTACTGAGCCTGACGATGCAACTGGTTCGCCGTGACGTAGAGGTAGCCGTCCGCCGCGACCGACATGGTATCCGGCCACAACAGGCGAGGGTCGTGGGCCACCGTCTTCCACCCGCCGCCGGGGGCGCGGCGCAGAACGGCGTTGTGCTCGAAGTTGGTCGCATAGATGTTGCCCGCCGCGTCGGTCTCCATGCCGTCACCGGCGCCGCCCTTGTCTCCCTCGTGGATTACGGTTCGGGCCACCTCGCCGGCGCCCAGTGACCGATCGCACAGCGCGTCGGTGGAGACGCTGTAGAGTCGGCGACCCATCAGCGCGCAGTAGTACAGGCGCGACCCGTCCGCGCCGATAGCTATGCCGTCCGAGCCCATCGTGATGGGGTTGGTGGAGCCGTCGGGGTTACGTTCCGCAAGCGGCCTCCCCTCGACCACGGGGAGGAAGTCCGGCGGTTGCTCGGCCTTCGTGGTGGGATGGTCGTGGAGCTGACGCCAGCTCTCGCCGGAGGCCAGGTCCACCACGATGATCCCGTTCGGTCCCTTGTCCGAGGAATCGGTGATGAAGGCCACACCTTCGTCTCCACGCCGCAGGTCGAAGCGCACGTCGTTGAGGTAGGTGGTCGGCAGGGCGACGTCCTGAGGGAAGAGGATCTTCTTGACGACCTCGTCGGTCTCAAGGTCCACGCAGACGAGCTTCGGACCGCCGTATTCGGTCGGCTCGAACAGGGGGCTTCCGGTGTCGAGGATCCAGAGCCGGTCGGCTGGGTCAACGACCACGCTCTGCACCGAGACGAGCCTGTCCGTCTGGTCCTTGCTCTCCACCTGGTTGATCTCCGGGTCCGGGTACGCTACGGACTTCCTATCCCTTACCTCGGCCACCGTGAACTCGACGTCGTCGCCCCACTTTGGGAAGTTTATGAAGATGCGCCCCTGATGAGATACCGTCACGCCGGTCAGCATCCGGGCCGTCGAAGTGGGCGACGGGCTCCAGCTCGCCGAGCGGCCATCCGGCGGGCAACTCGTGTGACTGCGCGCTCATGTTCGAAGTCTCCTCTCCCCGGTGGCGGCTTCAGTCTTCCGTGCCGGTTCCGGCGCTTTGATCCACGATGGTCTGCCGCTCTGGGACGATCCAGAGCATCACCCGCTCGCTCTTTATGTCATTCGGGTTGTAGTCCTGGCCGTGGTACTTCTGCGACAACTCGTCTATGTGGTCGCGGGCCTCCTGTCCCCTCACTTCTTCCACGACCCGGCCGCGCGTCTCGGCGTAGTGGTAGGGGTCTTGCTCGTCGCGGATGGTCAGGGTCACCCTGGGGTCGCGCTCTATGTTCTTGTACTTCTGCCGGTGTATCTCGGTGTTCACGACGAGACGCTCGCCGTCGGTGTGGACCCAGATCAACTGCGTTTGAAGATCGTCGCCGGGCAATACCGTTGTGATGGAACCGTAGTTTGGGCCCTGGGCTAACTCCACCGTGGCCGGATGTAGCTCGGGGCCGTTCCTGGTGTCCGCCATTTGTGTGAACCTCGTCTTTCTTACCTTCCTGGGGAATGTTGGCGCCTCCGTGTCTTCACCCTACCCGAGGGTGACGCGCCCAAACCGTAGCGGACGAAATAGCCGTCCGGGCGAGGATCTTTTCCGGGGTGATCCCGGAACTGCTCGAACGCTTCGGCTTCTGCTACGGACGCATGGCGGGCGATCACTACCCTAGTCCACCGACAACACCGCTTTCCCTTTCACCTGGCGATCCCGGAGGGCTTCCATCGCGGAGCCAGGATCTCGCCAGCTCCTCTCCAGGCCGACGGGCGCGGTCAGGCGCCCTTTACCGATGAGTTCGGCCAAATACGAGAGGTCCAGCCCGAACGTATCGGCGTCCGTCGCGTAGATGCCGAAGGAGCGGACGGCGCCGCCCAGTCCCCGGCGAAATCGAATAGCCCGATGCGGGCCGGCTCCTGCGTGGACGCCCCGTAGAGCACGGCCACGCCTTCAGGAGCCAACGCCCCGACCGAACGCTCCAGGGACGGCCCGCCAGCGCCCTCCATCACCAGGTCGAAAGGTCCGCCGAGGTCTTCTCCGTCCACCACGACGCTGCCGGCGCCGAGATCCTCGAGGCTGCTGGCGCGCTCCGGACTCCCGGCTACCGCCGTCACGTCCGCTCCGCCCATCCGGGCGAGCTGGACCGCGAACCGTCCTACCCCGCCCGATGCGCCCGTCACGAGCACCCGCGCACCAAGCAGGGAACCGCCGGTTCGCAGCGCCCGGAGCGCGGTGAGCCCGGCGACGCCCAGGGTGGCCCCGGCGCTGAAGGACACGCTATCCGGCAGCACGCCGATGCGGCTCGTGGGGACGGCGACGCGCCCGGCCCATCCGGCCTCGTCCACCATCACGGCGACGCGGGCGCCCTCGGGAGGGCCGCTGCCGTCGGCTGCTTCCCGCGCCACCACCCCGGCGATGTCCTGTCCGGGACGCCAGCCTTCGGGGCGGTTTGAGAGCAGGTTCAACTCTCCCCGGTTGATCGAGAAGGCGCGTACCTCCACGAGAGCCTCGTCCGGCGCGGGATCCGGCTCCGGGACCTCCCGGGCCTTCACGGGTTCCCGTCCACCGGGTGTATTGACCAGAGCGAGCATGTCCGTACTCCTTCCTGGTGGGGCTAGCCGGAGACTTCGGAGAGTTCGGCGTACTCCTCGTCCGAGAGCTCCAGCGAAGCCGCCGCGGCGTTCTCCTCCAGGTGGGCGACGGAGGAAGTGCCCGGTATCGGCAACATCACGGGCGAGCGGCGCAGCAGCCAGGCGAGGGCCACCTGACCGGGGGTGGCGTCGTGGCGGCTGGCGATCTCCTCCACGGGCCCGCCTTCTTGCGACAGGGAACCGGAGGCCAGCGGGAACCAGGGGATGAAGGCTATCCCTTCACGCTCGCAGGTTTCGAGCACCGCCTCCGACCCCCGGTCGGTGAGGTTGTAGCGGTTCTGCACCGATGCTATCGGCGTGATCTCCTGGGCCTGCCGAAGCTCTTCGACGCCGATCTCCGAGAGCCCGACGTGGCGGACCTTGCCTTCATCCCGCAGCTCGGCCATCGTGCCCACCGACTCCTCCAGCGGGACATCCGGGTCTATGCGATGCAACTGGTAGAGGTCTATAGTTTCGAGCTTCAGGCGGCGCAGGCTGCCCTCGATTGCCTCGCGGATATGCTCGGGGTGGCCGTTGGGCCTCCAGTCTCCTGGGCCGGGGCGCGTCAGGCCGGCCTTCGTGGCGAGGATTAGATCGTCGGGATAAGGATGGAGCGTCTCGCCGATGAGGCGCTCGGAGACATCGGGACCGTATGAGTCTGCCGTGTCTATCAGGTTGACGCCAAGCTCCACCGCGCGCCTGAGAACCGCTCGCGCCTCGTCCGGGTCCTCTGGTTCGCCCCAGATCCCCTCTCCCGTAATCCGCATGGCGCCGAAGCCCAATCGGTTCACGCTGAGGTCTCCACCCAGGGCGAAAGTTCCCGCCGCGGCTGCGTTTTGTGCCGTGTTGCGTTCGGTCATGTCTATCTCCTTTTTCTTCTGGATATCATTCGGGGGCCAAAACAAGACTCCCCGCTCCCGGACAGGACGCTAAGTTGTCAAACGGATTCCGGATCATCCCCTCACGTAGCCGGCCTTCCTGGCCCACTCGCTTTCGGGGAACCTGTCAAGGAGCTGTTCCCATCCCCCGGTGAGGTCATCTCTGTCGCCGGAGACCTCGAAATCCGCCACCGCCTTCCAGTACAGCGCCTCCGGCTCGCGGTGCGGGTCTCCTGCGGTTATCTCCAGCGCCTCTTCGGCGCGTTCGACCGCGTCTTCGTAGTCGTGACGGTCGAGGGTGTCTTGCAGGCGCGCCAGCGATAGCTCTCCGATGAACCGGGGAGCGTCCAGGTAACCCTGGCTGCGGCGATGCTCGCGGCCTTCCGCATCCTCGACAATGAGCGTCGGCGTCCAGCCGGAGCCGAAGCCAGACTCGACCTCCGGCTCCTCGATGGTGTTGAAGCGCACCGGGACCAAGTGTTTCTCCAGGTAAGACCGGGCCGTCTCGTCCGGGTAGGTCCGCTCGCCCATGGTCCTCGACCCGCCGCAGTTGTGGTGCCACAGGTAGATCAGGACGAGCTTGCCGTCACGGTGCGCCTCTTCCCGCGCCTCTTCGAGTGATGGCCGCCAGGCTATGTTCGGCGCGGACCCGATCTGCTGTCCGGTACTCTGCTCGCTCATTTCCCCCCTCCTCTAGCTGGATTGGCTCTGCTCCAGATAGGAGTAGGCCAGCCCGGTGGCCGTCGCGTAAACGGCGTGATGCAACAGGTCCGTGGCGGTCGCCTTGCCGCCGTACTTGAAGACCGGCGCCGAGACGCCAAGCGCGGGGAGTACGATCTGCTCCGATCCCCAGACCAGCCCGAGGTGCGCCGCCGTAGCGACGGGACCGGAGAGCCCGGCGGAAGCCAGAAGCCCCCGCGCGCCACCCCACGCCGTGCCGTATCCCCAGTGGACCAGGTTGGAGAACTGGCCTTCGCTTTGCTCGTCCTCCGGCTCGACCTTCAGCGCCTTCTCTGCGGCCTGGGCTGGAGTCTTGCTCGCGCCTCGTCCGCTCAACTTCATCTCCAGGGTGCTCGATACCGTCATCGCCGCCGTCCCGGCCAGGCCCGCGAACAGGCCCTTGCCGAAGTCCGAGGCTACGTCTCCCATGCTCATCGGATGCTCCTTTCGGTTGTTTGAGATCTCCTCATCCGAGGAGCTTGTCTGGGGTGATCGGCAATTCGCGCACCCGTATCCCCGTCGCGTGATAGACGGCGTTCGCTACCGCGGCGGCGGAGCCTACGATGCCGATCTCACCGATGCCCTTCGCGCCCATAGGGTTGACGCGCGGGTCGTCCTCCTCGATCCACGATATGTCCATCTCGCCCACGTCGGCGTTGGTGGGGATGTGATACTCGGCGAAGTCGTGGTTGACGACGTGCCCGAAGCGAGGGTCCATCATGCTCTCCTCGTGCAACGCCATCGAGAGTCCCATCGTCATCCCGCCGAGGAACTGCGAACGAGCAGTCTTGGGGTTGATGATGTTCCCGGCGGCGAAGACGCTCGTCATGCGCGGCACCCGCACCTCGCCGGTATCGTCGTCCACCCTCGCCTCGACGAAGTGCGCTCCGAAGGCGTGCATCGCGTAGTTCTCGGTCTCCGGGTTGCCTGGCAGCTTGCCCTCTGCCTCGTCGCCCGCTGAGGGGTCTTGGCCGTGCCGCTCGCGGAAGACGCGCGCCGCCTCGAAGACCGTCGAGCCCCAGGTGTTGATGCCCGAGGAGCCGCCTTCGACGGATGCACTCGGAAGGGTCGTGTCGCCTATCCTCAAATTTATCGCCTCGACGGGGACGCCGAGTGCGTCGGCGGATATCTGGGTCAACGCTGTCCAGGTGCCGGTGCCGATGTCCATAGCCCCGATCTCCACGGCGTAACGCCCGTCTGCCTCGAAGCGAATACGCGCCCTCGACCCCGGCATCCTGAAGACGGGATACGTCGAGGCGGCGACGCCGGTCCCGACGAGCCACTGCCCTTCTCGCCGGACACGCGGGGCCGGGTCGCGCCCCTCCCAGCCGAAGCGTTTCGCTCCCTCGCGCAGGCAGGCGACGAGGTTGCGGCTGGAGTACGGGAGGCCGGTTTCGGCGTCGAGTTCGGGCTCGTTGAGGATGCGGAACTCGATGGGGTCGAGGCCGCACTTCGCAGCCATCTCGTCCATCGCCGATTCGAGCGCGTACATCCCCGGTGCTTCGCCCGGCGCCCGCATCCACGACGGCACCGGCACGTCGAGCGCGGCGAGACGGTGCGTGGTGCGCCGAGTCTTCGTGGCGTACATCGTCCTTGTGGCGACCGCCGTCTGTTCGGCGAACTCCTTGTACCTCGCGGTCTGCTCTACAACGTCGTGAGAGGTGGCGGTGAGGTTGCCGTCCTCGTTCGCTCCGAGGCGGACCCTCTGTATCGTCGGCGTTCTATAACCGACCCCGGTGAACATCTGCTGGCGGGTGAGCGCGAACTTTATGGGATGGCCCTCCACGACCTGCGCGGCGAGCGCAGCGAGGATGGTGTTGGCGTGGGGCAGCCCCTTCGAACCGAACCCGCCGCCGACGAACGGTGCCACGACCCGCACCCGCTCCCGGTCGAGACCAAAAACCCCGGCGACCGTCTTCCTGACGGCGTGTACGCCCTGGGTCGAGTCGTACAGCGTCAGATCTCCACTCTCCCAGATAGCCACCGTGGTATGCGGCTCCATCGGGTTGTTGTGCTCTGTCGGGGTCGTGTACGTCTCATCCAGCGTAACCGCCGCCGAGGCGAACGCGCCGTCGAAGTCGCCCTCCTCGGTGTCGGTGGGGAAGTCCGGGTTGACGACCTCCGGGGCGTACAGGTCATCCCGGTCCACCCTCAGTTCGGCGTCGTGCGGCTTTTCGTCGTAGGAGACTCGGACGAGGCTCGCCGCGTGCCGCGCCACCTCGAAGGTCTCGGCGACGACGGCCCCGACGTACTGCCCGCGATAGGCGACTTCATCGGATTGCAGAACCGCCAACTCCCGGTCGCTGGTGTCGGCTAGCTTCGGGGCGTTCTCGTGCGTGATGACGGCGATGACGCCGGGGAGGGCCTCCGCCTCGCCCGCGTCTATCTGCGTGACGCGGCCCTTTGCGACCGTCGCCTGCACCGGGGACAGGTACGCGGGGTTCTCGAAGTGGTGCTCGTAGGCGTAGCGGGCTGTCCCGGCGACTTTCTCGGGGCCGTCCAGGCGGTCGAGGGATGCGCCGATGGCCTTCGTGGTAATGTTCATCGTTCCTCCGAAAGTTCGAGCAGCGTGCGGGTGATGACGTTGCGGGCGAGCGGGACCTTGAAAGCGTTGCGGGGCAAAGGCTCCGCGTCCGCAAGCTCTATCTCGGCGGCGGCGCGGAAGTTCGCTTCGTTGACCGGCTCGCCGCGCAATGCTTCTTCGGCCTTCGTTGCGCGCCAGGGCTTGTGGGCCACGCCGCCGAGAGCGATGCGCGCGTCGCGCACCACGCCGTCCTCGACATCCAGCGCGGCGGCGACCGAGACGAGCGCGAAGGCGTACGAGGCTCGCTCTCTGACCTTGCGGTATTTGGAGTTTGCGGCGAAGCCGAGCGGCGGGAGGCCTATCGCGGTGATGAGGTCCCCATGTTCGAGAACCGTGTCACGCTCGGGTTCGTCGCCGGGCAGGCGGTGCAGTTCCTGTATCGGGATCTCGCGTTCGCCGTCCGGTCCCTGCGCCTGAACGACGGCGTCGAGCGCGGCCATCGCGACGGCCATGTCCGAGGGGTGCGTCGCTATGCAGTTCTCCGAAGCGCCGAGGATGGCGTGGTTCTTGTGGTGGCCTTCGATGGCCGAGCAGCCCGAGCCAGACTCGCGTTTGTTGCACGGTGTCGTCACGTCCTGGAAATACACGCAGCGCGTCCTCTGCAACAGGTTTCCGCCGGTGGTGGCGAGGTTGCGGAGTTGGCCCGATGCACCGGCTAGAAGGGCTTCGGCGAGCATCGGGTAGCGGGAGCGGATCGTGCGGTCTGCGGCGAGGTCGCTATTGGGGACCGCCGCCCCGATGCGGATACTGCCGTCGGGTAGCTCCTCGATTTGGTCGGAGGAGAGGCGGCGAACGTCAACGAGCATATCCGGCGTCTCGACGCCGAGCTTCATCAGGTCCACGAGGTTCGTCCCGCCAGCGAGGAACTTCGCGTTTGGGGCTCCGGCGAGCGCGGCGACCGCGCCGGAGGCGTCGGTGGCTCGGGAGTAGCTGTAAGGTCTCATCGGTTCTTCGCCTCCTGGATCGCCGGCACGATGTTCGCGTACGCGGCGCAGCGGCAGAGGTTGCCGCTCATCCGCTCCCGGATCTCAGCGTCGTCGAGGACGAAGCCGTCGGCGTCGAGGTCCTTGCTCGCGGCGCTCGGCCAGCCGGCTTTGACCTCATCGAGCATCCCGACCGCCGAGACGATCTGACCCGGCGTGCAATATCCGCACTGGAAGGCGTCGTGTTCGATGAACGAACGCTGCATGGGGTGGAGTTCGCCGTTTTCGGCCAGCCCTTCGGCGGTGACTATCTCGGCTCCGTCGTGGGCGACGGCGAGCGCGAGGCAACTATTGGCGCGCCGCCCATCCAACAGGATGGTGCATGCGCCGCATTGTCCATGGTCGCAGCCCTTCTTGGGGGAGGTGATCCCGAGCCGCTCGCGCAGCGCGTCCAAGAGCGTCGTGCGGGTGTCCACGGCGAAGGTATGTTCCGCGCCGTCTACGTGGAGTGTGATCTCCGTGTCCATGTTTACTCTCTTTCCTCCGCTGTCGCCTGCCTCGAAGCGCGTGATGGTCTTGCCGCTGCCAGGCGGCGTCGCCGGGCCTGTCTGCTCCCGGCGCGTCTACCTCATATTCTCCGCCACCGCGGTCGCTTGCGGGTGCGCGGATGACAGCTTTTCGGTGTTCTCTTCAGGCTATCCAAGCTCGGCGCCAGGCGCCTCAAAGTCTTTCACCGCGCACCCGAGAAACTCCGGGTCGTCCGCCGCGTCACCGCCGGGACAGAGTACGGTTACTATCTTCTTCGGTGGCGCCTACTGGCCGGTCAGGCTATCGCGGACCCTGTCCATCAATCCTTTGTCCTGCTCGCCGGTTCGTGGTTCCGCGCCGATTTGCTGGAGGATGGAGAGTTGGTCTGAGCTTCCCCAGCGTTCGGCGAGGCGACCGTTCTCGAAGCGGCCGATCTGGACTCCGCGAGCCGTGATGCTCCGTCCGGTCGGGGCCACGCCGAGGAACTCTCCCTGGTGCGTGCCTGTGATGGTGTACGCCAGCGCCACATCGTCTTCCGTGGCCGTCATGTGCTCGGGCGTGACCTGGAGATCAGGGAAGGCGGAGCGCATCGTTGCGAACATGTCCTTGAAGCCCTGCGGACCTGGACCTTGCTCGGGCGCGGGATCATGGTCCACCACGTCCGGCGCGACCACCTCGTCGAATACGTCGAAGTCGCCGCTGTTCACGCCCTCGGCGAACTTTTCCTGGGCCGCGATGTTGGCGTCTTTCGGCATGAAACTTCCTCCTCTTTGCGCATTACGAATAACGCTCTCGATCGTGGGTGTTGTCCGGCGAAGGATTCGCCGGGTGGAACCTTTTTTGCTCGTTTAGCTGGGCAGTTTGGCGGCGATGAGGTCCACCTGTTCGATGGTGGGCTCCTCGATGATCTCGCCTACGTTCCCCATCAGCGCTTCGGCCACGGGGCCGGAGAGATGCGTCTGGCGGCCCGAGTCGTCCGGGAAGGTGTCGAAGATGCCGAACGTGCTCGGCCCGAGGCGCAGCGCGTACCAGGTGATCGTATCCGGCTCCTCGTTAACCAGCCCCAGCCCACTTTGCAGGAACTGTTCGACGTCAGCCTCTTTGCCAGGCAACGCCTCCATGCGAACCAGAAGCCCTACGTTTACGTCTGCCATGTCTTTTCTCCTTCCGATAAGATTACGTGCGTTCTCTACCCGGTGTTCGCCAGGATCATGCGCGTCGTCTCCCGAGGCGCGTCCCACTGCGGCAAGTGCCCACAGTCGTCGAACCAGTGCAACTTCGCGTCTGGGAAGAGCTTCATCGCTCGCTCGGATTGACTGGGGAAACACACCTTGTCCTGGCGGCCCCACCCGATCACGACGGGCTTCTGCATGGAACCCCGTGGCGCTCCCTTCTGGGCCGGCCCGTAGACGAGTTGATGCAGAGCCTCTTCCAGGGAAGTCGAGGCGGCGAAGGAGCGCACCTCGTCGAGGGTAACCTTCTGAGATAGCCGCCAGGGACGCGCCGAGAACTGGGCGAAGAGCAGTGTACGGCCTATCGGGCTAGCCGTGAGCTGGGGCATGACCGGTTGCAACAGCCGGATGAGCCGGATGGAGAGCCAGATCGAAGCGAAGAAATACTTCTCCTGCCAACCGCTCCAGAAGCCACCCGGATCGAGGGATACGGTAGCCCCCACGACGCCGCGGCGCGCAAGCTCCAGCGCGAGCCGAGCTCCCATCGAGCCGCCAACCACGTCCACGCCGATGTGGTTCTGGGATTGCAGGAACCCTGTTACGGCATCCGCCAGCGTCTCTATGGAGACCTCGCCCGGCAGGGGTGGAGTATCACCGAAGCCGGGCAGGTCCACGGCTATCACTTCCCGCTCGGCGGCCAGGCCGTCGAGGACGGGGCTCCATTCGCGCCAGCTCCCGCCGAGGCCGTGGAGAAGGAGTAGCGGTTTCCCGCTGCCCATCTTGATGTGGCGCATATCCATGCGTTTGGCCGAATCCACTAGACGGCCCCGCCGGGCTTGAGGATGACCCTCGTGTAACCGTCTACGCGATTATCGAATTTGTCGTAGGCGTCGGGGTCGTCTTCGAGCGGGAGCTCGCGCGAGACGATCTGGCTCGGGATGGTCCTCCCTGCGATGTACTTCCGCAGGTCCGGCATCTCTTCCACCGTGACCTTGTTCGGTTCCTGATAGACCACTGCTTTCATGTGCTCTCCTTTCGACATGGCTTTTCGCGCCCGTTGCGCCAACCGGTACGTCCGCTTCCGCGAACGGAAACACTCGCCCGTTAGCGAGTGTCCAAGTATCTGTTTACCCGGATTGGGCTGGAGATAACGGTGTCACGCCCGGTATGAGACAAAATGGTCCGAAAGGGCGCGACCGGGCCTGGCTGGTTCTATCCGGTCGGGTTGTGGGATCTCGCGGGAACCCCGCCATTCCTCATCGGCGGTTCGTACGCGAACAGGCCCGCGAACGCATCCCGGTAGGCCAGGCGTGTGGGCTGCGTGAGTCCGCGGCGGCCGGAGAGTTCCCGGAGGTCCACCATCAGGAGGCCCGTGTCGCCTGGATCTTCGAGCACGTTCTGCACGCTGACCTCCACCCATCGCCACGCCCCGTAAGCATCCCGCAAGCGTACCTCGACGCTCGAAGAAGCCCCCGGACTTTCGATGATGGAGGAGATCCTGCCCCGCGGCGCCGCAAGATCGTCGCGGTGGACCAGTTCGAATAAGTCTCTCCGCAATGGTCATGCCTGGATTCTCCGCATCGTCTCCGGCGTGCCGGCGTTCTTCGGTGTCTTCGGTGTCTTCGGTGTTCGCGTGACGCTCATTCGATGATGCGGGCAGCGGACGCGCAAGGTGTTTCTTTGCCACGCTTCTCCTTCCAGACCTTCCCAGGTTTCCGGCAACATCTCTTATAGCGTGAATGAATCCTCCAGATCAAGTATTTTGCCCGGTTTCGCGGGCAAAGTGGCCCGAAGTGTGTAGCCGCCTGCACCCCACCGGCGCCGTTTTTTGGGTCTGATCTTCGGGTCCCTCCTTACGATGAATTTACAAGTACGCCAGGAACACCTTATAATTTGCTAGAGACCTTCCGGAATTCGCCAGGCTGTCACGGCGAACCCGAAATGTGTTGGGTACGTAGGCTGGAGCGCACAGGGGCATGCTGGAGCACAAGATAATATGAGTAGAATGACGCGGTCACAAAGCCGGATTGTATTCGCAAGAGCAGGAGAAACGGTCAGGTTGCGCCAGGAACTATCGAAGGTCTCGGGAGCCCCTCCACCAACTCGCGATCAATGACGGAGAACCAACCGACAAGAGTGCTCCTGGCAGACGATCACACCATGTTCCGGGAGGGGCTGGCCCGGCTCCTCGCCACCTACGGGGGCCTTGAGGTGGTAGGGGAGACCACCAACGGCGATGA
>Ga0136617_10000526_pt1 | contig 32219 bp, 30 predicted proteins | sample AntDrymUQ3222106_2_FD_129672 | JGI IMG/M metagenome (GOLD analysis project Ga0136617, IMG submission 129672) | Polar desert sand microbial communities from Dry Valleys, Antarctica - metaG UQ322 (21.06) | ecosystem: Environmental > Terrestrial > Soil > Desert | place: Antarctica: Dry Valley... | reverse complement strand
CGGCCGGGCATCCGGAAAACTCCACAGAACTTCCGGCCAGATGTACTAGCTGCCGCGCCCATCGCCGCCGAGGGTCCGCGGTCATCCCGCGGACCCTTTGCGTGCACCGGTCCCCAGGCGTACACTCGTATCAATTGATACGAAGCAGGAGGTGGACCCCATGGATGTGCGTGATGGCATGAATCGCACCGTGGTGACGGTCGGACCCGAGCACACGCTGCGGGAGGCGGCGCGGCGGATGACACGCGCGGACGTCGGCGCCGCGGTCGTGATCGACCCCGACGGCATCGGCCCCGGCATCCTCACCGAGCGCGATCTCCTGCACGCCAGCGGCGCGGGCGACGATCTCGATTCAGAGCTCGTCAAAGATCACCTCACGCAGCGCCTGACGTACGCCGCCGCCGACTGGTCGCTCGACCGAGCAGCGGAGGAGATGGTGCGTGCCCGGTTCCGCCACGTCGTCGTGCTCGACGGCTCGGAGGTCGTCGGGATCCTGTCGATGCGCGACATCGTCCGCTGCTGGACGCAGGCCGCTGCCACAAGCACTCTGGATGCGACGGCGATGGAAGCGACGGAAAAACCGATGGGTTCTGCCGGGGTCATCTGAGATCCTGTCGGCTTCTCGTACCATTTGTTACAAACCAAAAAGGGGAGTCTCACATGACCGGGCCTGTACGCGTCCTCGTAGTCGCCAACCGCACGGCAGCGACCGACTCGCTGCTGGAGACGGTCCGGCGTCGAGCGAGCGCGGGCCCCGTCACCTTCCACCTCCTCGTCCCCGCAACCCCGCGCGGCCTGCACCGCGTCGTGGACCCAGAGGTCGCGGGGCGCAAAGAGGCCGCCGGCCAGCTCGAGCTCGCGCTCGAGCTGCTGCGGGAGGCGACCGGAGCGGAGGTCACCGGTCACGTCGGTGACGCGGACCCCGTCTCGGCGATCTACGACACCGTCCATGACCGCGAGGTCGACGAGCTCATCATCTCGACGCTGCCGCGCCGACTCTCGCGCTGGATGCACATCGACCTCCCGAGCAAGGTGCGCGGGTTGGGGCTGCCCGTCACGCACGTCGAGGCTCGGCGCCCGCCGGAGGAAGCCGTCAGCGACGAGGCGGCGTAGTCGCGGTCCCGACGCTCGGGACCGCGGCCGCCGTCATCGCTCGCGCCTGGCGGCCTTCGCCCCGGAGCCGGCGACGAGGCCGGAGCTCTCGGCGAGCGTCTCGCGCGCGATCGGCGAGGCCGAGAACGTCATGAAGCGCTCGACGGCGGCTCGGCGCGGGCCGACGGTCGAGCACATGGCGTACCAGCGGCGGGCGGCCGGGCGGTGTCGCACCGGGAGCGCGGCGAGCAGGCCGTGCTCCAGCTCCATTGCGACCGCGGCGCGCGAGATGAACGCGATGCCGATGCCCGCGCGTGCGGCCTGCTTGATCGCGCCGTTGGACCCGAGCGTCAGGGTCTGCGGCTCGAGCGCGGCGGCCGCGAGAAACTCCTCGTTGACGACGCGCGTGCCCGAGCCCGGTTCGCGCAGGAGCCACACGCGGCGCTCGAGCTCGCCGGTATCGACGGGGCCGCCGTCGGCGTGGGGATCGTCGGGCGAGGTGATGAGGACGAACTCGTTGGGCAGCACCGCCGTGGCGTGGATACGCGAATCGCGCGGCGGCCGACCGCCGATCGCGACGTCGGCGCGGTGATCGAGCACGAGCGCGAGGACCTGCTCGCGGTTGCCGACGGCGAGCGTCAGGCCGATGCCCTCGTTGCTCGCCGAGAACGCCCGCATGAGCGGCGGGACGAAGGACTCCGCAGCCGTCGTCACGGCTGCGAGGCGCAGGCGCCGTTCGGCGAGGTCGGCCGCCTCGCGCGCCGCACGGCGCCCCTCCTCGAGCAGGCCGATGACATCCGCCGCGAACGGCGCGAACGCGGTGCCGGCCGCCGTCGGTCGGATGCCGCGGCCTTCGCGCTCGGTGACCGGCGTGCCAAGCTCCCGCGAGAGCGCCGCGACCGCCGCCGAGACCGACGGTTGGGTCACGACGAGCTCGTCAGCCGCCGCCGTGACCGAGCCCCCGCGCATGACCGCCAGAAAGCTTCGAAGCTGAGTCAGAGTTATAGACACAAGCCGTACCTTAGCTCTTGACCGAGAGAAAAACCTGTGATCTCGCCCTGCCCCGTCACCGGGGCCGAATGCGGCAACCGGTTCGGTGGCTCCTCGCGCAGCGCGTGCGACTCCCGGTGGCTCGAGGTTCGCTCGCTCACGAGGGCCGGCTCGCGCCGGCGTCTGCGTGAGCTGGTCGCGCGCATGCGGACCGCGCGATCCGTGACCGTAGCCGAAGTGCAGCCCGCCGAAGGGACCGAGCGCGTGCGCGCGCACGGTGGCCGAGCCGGCGGCAGCGCCGAAGCGCCGGCCCCGGAGACGAGAGAAAGTCGTGGCATTTGCAACGTTCGTTGCTATCTTGGTCGGAAGCGATGCATGTACGGATGCGTTCGTGTCGGAGGGTGGGTAGAGCGACCTGTGCGAGACAGCCTGCATATCGACACCGAGCCGTGGCCCACGCGATCGAGCAACATGCAGTCGCGAACGCTGCCGGCGACCCGATGCAGGTGGGGTCGCGTTTCGACATGTGGGCCCGCGTCACCTTCCTGCAGCAGGGGGCGGCGCTCGGGTCGTCGGTTCTGGCCGAGCGAATTGATGCGCGCGCGACGATCGACGTGCTGACGCGCATCGACCGCATCTTTGATGTGTTGGTCGAGGTGTGGCATCCCGCGGCCCAGGCATGGCGACCGCTGACTGTTGGCGAGCAGCGGACGCCGTCGGACCTGCGTGGGCGATGAGCGCGGTGCACGAGCGCCTCGGGCAGCCGGCGCACGGTTGCCGTCGAAGTCGTCGAGGACGAGTCTGATGGTCCGCCCTGCACACACGGGCGCGGCGGCCTTCGACGACAGCACCCTGGTGCCCGGATCGCTGCAGCGCGTCCGCCAGATCGCGGCGTTGCGCGAGCAGGGCCGGAGCCTGGATGAGATCGCGCTGCGCTTCGGCGTTTCGCGCGAGCGCGTGCGCCAGATCCTGCGTGCCCACGGCGGCCCCGATCCCCAGGACGTCGGCGAGGCGCGTCGCCGCCGCGTCGAGCAGCAGACCGAGGCGCGCATCGACGAGCTGCTCGCGCTGTGGCGGGCGGGCGAGGATCTGGGCAGCGCCGCCAGCGCGCTCGGCCTGCAAGCGACGGCCTGTCGCAGCGCGATCACAAGTTTTGCGACCGAGATAGACCGCGCAGCGCGCAAGGCGAGCCTCGCCAGCTCGCGAGCGATGGCCAAGACCTACTCCGATCGCGACATCATCGTCGCGCTGACCTCCGTCGCCACCCGCTTAGGCCGGGTGCCGACCGCGAAGGAGTACGGGGTGCTGGCGCGCGAGCTCGAGTGCCCCAGCCTGGCGACGGTCCTCAACCGGATGAGCGGTTGGACGAATGCCGTCCGCGCCGCCGGCCTCACTCCGGCCTCGACGCCTGCACGCACGCGCTCGCGCCGCTGGACGGTCGAGGCCTGCTGGGCCGCTCTGCGCCACGTCGTCGCCGAGCTGGGAGAGATCCCGACCGTCGTCGGGTACGACCGCCACGCCGCAGACCGCACGGACCTGCCGTCGTCGGCGACCGTGCGCAACCGCCTCGGCCGCTGGAGCGCGATCACGTCCCAGCTGGCGGACGAGCGCAAGCTCGCGGGTGACGCGCAGGGCGCGAGGACCCAGCGGCGATAGCCGCTGCGGCGGTTGCATGTGGAGGGAGACAGCGGTAGAAAGCGCATGCGACGGCTCAGGGTGGCGGGCCGCGCGAGTTCGTCGAGGCGTGTCCAACCCGGACGCTGCTGGGCCTCACGCTAGACTTCGCGTCGCGCGCGGCTGTAGCTCAGTTGGCTAGAGCGGCTGCTTGCCATGCAGCAGGTCGTGGGTTCGAGTCCCATCAGCCGCTTAGTTCACGCCCCGGCCCTCGGCCGGGGCGTCGTCGCCGCGCTCGTCCTGGCGAGCTCTCGACGCTGGAGCGGGCAAGACTGGGACACGATCTCCTGATGGTCAGTCCCGGAGGCGGCGCGGCAAGGTGCGGCTCTTGGGCAAGCTCAAGGCAAACAACCCACGCGGTGGCGCCGCGGCCTCGCCTCGGTGGTCGCCAAGCTGAAAGCGGGTGTAGAACCGCAGCGGGCTTGAGGCTTTGCTGATCGCGGGCATCAGGCCGCTGAAGTCGAAGGGGACGAATCCACACGATCAGCCTGACGGGGGAGATGGACCTCCGCCGACGTCCGCTCTCGCGCCGACGCCAACCGCCTCATGCTGCGCCGCCCATCCGATGGCGTGCGCCGCCTGCTGTGCATCTGCGGCTCGACACGCGGCCGCCTCTCACCGACTAGCGATGCGCCTGGCAGCGCACGGCCGGTACGGACCAGTGGCCGCGGCCCGGTCGGCCATGGGAGGTCGCGAGCACGACCAGCGGACGCAGACAGTCGACCACGACAGTCCGTCGCTACGACGCCACGTCAATCGCCCGCACCACGCCTCGCCGGCCGCGGCATCCCACTGCCCGTAGCGCGTCGCGAGCAAACCCGACAATGACGGTATCTTCGCCGTCCGGAGCGGTCAAGTGCGCCGCGGACGCGGCTCACTTCGCTCAGCCATGACGGGGCTGTGCTGGACAGCCGCCGGACAGCTTCGCTGATTCGGCGATCAACACGGGCTCGCAGGTCCTGGACCTCGCTGGATGCGGCTTCTTGCACATTCCGTTGCGACTTCGCGCGGAATCAGGGGGTTGACATCCGCATCCGAACGGCATGTTCCGGCAGCAGATGTCGTGGCTAGCCCCGATGGAAACGCCGCTGGCCTCTGCGACCTTCCATTGCGTTGACGGCCGTAGGAACGGCCGGGGGCCAAACGAGGTTCAGGGGCACGGACATGCTGCCAGTTGCACGAGAGGATCAGGGACGGGTCGAGTCGAACGCAACGCGATCAGGCGCGGGTCGGCCGGGTGGGTCATGAGCGTGGACTGCTCCGACAGCCACACGGTGCGCACGCCGCATCGTCCGCTGATCGCGACATTCGCCCACGACGAGCTCGCCGCGCGCCGCATCGAGACCGCCCTGGTTGCCGACGGGATGAACGTCGGGATCCGCGGGTGGAGCCTCGGCGAGTCTCACGGCGACGGTGATCTGGACCCGGACGTGCTCGTGGTCGTCTTCGGCCGCGGCGTGACCGAGCGCGACCAGCAGATGCGCCAGATGCGTCGCAGGCTGCCGCAGGCGCACATCGTCGCCGTCATGCCCGAGGACTCGCGCCGCGGCGTGAGGCGGGCGCTGGAGGCGGGCGCCGACGGGGTCGTCTTCGAGTCAGAGCTCGAGACGGCGCTCTCGCTCACGGTCCGCGCGACCCTCGCGGGCCAGACGGCGGTGCCGGCGGCGCGGCGTCACGAGGTCGATCGGCCCACGCTGTCCAGTCGCGAGAAGCAGGTGCTCGGCATGGTCGTCACCGGCAAGAGCAACAAGGCGATCGCCGGCGAGCTGTACCTCGCCGAGAGCACCGTGAAGTGCCACCTCTCCTCCGCCTTCTCCAAGCTCGGCGTCCGCTCACGCAACGAGGCCGCCGACCTCGTCCTCCAGTCCAGCGCCGAATTGGGCTTCTCTATGGTCCTCCTGCCGGGCGCTCACGCAACCACGGAAGGTAGCGAGCAATGACCACGCAGAACACGCCCGGCCTGAACGGCGGGAGAGCATGAAGCGTCTCCTCATCGTCGCCGACCACTCGCTGGTCGCGCACTCCATCCGCCTGGCGCTCAAGCAGACCGCCGGCTTCGAGGTGGCCGGCGTCATCGACGGTCGCCTGACCGCGTGCGACGCGCTCATTGCCCTCAGTCCCGACGTCGTGCTCGTCGACGACATGCACGACCCGCGCGCCGACAGCGCGCAGCGCCCCGACCACGCATTCGCCCGCCTGCGCGAGGCCGTCGACCACGCTCCCGCCGCTCAGCGTCTGCTGCTGACGCTGCGCATGGACGAGGAACGGCTCAACGACGTCTTCGGCGCCGGCGCCCAGGCGGTGCTGTCGAAGTCGATGCATCCCGTGAGCCTCGGGACGATGCTGCGCGAGGTCGTGCGCGGCAACGTCGTGCACCGCTTCGAGCGCCGCCAGGTGGTCATGGCCGACTGCCCGCTGACGCTGCGCGAGAGGGAGATCCTCGGGCTCGTCGCCGCGGGGCACACGAACGGGCAGATCGCGCGGATGCTCTGGGTCACCGAGCAGACGGTGAAGTTCCACCTGTCCAACACGTATCGCAAGCTCGGCGTGGCCAATCGCACCGAAGCCAGCCACTACGCACACGTCAACAACCTCGTCACGGCAGCTGAGGCAGTTGCCTGCTGATTCGTCCGTCGCGCATGACGCGCGGCGGGACACGACCACTCTGACCACGGGAAGAGATCAGATGAACCTTGAGCCACGGAGAGCGCTACCCATGCCCGAGGCGGACACGCCCTGGGCCGGCGGGACGAAGGATCGGCTCGTCGCCAAGTCGACGGTCGACACGTCCCCTGAGATCGAACGTCTCGTCACCCGCGCGGTCGCCCGCGCCAAGCAGGGCGATCGCGACGCGGTGCGCTTCCTCTACCTGCGCTACGCCGACAACGTCTACGGCTACGTCCGCACGATCGTGCGCGCCCACCACGACGCGGAGGACGTGACGCAGCAGGTCTTCGCCAAGCTCATGACGGCGATCTCGAAGTACGAGCAGCGCGGCGTGCCGTTCGTGGCGTGGCTGCTGCGGATGTCGCACAACGTCGCCGTGGACGCCGTGCGTGCCCGCCGCACGACCCCTGCCGAGGAGATCTTCGGCGCAGACGACGCGGTCTGCGAGGACGCGCCCGAGCGCGCCCGCTCGCTGCACGCGGCGCTCGCCGCGCTGCCCGAGGACCAGCGCCAGGTCGTCGTCCTGCGCCACGTGCTCGGCCTCTCCCCGGTCGAGATCGCCGAGCAGCTCGGCCGTACGAACAGCTCCGTGTACGGGCTGCACCACCGCGGACGTCGCGCGCTGTGCGCCGAGCTCGAGCGCCTGGACTCCACGCCGCTGACCGCCGCACGCGGGCGGATGGCGGTGGCCGCATGACGCGGATGTCGCTCACGCGGGCCGCCGACCCCGTGCCGGTCATGCGCCTGGACAACACCGACCCGGAGCGCTTCGGGCAGATGATGGAGGCGATCGCGTGCGTCGCATCGGCCGGCGCCTTCACGCTCGGCTACGAGGTCGAGGCCTTCGAGACCGAGTTCGCGGCCTATAACGAGATCGCGCACAGCGTCGGCCTCTCGTCGGGCACCGAGGCGATCGTGCTCGCGCTGCGGGCGCTGGATATCGCTGCAGGCGACGAGGTGATCGTCCCGGCGAACTCGTTCATCGCCACGGCCGAGGCCGTCAGCCTCGTCGGCGCGACACCGCGGCCGATCGACGTCGATCCGGACTCGCACCTCATGACCGCCGCAGGCGTCGAGGCTGCGATCGGGCCACGCACGCGCTGCGTGATCCCGGTCCACCTCATGGGCTCGACGGTCGACATGGACCCGATCCTGGCCGTTGCCCGCGAGCACGGCCTGCGCGTCGTCGAGGACACCGCCCAGGCGCACGGCGCGCGGCTGCGCGGCAAGCGCGTCGGCACGTTCGGCGACATCGGCTGCTTCTCGTTCTACCCGACGAAGAACCTCGGCGCCTGGGGCGACGGGGGCGCGATCGTCACCGCGGACGACGAGCTCGCCGACCGCGTCCGGCTGCTGCGCTGCCATGGCGAGCGGCCGCGCTACCACCATCAGGTCGTCGGCACGACCGCGCGGCTCGACGCGCTGCAGGCCGCCGTCCTGCGGAGCAAGCTCCGCGACCTCGACGCGGTGACGGACGAGCGCCGCCGCCTCGGTGCCGCACTGCGCGAGGGCCTCGAGGGCTCGAGCGTCGGGCTGGCGAGCCCGGCCTGCGAGGGCGCAGACCACGTCTACCACTTGTTCGTCGTGCGCAGCGAGGACCGTGAGGCCCTGCGCGAGCACCTCTCCACTGAGGGCGTCAACACCGCCGTCCACTACCCGGTCCCGATTCATCGAGTAGGGGCCTATGCGGATCTCGGCCTCGCCCCCGGCAGCCTGCCGGTGGCGGAGCGCCTGGCGGAGCAGATCTGCACCCTGCCGCTGTTCCCCGGCATGTCGGAGGACGAGACGGCGCGCGTAGTCCGGGCGGTCCAGGCGTTCGACAGGAGGCAAGCATGAGGGCGGTTGGCGGCATGGAGAGCAAGCGGTTCGTCAGGAAGGGCGTCGTCGCCGAGCGCGACGAGCTGTGTCCCCTCAACATCGCCGTCGTCGGATACGGCTACTGGGGGCCAAACCTCGTCCGCAACGTGACGGCGTCCTCCACGATGCAGCTCGCGGCGCTCTGCGAGCGCGATCCCGCGCGGGCGGACGCGTTCAGGTCGCGGATGCCCGGCGTTGCCATCGAGTCGGACTTCGACGAGCTGCTGCTCGATCCGTCGCTCGACGCCGTCGTCATCGCCACGCCGCCGAACACGCACTATCCGCTGTGCAAGCGGGCGCTGCAGGCGGGCAAGCACGTGCTCGTCGAGAAGCCGATGGCCAGGACGTCGGCGCAGGCGCGTGAGCTCAAGGAGCTCGCCGACCAGCGCGGCCTCGTGATCATGCCGGGGCATACGTTCCTCTACAGCCCGGCCGTCAACAAGGTCGGTGACCTCATCAACGACGACGCCGTCGGCGAGGTCTACTTCGTCACGTCGTCGCGCATGAACCTCGGCAACTACCAGCCCGACGGTGTCGTCTGCGACCTGGCGCCGCACGACCTGTCGATCCTCCTGCACTGGCTCAACCGTCCGATCGTGCAGGTGTCGGCGTCGGCACGCAACATCTTCCAGGAGCATGTCGCCGAGACGGCGTTCATCACGCTGACCTTCGAAGGCGGCACGACGGCCAACATCCAGGTCTCCTGGCTGGCGCCGCGGAAGGTTCGCCAGATGATGATCGTTGGTAGTCGCCGGATGATCTCCTACGACGACACCCTGTCCGACGAGCCCGTGCGCCTCTATGACCGCGGCATGGAGCTCTCGACGCCCGAGAGCTTCGGCGAGTACCAGCTCACGTACCGCAGCGGAGACATCGTCATCCCACGCGTCGAGCCGGCCGAGCCACTCGCGCTCGAGCTGCAGGACTTCGCCCGCGCGATGCTGACCGGCTCGACGCCGGTGTCCCACGCGCAGCTCGGCGTCGAGGTCGTGGCGGCGATGGAGGCCGTCGAGCAGTCGCTCACGCGAGGTGGGGAGCCGGTGGTCCTCGACGCGGTGCCGCAAGCTGCTGTCGCCTAGGGTTGGGTGGGCATGGAAGCCGCCAAGGTCCTGAGGCAGCTGTGGCGCCACCGCTTGTCCGTGGCCGTGGGGATGCTGCTCGCCCTCATGCTGGGAGTGGTGATGGCCTACAAGGTCACGCCCGGATTTCCGCCGCAGCTCGAGAGTCGTCAGTACAAGGTCGGGATCGCGTCGGCCGAGATGCTCATCGATTCGCCGAGCTCGCAAGTCGCCGATCTTGGCGGTGGACAGGCCGCCGTCGACGTCAACGCGCTCACGACACGCGCGCGCCTGCTCGCGAATCTCATGGCGACGAGCCCGCTGAAGGACCAGATCGCGCGCCGCGCCGGTATTCCGGCACGCAGCCTGATCGCCTCGGTTCCGTCGATCGGGCTGGCGCTCGAGCCCAAGCCGCTCGACAACAGCAACACCAGCAACCCGCGCGCGAACAAACTGAAGGTCTCCTTCAATGAGGAGCTGCCGATCATCACGGCGGAAGCGCAAGCGGCAACCCCGCAGACTGCCGCCCGCATCTCGGGCGCGGCCGTCGACCAGCTCGGTGCCTACCTGAAGTCCGTGGCCGCCAGCGACGAGGTGCCGGACGCGCGCAAGCTCGTGATCAGCCCGCTCGGCCCACCGCGCTCCGCGATCGTCATTCGTGGTCCACGTCGCCTGTTCGCCATCGCGGCGTTCATATTCGTCTTCGGCCTGTGGTGCACCGGCCTGGTGATCTTCTCTCGCTTGGCGAATCAGTGGCGCCTGGCGGCGGCTGAGGAAGATCTCGGTCCCGATCCGCCGGCTGTGACGGCCCGCAGGCAACCGGTTTCGTACAGCCCGGCGGCGCCGGAGCCGTCTTCCTCGGAGGCACCGCCGGTGCGCGACCTGCTCCAGCGGCCCGAGCCCCCCGAGCGCCCACAGCACCGGGGCATGGTCGCCTGAGCGAGGCTCCACACGGCCCATAGTCGAGCGGATCGAGCAGCGTCGGGTCACCGCTTGATGCGCAGCGCAACGCTCGTGACCGCCGAGTCGACCTGCATCCTGACCAGCAGACGTCCGCTGCGGGAGCGGCCGAGCGTCCGGCGCGCAGTGCGTGACAGCTTCATCGACACCGTGCGGGTGCCTGCGCGGACGTGTCCGAGCGACACACGCTTGAGCTTGATGACCTTGCGCGAGTGCCTCGCGCGCCGCGCGACGCTGGGCCCCGGACGGACGCGGCCGGAGACGACGACGTTGCCGGCATCGGCGGTTCGGATCCGCAGGCGCAGCCGGCCCGTCGCTCGGATGGAGCGGAGCGTGGAGAGCACGCGGATCGACGTCGACCCGCGCCCGCCGGCGGCCGAAGCGGGCGGGATGGCGCCGAGCCGGATCCCGCGATCGAGGCCGTCGCTGGCGTCGCCCCGGCCGGGGGAGCCGGCGGCGAGCTTGTAGTCGGCGTACGACGTAGGGCGCGCCCCGCCCACGAATACTGGCTGGGCGCGCATGTCGCTCTGGCCGCGGGCGCTGTCTTCGTGGAAGAGGTTGTAGCTCGATCTGTGGCTGGCCTTACCCTCGCTGACCGACAACGCAGCGAGGATGTTGTCTTCAACGAGCGTGTCAGTGCCGGGATCGCAGGAGTCGGCGTACTTGCAGCCACCGGTCTTCTGGCCGAGGCTGATGATCCCGCAGCGCAGGTTGAACCAGCAGTCACCGCCCGGCGCCAGCGTGTTATGGCGGATGATCGACCCGTTGTCGGACCACATCATGATCGCGTACGGGTACTTGCCCGAGCCGAAGACGTTGTCTTCGATGATCTCGTGATCGGCACCGTCGGGCGCCATGATCTTCGGACCGGTGTGGTAGAAGTAGTTGCCTTTGATGAGGGTTTCGCGCGAGCCGTAGAGCTGGATGGCGTCGGTGTGCTGGCCTGAACCGTCGGCGGGGCCTGAAACGAGGTCGTGGAAGGTGTTGTTGAGGATCTTGGTGCGGCGCGCGCCGTTTTGTATGCCGTCGCTCATGCCGCCCCGGAACTCGCTGTTTCGGATCGTGACGCCGGAGGCCGCCTGGTTGTCGCTGCCCGGGAGCGTGATCCGTCCGTCGTAGCAGCCGTCGGTGCAGGCGTTCCAGTCGCGGTGCACGTTGCGATCAAAGAGGATGTTGGCGTTGTCGAACTCCGCGGTGCGAATGACCGTCGGGCCGGGGATGTCGGAGTTGCGCACGGTTATGTTCTTCGTGCGGCTCTCGCCGATCAGGATGTCGGTCAGCTTCAACCGGTCGACGGTGATGTTCTGCGCGGGGTTGAAGTACAGCTCCATCAAGACCGCAGCGCCGGGCTGCGGGCGCAGGACGACCTCGCCGGACTTCATGCCGCCCTCGAACCGGCCGTAGTTGCCGGACGCCAGCAGGATCGTGTCGCCGGGCTGCGCGGCGGAGAACACGCTGCGGAGGTTCTGCGGGGTGGCCGGGCGGTCTACGGCGGAGGCGCCGGTCGGCACGAGCGCAAGCCCCGCGAGAGCAGCGGGGACGAGGCGGCGCAGCCACCGTCCGGGGCGAATTTCGATGCTGGATGTCATGGAGATGGCGAGCCTGTCTGCGGCGCGGGAGCGCACGCTGTCGGAACGGTTGATGTCCTGGCTTGAACCGTCGGCGGGCGGCCCACGAGGTCGTGAAAGGCGGTGTCGAGGATCTTCGTGCCACGCCCGCCGTCTCGGATGCGCAGAGCTTCGAATTGGAAGATCGTGACGCCGCAGAGCGCTTGGTGGCGCAGTTCGATCGATGGGCGTCGCTCCGTCTGCGCCTTCAACGTCACTGGAGCATGAGCGGCGGCGCCGGCGCGGATGGGCGATCAGGCGCCCGGTCGGGCCGACCGGCCGGCGGCTGCAACGTCGCCGGTGAGCCGGAACCACACGCGCGCGAGTCCCGACAGGATGACGATGCCGCCGCACCACATCGCGAACAGCGCGACAGCGCCGACGATGCCGGTCAGGGGCTTCACGCCTCCGCTCTTGACCTCCGCGACGCGTACGGGGCCGAGCCGCTCGGCCGAGAGCCGGCGGGACTGCGTCGGTGCCCGGGCCGCGGCGAGCGACTCCAGGACCGGCGGCGCCGCCGCCGCCAGGCGGGCTGCCGTGAGCCTGTCGGGGGCGGCGGCGACGACCGTGATGATCGGTACATCAGGCGGCGCGTGGACCTTCAGCGTGTAGGCCCCGCCAGCCGTCTGCGCGGCCTCCTCGGCCGCCTCCGCCAGCGGGCTCCGCACGCTCTGCTCACTCCTGACGCTGAGCACCGTCAGCTCGCGGGCCGGCACGCCGGCGCTGCGTGCGAGCGCCGCCCGCAGGCCGGCATCCGCGAGCGACTCGGCGAGCAGCACCGCCTGCGCGTCGATCGTCGCGTCGCTCGCACCGAGGTCGGCTGCGAGTGGTCGGGGAGTGTCGACGAGGGTCCGCGACGAGGCGACACCCGAGGTCCGTTCGGGGGCCGACATCGGACCGACCCCGAGCGCACCGCTTGCCACAATACCGGCGAGCACAGCGGCGACCGCGCCGAGCGCAACGAGCAGCCGCTTCTCCGCCAGCAGTCGCAGCACGCTCAGGAGCTCCATGCCAGCTCCTTGCGGACGGCCAGCTCGGGCCGCGTCGCAGCATGTTCCTCGGGCGCCGCTGCAGGGTCCGTCCGCGGCGCGGCCGTCACGGCGAGCAGCGCCGCCATCCAGAGGAAGACATAGGGCACATGGGGAAACGACATGACGTCGAACAGCGTCGAGACGACGAGGAAGCAGACGGCTGCCGCGGCGACCGCGAGCGCGATCGAAGCGTCGTCGGATCTTCGCGCGCGGATCGGCCGGCGCGCGACGGCGACGACGGCCACGACCATCATGATGTACGCGAGCAGGCCCACGACGCCGCCCTCGATGAGCTGTCGCAGCAGCTCCATGTCGAGGATCCGGTAGCTCGTGTGCTCGTAGCTGCCGTAGCCGCGTCCGAGGGCGAAATTCGTCCAGACGTCGGGTCGGATCGCGTCGTAGTCCGCGGTTCGGTCGCTCACGGTGGTGACGCCCAGCCGGTTGCGGTCGAGCTGGCCGGCGACTGCCGAGAGCGCGCCGGGCGAGAGCACCTGGATGAGGAGTACGAGCACGACGCCGAGCGGTGCGAGCTTGATGAGCTCGCGCCGGCGGTAGTACGCGAGCGTCAGGCCGACCGAGATCGGTGCCAGGAAGGCGGTCTTGCGGAACGTCGCCACCGTCGCCGCGATCAGCACGGCGACGGCGAGCCCGTACAGCAGGCGGTTGCGCATTCGCGGGCTCTCGAGCAGCCGGACGAGCGCGATTGGCAGTGCCATCGCCATGATGGCGACGACCTCCAGTGATGTCTGGGTTGGTCCGCGCACGGTGCGCCGGCCGATCTCGTCGAGGCCCAACGAGTCGATGCTGCCGATGTGGAAGATGCCCGGCAGCAGCGCGTCGGAGACCGAGTAGAAGACGTTCGTGCCGAAGCGGTACTCGAGGATCGTCCCGAGCGCGCAGATGATCGCGAGCGCGAGGGTGTAGCTCATGAACACCCGCACCTCGCTGCGCCGAACGACGCTCGCGACGATGACGAACAGGCACACGTAGGAGCCCAGCAGCGTGAGCTTCTTGATCGCGAGGTCGAACTCGAGCGTCTGGCTGAGCGCGCGGGCCTCCAGCACGAGGCTCAGGCAGGCGACCGCGACGACCGCGCCGATCGCCGCGTGGATCCACGTCATACGCAGTTGCGGTGCATGGCGGCCGCTCGTGGCCAGCACGAGCGCCCAGACCGCGACGATGAACGGCAGCACGAGCCGATCGAGGTAGAGGTCGATCGGCAGCGACACGTCGAGCAAGATGTCGTTGAACGGGACGAGCCAGACGATCGCCATGATGAATGCGATCATCCAGGGCAGGACGCGGGTCGTATGCGGCCAGTCGCCGGCGCGATCGGCGACGCGGCGCGTGACGGCCACGCCGCCGTGCGCGGCCGGGGCAGACGGCGGGCGTGCTGCGACGCCGGCGGCCGCGAGCGCGATCGGCGGCGTCAGCGCGGCCCCCGGCGCCGGCTGTGGACACGCCCGCTCGAGCCCACGATCGGCCTGAGGTCGCCGGCGGGCCTTCGCGCCCGGCGTGGCCGAGCCGGCGATGCGCCGCCGCGCCCGCGCGCAGGCGAGCCCGAGCAGGCACGTCATGACGAAGACGAAGACGAACGTCAGCCCGGCGATCTGGATCCGCGTCCCGCCGTTGATGATCGCGCCGCGTGCCGGACCGAGCTGATCAAGGCGGACCTGGGCATCGGGACGGGCGTTCGCCTTGCGCGCGAGCGCCCGCAAGTAGTCGTTCATCCCCGGCAGCACGGCATTCGCCAGGCGCTGGGCTTGCACGACGGACGTCGCCTGCGTGTAGATGTCGAGCGTCGGGAGCGTATGGCTGGGCCGCACCTCGATGCGGTAGGGCTTCGTCGCGCCCGCGATCTGATCGGCCCGCCGCTCGCTGTCGGGCTCGGTGAACACCCTCTGGACCCCCGCCGTGATGCGCGTGCCGGTGGTGATGTCGGCGCTGTCGAGCCCTGCGCGGCGCGCGATGTACTTCATCGCGGGCGCGCTTGTCATGAGACTGCCGAGCAGGACCATGCGCGTGTGGATGGACTCGTAGTCGTATTCGGTGGCGAGCGGATCGCTGATCAGCTGCCGCGGGCGATCTACCGCCAGGCGTGTCGACGCGGCCGCGACGTCGATGTTGCGCGGCGTGACGCTCGGCGGCAGCAGGCCGATCGAGTAGATGCTCCACAGGGCGGACAGGAATGCGATCACGGCGCACAGGCCGATCACGTGGCGGGGTCGCAGGTGTCGCAGGATTCGGCTGGTCACGGTCCTGCAGACCAACGCCCTCCGGGCGGGCGTACTTCCGCCCGCCGGCCCGGTTCAGGGCGCCTTCGAGGGCGCGATGCCGGCGACCGGCGTGGAGTTGAAGTCGTCGGCGCTAAGACGGCCGAGCACCTGATCGAAGCGACTCTTGATGCGGTGGGCCGCCAGCCCCGACGCGGACGCGCTGCCGGGCGCAAGCCATTGCCGGCAGCGGATCGGTGCATCGGCCAGCGCCTGCTCGTAGACCTCGAGCTGCCGCACGCCGGCCGCCTCGAGTGAGAAGCGCTCCTCGACGAGGCGGCGCGCGTACGCGCCCAGGCGGACGCGGCGCTCGGTATCGGGAAGCAGGTCTTGCAGGATCGCCGCGAGCTTCGCCGGTCCGTGCTCGGGCCCGTCGCCCACGCCGTACCACCCGGTCCGGAGGAATCGCTCAACGGTGTCGGGACCGAGCAGCTCCCAGAAGCCCCGCTCGCCCTGGACGACGAGCGGGCGGCCGAAGGACATCGCCCGCAGCGCCGAGCCGCCCATGCCGAGGCAGACGTCAGCGGCGGCGTAGCCAGGCCGCGGGTCGCGCAGCTCGCCGGTGAGGATGACGGCGCGGCGGCCCGCCCGTGCGTTGGCGCGCTCGGCGCGCTCGGTGACGAGCGCGCGGCTCGGCCCGTCGCCGACGATGACGAGCTGCGCGGGAAGCACCGGCGCGAGCTCGCCGATGGTGTCGATCGCGGCGAGCACGCCCTCGAGCTTGAGCTGCGCAGCCAGCCGTGTGACGCAGACGACCGTGAATGCACGCGGGTCGAGCCCATAGCGGCGGCGGAAGTCATCGGTCCGGACCGCGTTGGGCGCGTTGCTGTGGATGTCGACGGGTGGCTCGATCACGGTGATCGCCCTCCGGCCCGCGCTGCGTTCGTGATCGGCGATCTGCTCGGTCCCGACGACGAGCGGCATGTCGAGCGGCAGGAATGGAGCCACCGCCATCGACATCACGGTCGCGACCGCCGGGACGCCGCGACACGCCCGTGGACCCCAGTACGCCTCCAGCGCGGTTGTCCACTCGTAGCCGTGCACGACGTCCACCGCGCGCCGCTCGACGAGCCTGCCGAGCGCGCGCATGACCTTCGGGGACGGCCGACCGCGGGGCCGCGGGGCTGCCACGAACTCGAGGCCGAGTCCCTCGATGCGCTCGACGAGCGGGCCAGGCTGGCCGAAGACGAGCACGTCGTGCCCGAGGTCACGCACGGCGGTGGCGAGTTCGACGGCGTTGATCTGGCTGCCGCCGATCTCGAGCCGGTGCGGGTAGACGACGACCTTCACGCGGACTCCTGCAGGACGGTCGGCAGCGGCGCGCGGTCGACGTCGCGGGCTGGCGAGCCCAACCACAGCCGCTCGCTTGGGACGTCGCGCGTGACGAGGGAGCCCATGCCGACCATCGCTCGCGCACCGATCGTGATCCGCTCACGCAGGCATGCGGCGGCACCGATGTAAGCCTCCTCGGCGACATGGCAGGCGCCGCCGAGGCGGACGCCGGAGGCGAGCGTCGCGTAGTCGTCGACGCGCACGTCGTGGGGCAGGACGACCTGTGGCATCACCGCCACGTGGCGACCGACGACGACGTTCGCGGTGAGGTCGGCGTGCGCCAGCAGGACCGACCCGGCCGCGACGCGGCACGTCACGCCGACCGTCGCCGTCGGATGCACGATGGTGGCGTAGCGATCGTCGTCGAATCCCAGCCGCTCGGCGATGAGCCGGCGGCTGACGTAGTTGTCCGGCCGCCCCGTCGTGAGCACGAGCGCGGCCTCGGGGTGGTCGTGGACGAGCTCGATCGATCCGAGCACGGGAAGTCCGCCGACCTGCGCACCGTGCAGGGCGGGGCTGTCGTCGAGATAGCCGCGCAGCAGCCACGTCGGCTGCACAGCGTTGATCGCCCGCACCGCCTCGGCCATCTCGCGGCTGAAGCCACCGGCGCCGATGAGGAGCAGCTCGCGCATCATGCGGCCCGCGATCGTGGTGCCTGCGCGCCGTCGAGCCCGAGCAGACGGCAGAGCTCAGCAGTCCGCGCCTCCCACGAATGACGCGCGGCCAGCGCGCGCCGCGCCTGCACGTCCTCGGGTCGCCGGGCGCCGGCCAGCAGCGCGCGGGTCCGGTCGGTGAACTCCAGCGGCGTGCGCGCGATGGACACGTGCGGGGTGTCCAGCCAGCGGTGCGCCGGCAGGTCGCTGACGACCGCGGCGCGGCCGGCGGCGAGGTACTCGAGCGTCTTGAGCGGGAAGCTCGCATGGTTGAAGGCCGAGCGGCGGTACGGCGTCAGCCCGACGTCGATGGCGCGCAGGTACGACGGCAGCTCGTCGAAGGGCTTGCTGCCCACCCACTGCACGTTCGCACGCGCGAGCAGGGCGTCGAGCTTGGCGATCTCGAACGTCGGCTGACGCGGCCCTACGAGCAGCAGCGAGACGCCGCTCGCCGCGACCGCCTCGAGCAGCTCGAGGTCGATGCGCTCGGACATGTGTCCCACGAAGCCCGCGATCGGTCCCGGCAGGCGCACGTCGGCCGGAAGCGGCGCCTCGTCGGCGCCCGCGAAATGCTCGGCGTCGCAGCCATTCGGGATCAGCTGCACGTCGGGTCGCTGCGCCGACCACTTCTCCTGTAGCGCGGGCGAGACCGCGACGACGACGTCTGCCTTCGCCAGCTGGCGGCGCTCGATCCGCGCCAGCCAGGCTGGGTCCGTGCCCATCAGCTCTCCGCCCGCGGCGAAGTCGTCGGTGCCGTAGAAGACGCGCTGCGCCGACGGCACGACGTCCAGCATGTCGTTGAGCGTCGCCACCACCGTGCTGTGGACCCGCGCGCCGACCTGCTCGACGGCGCGCCGCACCGCGCGCCGCGCCTGGCGCAGTGCGACCTCGCGCAGGACCGGGCGGGTGACGCCCGGGACCGTGATCGGGCTGAGGCGAAGGATGTTCGGCGCGACGACGCGCAGCCGGTCCTCGCGCAGCGTCCGGGCGGCGCCTGCGTCGTTGAGCGGGGTGAGGTAGGAGATCTGCGGGGCGACCCAGAGCACCGGCACGCGCTCTGCGAGGCGCGCCGCGACGTGGTGCTGGCCGAAGCGGTTGCCGTCCCAGGGGTTGCCGGGGATCATGACAACGAGATCGCCGCCGACCGGCAGGTCTGCGCGCGGTCTCACGCCGAGCCCACCACGGACGCCTTGAGCATCGCGCGCATCGGGTACACCGTCACGAGGTAGACGAGCCCGGCGAGCGCGCCGCCCAGCGCGAGCTGGGCGAGGCGGTCGCCGACGAGCAGCACGACGCTGGTGCCCGCGAGCGCGCCGAGCACCGTGCCCGCGAGCGGCCGCGACAGCTGGGCGCCCATCACGCGCAGGGAGACGCCCGCGCGGCGCAGGACGATCGCGTATGCAGGGAAGATGATCAGCACGGCGACGCCGGCGTGCGCGATCGCGATGCCCTCGATGCCGCCGATGCGGACCGCCAGCGGCAGCGCGACCGCGAGCGCGGCGAGCCACACCACCTGCAGCGCGAGGTTGGACTTCGACGAGCCAAGCGCGACGAGGAAGTCATACACGAGCTCGCCCATGACGCGCGCCAGCGCGAGCAGCATGAGCCACGGCAGGACCGGCGCCGACGGCAGCCACAGGTCGCCGTAGACGAGCCGGACGAGCTGCTCGGCGAACGCCGCCAGCAACAGGCAGGCGGGCAGCGTCACGAGCAGCAGCAGCGAGCAGACGGGGGCGAATGCCGCGGAGGGATCGGTCTTGTCGGCGTGCAGGCGCGCGAAGAGTGGCAGCGAGACGCGCCGTGCCGGCGCCGAGAACATGTTCACCGGCCACATCGCAAGATTGAACGCCAGCAGGTAGAAGCCGAGCTGGACGGGCCCGAGGTGCGCGCCGATCACGACGTAGTCGATGTTCAGCAGGGCCATGATCAGCAGGCTCGCGAGCGCCAGCGGCAGCCCGAACGCGAGCAGCTCGCGGGCGACCGCTCGCTTGAAGCCGAACGGGTGGTTGACCGGTGCGTAGCGCAGGATGAAGAGCGCGTTGACGACGTTGCCGAGCAGCGCGCTCCACACGAGCGCCCAGGCGCCATAGCCCGCGATCGCGAGCCCGATCGCCGCCGCGGCGCCGACGACGAACCCGGCGGTGTCGACGATCAGCCGCTCGCGCTGCATGAACTCGCGCGTCATGAGCGCCGCCGGTACAGCAGTGAGCGCGTCGATCAGGACCGACAGCGTGAGCACGCGCAGGATGCCGGTTGCCTCGGGCGCGTTGAGTGCCTGGGCGGCGAGCGGCGCGCAGAAGAACATCACGATCCACAGCACGATGCTCGAGCCGACCGCAAGCGTCTTGACCGTCGGTGCGATCCGCGACACGTTGCCCGGCCAGCGGACGATCGCGAGGCTCACGCCGAGCTCGTTCATGCTCAGCAGTGCGTTCAGCGCCACGAGAGCGACGGCGTAGACGCCGTAGTCCTCCGGTACGAGGATCCGCGCCAGCACGATCCCCATGAGCGTCGTGCCGACGCGCCCGACCATGTTGTTGGCGATGCTCCACCAGAGGGCGCGTCGCGCCTGCGTGGCAACCGGCTCGGAACCCGGATCAGGCGTGGCCGTCATCCCAGCCATCTCAGGCGGCGGCGGTGAGCGCGCTGGCCGCGTGCGGATCGACGAACTCGCGGTGCCAGAGCTCGAGCATGAGCAGCGACCAGATGCGGTGATCGTCGGCGTCGGCGCCGGCCGCGTGGCGATCGAGCAGCGCCTCCACGGCACGCGGCCGGAAGTAGCCGCGCGCGAGGGTTGCGGGGTCGAGCAGGATGTCGCGCGCCCACCCGCGCAGATCGGTCCGCAGCCACTTCGACAGCGGCACCGAGAAGCCCTGCTTCGGGCGGTCGAGGATGTCGTCGGGCAGCCACCCGCGCAATGCCTCGCGCAAAATCCACTTCTTGTCGGAGCCGCGAACCTTCAGCGATGCGGGGATCGACGCAGCGAGCTGCATGAGCTCGTGGTCGAGGAACGGCGAGCGCGCCTCCAGCGCGTGGGCCATCGTCGCGATGTCGATCTTTGGGATGAGGTCTCCGGCGAGGTACGTCTCGACGTCGACCTCGAGCATCTTGTCGATGACGCCGGCGCCCGACGACTGCGCCCACGACGCGGTGATCGCGTGCTGGCCGTCGATGCCCGCCGACGCGGCGAACGCCGGCGTGTAGAGCGCTCCGCGCTGCTCGTCGTCGAACCACGACATGTAACGTGCGTAGCGCTCCGGCCCGTCGAGTGCGAGCGTGCCGGCAAGCCGGCGGGCGCGGTTGCGCACGCTCGAGACGCTGCCGCCGGCGGGCAGGCGACCGCCGATCGCGCTGACGGCGCGGCGCACGGGCGCGGGCACGTGATCCAGCCGGCCGGCCAGCGCATTGGCGACGTAGCGCGTGTAGCCGCCGAACGACTCGTCGCCGCCGTCGCCGTTGAGCGCGACGGTGACATGGCGGCGCGTGAGCTCGGCGAGGTAGAAGCTCGGGATCGCCGACGAGTCGGCGAACGGCTCGCCGTAATGGCGCACGATCTTGGGCACGATCTCGACGGCCTGCGCGCGGACCTGGAATTCCTCGTGGATGGTCCCGAACCGCTCGGCGATGCGCCGCGCGTGCGGCAGCTCGTCGAACTCCTGGTGATCGAAGCCGATCGAGAACGTGCGCACCGGTTCGCGCGACTGCTCGGCCATCGCCGCGACGACCGCGGACGAGTCGATGCCGCCCGACAGAAACGCGCCGAGCGGGACGTCGGCGATCATCCGCCGCCCCGTCGCGGCGCGCAGCGCCGTGCGGATGCGCTCGCAGAGCTCGTCGACCGGAACGCCGGTGAGCTTCTGCGAGTAGTCGAGCTTCCAGTAGCGCCGCAGCTCCGCACGGCCGTCGCGCAGGACGAGCGTGTGCGCCGGCGGCAGCTTGTGGACGCCGCGCAGGGCCGTGAGCGGCGCGGGGACGTAGCCGAGCGCAAGGTAGGCGTCGATCGCCTCGTGGTCGATCTCGCGGCCGATCTCGCCGTCGGCGAGCAGCGCGCCCATCTCCGACGCGAAGCTCAGGACGCCATCGCGCAGGCAGTACACGAGCGGCTTCTTGCCGACGCGGTCGCGCGCGATGAGCAGCAGCTGCTTGCGCGCGTCCCACAGCGCGAACGCGAACATGCCGTGAAGCCTGCGGACGCAGTCGACGCCGTGGTCCTCGTAGAGGTGCGCGATGACCTCGGTGTCGCCACGCGTGGCGAGCGTGTGGCCGCGCTCGCGCAGCTCGGACTGCAGCTCGCGGTAGTTGTAGATCTCGCCGTTGAGGACGACGACGACGGAGCGGTCCTCGTTGTAGATCGGCTGGTCGCCCGTCTCGAGGTCGATCACGCGCAGGCGCTGGATCCCCAGTGCGGCGTTGCCCTCGCGGTAGATGCCACGCGCGTCGGGTCCGCGATGCTCTAGCGCGGCGCACATGCGCACGGGCAGCTCCGGGTGCACCGTGCTCCCGTGGGGCCTGACCTGTCCAATGATGCCGCACATCCGCTCGAGCAACGCTTCGGCGCGGCCGTTTCTCGCACGGCCCGGCGCGGAAGGGCGGGGCCGGCGCGCGCGTTCGTCGGGCAGGTGTCCGCTTCGGCCGCATCCCAACGCCCCGACGTCAGCGTCATCGTCGTGACCCACCAGGGTCGCGAGGTCGTGCTGGACGTGCTGGGTGCCGCGTACGCCGCGACCGGACCGATCGAGGTCGAGTGGCTCGTCGTCGACAGTGGCTCGACCGACGGCACGCCGGATGCGATCGAGCGCGAGTTTCCCGGCATCGAGGTCCTGCGCGCGCCGAACATCGGCTTCGCAGCGGGTAACAACGTCGCGCTCGGCCGGGCGCGCGGGCGCTACCTGCTGCTTCTGAACCCGGACGTGGAGATTGCCGCAGGCACGCTCGCACAGCTCGTGGCCGCAATGGACGAGCGACCTGGCGTCGGCATTGCCAGCTCGCTGACGCACTATCCCGACGGCGTTCTGCAGACGACCATGCGTCGCTTCCCGTCGCCGGCGCGCCAGCTCGGCGAGGCGCTCATGCTGAACCGTCTGCCCGGCTTCCGGCACCTTCAGGAGGACGAGACGCGCCCCGAGCTCTACGAGGCCGAGCGCGACGCCGACTGGCTGTCGGGCAGCTTCCTGCTCGCCCGCCGCGAAGCCGTCGAGCAGGCGGGCGGCCTCGACGAGCGCTTCTTTTTGTTCTCCGAGGAGACCGACTGGTGCCTGCGCATTCGCGCCGCCGGCTGGGAGATTCGCCACGTGCCATGCCTGCGCCTCGTGCACCACACGGGCCGCTCGGAGCGCCCCGACCTGTACGCGCAGAACTCGTACTCGAAGGTTCTGTACGCGCGCAAGCACTTCTCGCCGGCGGCTCGCGCGGGCTTCCGCGCGGCGCTCGCGCTGCGCCACGGCCTGCGCTGCGCGCTCTTTTTGTCCCGCGCGCTGCGCCGCCGCGAGCTGCGCGAGCGCGCCGCGGCCGAGCGGCTGGCGCTGCTCGTCGTGCTCGGGGTGAAGCGGCCGCGCTACCGGCCCTACGCTGGATCCGTCCGGGTCGAGCCCGACTCAGCGCATCGCGAGATCGGCGCCGCCAGCTGACGAGCCGTTGCCGTCCGCGGGGCGGCGCGCCTGCAGAGGCGGTTCGCGGGGACCGTCCTCGTCGCCGTCGGCGAGCTCCCACCCGCGCCGCACGCGCGCGACGAACATCGCGGTCGCCGAGGACAGTGCGAACACGATCAAGAACGACAGGATCGCCAGCTGCGGCCGCACGCCCCCGTTGATGACGACGCCGCTCGCGCGGCCGAGTTGGGCCAGGCGCACCGTGTCGCTGTCGGTCGTACCCTGGCTTCTGGCCTTCGCTTGGAGGTAGTCGCGCAGGCCGTCCACCGCTGCGTTGGCGAGCGTCGACGCCGCCTCGGCGCTCGGTGCCTGAGCGAAGATCTCGAGGATCGGGACCGTCGGGTTGGTCTGGATGTTCAGGCGGTACTGGTCGGTCGAGCGCACCAGGTCGCTCGTGCGCTTCTGCTCGTCGACGCCCGAAAGGGGTCGCGGGAAGTCCGGCGTGAGCGGTGCCTGGGCTCTGATGACGCCGGCCGGCACGCCCGCGCGGCGGGCGATGTACGCGAGCACCGGGGCGCTGACCATGACGTTGCCGATGAGGACGGCACGGTTAGTCATCCCGGCGAACTCGCTGGCGCCCTGGCCGAGGTCGAGCACTGTGCTCTTCGGAGTATCGACGAGCACCTCGGTCTTCGCCGACGCGATCTCCAGCGCGCGCGGCTCGAGCCTCGGTGGCATCAGGCTGACCTTGTAGGTCATCGTCAGCGCGGCGAAGGACGCGAGCGCAAAGCAGATCACGACGGCGAGCCGGAGCCGGAAGAGTTCGCGCAGGTGCTTGCCGAGTTCCATGCGATCGCAGAACAACGTCCTCCGGCGCCATCGCCTTCCGCGTGCTCCCGAAAGGACACTCGCGCCGGTGACGTTGATGCGCTGTGGACACAGAGCTTTCAGGGAGGCGCGATATGAACGTCGGAATCGTCGGACTCGGGTATGTGGGACTGCCGCTCGCGATGGAGTTCGCCGACGCCGGCGTGAACGTCATCGGCATCGACGTCGACGTGCAGAAGGTCGCGAGCCTCGCCGCCGGACGGTCACACATCGAGGACGTCTCCGCCGAGCGGCTGGCCGATGCGCTCGAGCGCTGCACGTTCAGCACGAACGTTGCCGAGCTCGCTCGCGCCGACGCGATCCTGATCTGCGTCCCGACGCCGCTGAACGCCAACCGCGAGCCCGAGCTGGGCCCGATGCTGAGCGCCGCGCGCGCGATCGCGGGCGTGCTGCGCGAGGGGCAGATGGTCGTGCTCGAGTCCACGACGTTCCCCGGCACGACCCGGGACTACATGGTCCCGTTGCTCGAGGAGTCCGGCCTGCGGGCGGGCACGGACTTCGCGCTCGCGTTCTCGCCCGAGCGCGTCGATCCGGGGCACACGGACTTCACGATCCGCACGACGCCGAAGATCGTCGGCGGCCTCACCCCGCGCTGCACCGAGCGCGTCGCGCAGGTCTACTCCCGCATCTGCGAGCGCGTGGTCCCCGTCGGAACGCCCGAGGCCGCCGAGCTCGCCAAGCTGCTGGAGAACATCTTCCGGTCCGTCAACATCGCGCTCGTCAACGAGATGTCGATGCTCTGCGACCGGATGGGCATCGACATCTGGGAGGTCATCGACGCCGCCTCGACGAAGCCGTTCGGGTTCATGCGCTTCGAGCCGGGGCCCGGCATGGGCGGCCACTGCCTGCCGGTCGATCCGTTCTACCTGACGTGGCGCGCGCGCGAGTACGACTTCGCGACGGAGTTCATCGAGCTCGCCGGGAAGGTCAACCAGGAGATGCCCTACTTCTGCGTCGAGCGGATCGAGCGCGTCCTCAACGATGCCTACAAGCCCGTGCGCGGATCGAAGATCCTGCTGCTCGGCGTCTCCTACAAGCCGGGCGTCGGCGACCTGCGCGGCTCGCCCGCGCTATCGATCGTCGAGCTGCTGCGCGAGCGCGGCGCCGACGTGCGCTACCACGACCCGTACGTGGCCGAGTTGCCGGCGTTCGGGCTGCGCAGCACGGAGCTCGACGAGGCCCTGCAGGACGCCGACGTCGCGGCGATCGTCACGGCCCACCCGGGCGTCGACCACGCGCGCGTCATGCTCGCGCTACCGGGCTCGGTCGACTTCCGCGGCGTGACGCGACACCTCGCGCAGACGCCTGCGCGAACCTGACGCGACGGGCGACGGGCGACGGGCGCCGGCCAGACGCGACGGGCGCCGGCGCCCGTCGAGACTCGACGGGCGCCGGCGCAGGTCTGACGCGCCGGCGCCGCGGACCGACCGCGGGCGGTCCGCCCGCCGTCGGGCTGACCGCGGGCGCTCAGGCCGACGGGACGCGGCGGCGGGTGGCCGCGAGCGGCGGGCCGCCGGGCAGCACGCCGGCGACCGCGCGCAACAAGCGCCGGCGCAGCTCTCGGCGCGCGAAGCGCCGAAACTCGCGGTCGGGCACCTGCTCGACGCGGCGCGCCGCGGCGCGCACGTAGCCGTAGAAGAAGGCGAGCCCGGAGATGCCGACCGGGTGGCTGCGCGCGATCTTCAGCGAGCGCAGCGCGATCCACACCGGAGGGAAGTGCGCGATGTACGCGCACTGGCCATGACGCGCGCGGCCCCGCAGCGTGCCGTCGGCGCTCGCGTGCGGCCGGTGGTGGATCGCCACGATGTCGGCGAAGTTCTGGGTGCGAAACCCGCGCATGCGGGCGTACGTCTCGTCGATCGTGTCCCAGCCGAGCCGCGTCTGGACGCCGCCGATGGCGTCGAAGCAGGCGCGCGTGTAGCACTTCAGAGCACCGTGGATGTGGGTGCTCGGGATCGGCAGGAGGACCATCCGCCCGCCGCGCGGCTCGATGAGGTTGCCGGCCGCCATGCCGAGCTCCGGGTCGGCGGCGAAGCGCTCGAGCAGGCGCTCGAAGTAGTCGGGGGGTAGCTCGATGTCGCCGTCGAGCTTGACGACGTGGGTGAAGTCCAGCTCGCCGGCCATCTGCAGGCCGTAGTTGAAGGCGCGCGGCGCGGCCGCGATCGCGAGGCGGTCGACGACCGGCTCGGTTTCGAGCGGGCGCGCGTGGACCTGCAGGAAGTCGAGCTCGTGCTCGAGCCTGCGCAACAGCGCGAGCGTGTCGTCCGTCGAGCCATCGTCGACGACCACCCAGGCCATCGGTGGGCGGGTCTGCGCGGCGACCGCTGCCGCCATGCGCTCGATGTGGGCCGCCTCGTTGCGGACCGGCGAAATGATGAGAATTCGTTCCTTCACGCCCAAACAACGGCTCAAGACCCGTGAGGCTCGCGCGGAAGTCGACGCCCGGACGGCCGTTGTTCGGTCATGTGCGGCATCTGCGGTATCGCCTCAACCGATCCGAGGCACGTGCCTGTCGGGTTGCAGACCTTGGATGCGATGACGGACGCGATCGAGCATCGCGGGCCCGACGACGCGGGTCACAGCATCCAGCCCGGTGTCGCGCTGGGGATGCGCCGGCTGAGCATCATCGACGTTCCCGGCGGCCAGCAGCCCGTGCACAACGAGGACGGCGGCGTCACCGCCGTCTTCAACGGCGAGATCTACAATTTCGAGGCGCTGCGCTCGGAGCTGCGCGCCAAGGGCCACCGGCTGACGACGCGCGGCGACTCGGAGACGATCGTGCACCTCTACGAGGAGCACGGGCCTGACTTCGTGCGCCGGCTGCGCGGGATGTTCGCGATCGCGCTGTGGGACAAGCCGCGCCGCCGGCTCGTCCTGGCGCGCGACCGCATGGGCGTCAAGCCGCTGTACTACGCGCACACGCCCGACGGGCTGGCATTCGCCTCCGAGGTCAAGGCGCTCATCGCCGGCGGCCTCATCCGTCCCGAGCTCGACCCGCTCGCCGCCGAGCTGTTTCTGGCCCACGGCTTCGTACCGGGCCCGCACACGCTGTTCGCAGGCGTGCGCACGCTGGATCCCGCATCGCTGCTGATCTTCGAGGACGGCCGGATCAGCGAGCAGCGCGCGTACTGGAACCCCTGGGAGGCCGGCCCGCCGCGCGCGGCCGGCACCTGGGAGGAGGAGCAGGAGCGGCTGCTCGGGCTCCTGCGCGAATCGGTCCGCGCCCGCATGATCAGCGAGGTGCCGCTCGGCGTGATGCTCAGCGGCGGCCTGGACTCGAGCCTCATCACCGCGCTCATGGCCGAGCATTCGACGCGGCCCGTGCAGACCTTCTCCATCGGCTTCGCCGAGGACCCGGATGACGAGCTCGACGACGCCGCCGAGGTCGCGCGGTGCTTCGGCACCGAGCACCACGCCCTGCGGACGAGCGCGGCCGAGCACGCCGGCCTGCTCGACGAGGCCATCTGGCACCTCGAGGAGCCGATCGCCGACGTCTCCTGCCTCGGCTTCATCCTGCTCAGCCGCCTCGCCCGCGAGAACGTCACCGTCGCGCTGTCGGGCCAGGGCGCCGACGAGCTGCTGGGCGGCTACCGCAAGCACGAGATCGCAGCGCTGGCAGCCGCGGTCCACAGGACCGTCCCGCGGCCCGTCCGCCGGCTCACCGCGGCCGCCGCCCGCCGGCCCGTGCGCCGCTCGACGTTGGCCCGCGGCGTCCTCGCGCTCACGACGGACGATCCCGTGGAGCGCCTGCTCGCGATGAGCCGCGTCGTGCAGCCGGCCGAGCGCGCGGCGCTGCTGCACCCGGACTTCCTGCATCCCGGCGCCGAGGCCGAGATCAACGCGGTCGTCCGCCAGCACCTGCCGCCGGTCGCGATGACGGCGCTGGGCGAGACGCTGCACATCGATACGCGCCTGGCGCTCGTGGACAACATGCTCCTGTACTTCGACAAGATGTCGATGGCGGCGTCGCTCGAGGTTCGCGTGCCGTTCCTGGACCACGACGTCGTGTCGTTCTGCTCGCGGCTGCCGGACTCGCGGCGGGTCTCGCGCCTCAGGCGCAAGGAACTGCTCAAGCGCGCCAGCCGCGGCCTTGTCGACGATCGCATCATCGACAAGCCCAAGAAGGGGTTCTTCCACGAGGCGCTGGGCGCGTGGCTCACGCACCATCGCGATGACCTCATTCGCGAGACGCTGCTCGACGGCCCCGCCCTCGCCCGTGGCATCTACCGTCCGGAAGCCGTGCTCGACCTCGTCGAGCGGGCGAAGCTCGACGACAAGAAGGCCAGCCAGCGGCTGTTCTCGCTGCTCGCGCTGGAACGTTGGATGCGAATGTTCGTCGACGGCGAAGCGAGCCCGGACGCGAACATCGCGGCGCCGGCGAGCCTTGTCGCCTAGGGAGGCTCGTCTCGCACGGATGACGCCCGCCAGCGACCCCCACCACCTGCTCTACGAGCGCTACCGCGGGCCGACGAATCGCTCGCGCAAGCTCGAGGCCTACTACACGCTGAAGCCGCTCATGCCGCGCGGGCTGCAGCTCGCGCTGCGCCGCGCGTATGCGCCGCGGCAGGCAAGGGCGCCGTTTCCGTCCTGGCCGTTCGAGCCCTCGCTCGTCGAGCACCGCGATGCGCAGCTGCTCGAGCGGGTGCGCGCGTCGGGCGCCGATCGCCTGGCGTTCGTCAACTACTGGCCCGAGCGCAAGCGCTTCGCGAGCGTCCTCACGCACGACGTCGAGGGGCCGGCCGGCGTCGCGAACGTCATGCGCGTGATCGAGCTGGAGCGCCGCTACGGCTTCGTCTCGTCGTGGAACTTCGTCGCCGAGTGGTACCCGATCCCCGACGGGCTCTTCGACGCGGTGCGGGCGGCCGGCTGCGAGGTCGGCCTGCACGGCATCCTGCACGACGGCAAGCTCTTCTCCAACCGCTCGACGTTCGAGGCCAACCTGCCGAAGATCGCGCACTACATGGAGGCCTGGGGCGTCGCCGGCTTCCGCTCCCCCGCGACCGGCCGCAACGCCGCGTGGATGCACGAGCTGCCCGTCGACTACGACAGCTCGTTTCCCGACAGCGATCCGTTCGAGCCCCAGCCCGGCGGCTGCTGCTCGATCATGCCCTTCTTCTTCGGAGACGTGGTCGAGCTTCCGATCACGCTCCCCCAGGATCACACGGTGTTCGAGATCCTGCGCTCGCCGGGGATCGAGCTGTGGCGGCGCAAGACCGAGTGGCTGACGGCCAACCACGGCCTCGTCAACATCATCGTCCACCCCGACTACGTCGTGCAGCAGCGCAACCTGGACCGCTACGAGGCGTTCCTGGCATACCTCGCCGAGCACGACGACGGCTGGCACGCGCTGCCGCGCGACGCGGCGCGCTGGTGGCGGGAGCGCGACGCGCTGAGCATCGGGGACGACGGGCAGGTCGCCGGCCGGACGAGCTTCTGCGCATCGGTCGCCTATGCGTCCGAGCGCGACGGGCAGCTCGCGGTCGAGCTCTGACGCGCGCCTGCGGGGTCGCGCGGCCGGCGAGCCTTACGGCAGGTCGAACTCGCCGTCCTTGGCGCCCTTGACGAAGGCATCCCACTCGCGGGGGGTGTAGATCAGGACCGACCCGCCGGGGTCCTTGCTGTGGCGCACGGCGACGCAGCCGTCCGCCAGGAAGGCGGTCTCGACGCATTCGCTCGCCTTCGGCGAGTGGCTGCTCGTGCGCCAGCGTGCGGCGCTCAGGTCCGGGCGGACGGAGCCGCGCGTGGGCCGTTGGGTCATGTGAACTCCCTCCGCATGGCGGCGATCGTAGCAGCCGACTTGCGCTGCGCAAGAGCGGCCGCGGCCAGCCGCCGCAGCGTGAGAGCAAAGGGCTCGACGTCGTCGAAGTAGATCTCTCCGCCGGGGGTGGCCGTCGTCGCGACATCCTGCTCGTCGCGCAGGCGCAGGACGATGAACGAGCTCGTCATCCCGGCGTGGGCCGCCGCGAGGGGCAGGAGTCGGACCTCGATGTTGGGCTGCGTCGCGAGGTCGACGAGGTGCTTGAGCTGGGCGCGCATCACCTGCGGCCCGCCGACCGGCCGGCGCAGCGCTCCCTCCCCGATCACAGTCACGAGCTGGAGCGGGTCCTCGTCGGCCAGGCGCCGCTGGCGGGTCATACGAACGCCGACCCAGCGCTCGAGCTGCTGCGGGGTGGCGGCGGGATCCCAGGCGCGCAGCACCGCGCGGGCGTACTCGGGGGTCTGGAGCAGCCCCGGCACGACGCTGTCCTGGAACTCCTCGACCTTCCAGGCGCGGCTCTCCATCCGGGCGTAGTCGGCCACCTCGACGGCGACGTCGACCTCCCAGTCGTGGCGTGCGCGAACGTTCTCGACGGAGCGCAGCAGCCCGTCGCGCTCCGCGTCCCGCACGCCGTAGAGGTCCAGCATGAAGTAGACGTCGGGGGTCCTCGGGAGCAGCCCGCCCGACTCCCAGCGGCTCAGCGTCGAGTGCGCGCGCCCCATGCGCCGGGCAACCTCCGCGCCCGTCAGCCCGGCGCCGTCGCGCAGCTCGCGCAGCCGGGCGCCGAGCTGGCGGCCGCCAAGCGCGGCGCCGCTCGCTCCGACTCTGACGGCGACGCGCTGGCTCACGGCGGGCAATCCTACGTGGGGAGGGAGAGGATCGCCGAGACATTGCTGGCTCCTGCCTCACGCAAGTTGCGCGAGACTAGCGGCCAGCCTGGACGGCTGGTTTCACGCTGGGGAGGGGGGGTCGTGGTGTGGAAGCGGCATGCACGATTGCCCCCGCTTGTCCCGACGCCGCCAGTGCGGTCACTGCTGCACGACCTACGTGCAGACGTGACCCCGGTCGTCGCGCAGCCGCCGGCGAGGTCACGCGTGCATGCGATTTGAACTACATGTTGACGCGTTCGGTCGAGTCCTTCCGACCGCGCTCCCCGGCCCCTGCCGCCTGGGTGTGGATGGTCAGGGTGTCGAGGTTGCGGGCGAGGATGCCGCTTCGACCGCTTCGCCCAGCCGGGAGCGTGATCGCGAGCATCCAGGCCGTGTCCTGCCAACCGACCATCACGAGACGTCCAAGAAGTCGAGCATCAAGACCACGCGTCCACTCCGCCTGGCCGGCCCTTGCTGGCATCGGGAGTTCAGCCCCGCTCGGCGCGGAGATCTACGGATCTTCCGGCGCCCACTGGGCCGCCCGGGAAGCTCTCCGCGACCGGCTTGGTCCGACATTCCGTAGTTCTCCACGGCAGACGTGCGGAAGTACCATGAGCCGTGGCCTCAGCCCGGATCTACAGTGAGCTCGACGCACCAACCACCGCATGAGCGAGGTCGAGATGAAAAGAAACTGGACGACAGCAAACACTCGATGAAGACGATGTGGCTCTGCGGGGTCTTTGCGGTTCTCGCGATCGTCTTCCTTGCCAGCGGCGTCGGAGCGGGCGCGCTGTTTCTCATCCCGTGCATGCTGATGATGGGCGCGATGATGTGGATGATGATGGGCGGCCAAGGCGGCAGCACCCACGGCCCCGACAAGACATAGCCGCCAGGCGCGACGTTCACGCCGACGTCGATCTCGTGCTCGCCCGCTCGCCCACCTCCGACGTGCGGAGCAGGCCCTGACCGACGACCGTTGGGTCGTATTCAGGCCGGGCGCGAAGGTTCTCGATGCAGGGTGGGCACCGGTGCGCGCCCCCGTCACGTGCTCCGCATCGAGCTGACCGCGCAGATCACCCTGCTTGACCTGTCGCCTGGGATGCTCGCCAGAGCCGCCGACGTTGCGTGGCGCGGTCGCAGTCGGCTTCGGCGTTTCTCCAACCTCTCCACCGTTGTACTGTCGGTCGCGCTGGCGTCCGTCTTCGGCTACGCGCTGACGAGCGTCCCGCTCCTCGTCGAACTGGTACGCACGCGGATCGCGCCGTCAACACCTGGGCGCCGACGGCCAGATGACTGGCGGCGCGCAGCATGACGCCGGCCATAGCGGCTGACCCGGGACACGCGCGGCGCCGCACTTCGGCCGCGTCGCGCCCCGCACGCAACCGTCGCAGCGCCGCAAGACCCAATGAACGGTCAGGCACATGATGGCCGTCATCACGATCGGATCGATCCCGAGGTCCACCTCGGTCCCCTCACGCTGGCCTGGCACGGCATCACGATCGCGCTCGGCTTCCTGCTCGGTGGCGTCGTCGCCGCGCGCTGGTTGCGCCGGCACGGCCTGGATGTCGAGCCGCTGTATCAGCTGATCGCGATCGCCGCGATCGCCGCGAATCGCCGCGAATCGCCGCGCTCGGCGGGATCGTGGGCGCCCGCATCCTCTATGTCCTCGAGCACGACCCCGGGCGCGCTCGTCGTGCCCGACAGGCTGATCTCAAGCCGCGGGTTTACCTTCGACGGCGGCCTGATCCTCGCCGCGATCCTCGTCGCCGTCTACGTCCACCGCCGCCGACTGGGCGGCTTATATCACCGCGGGCGTCTATTGAGCCCTGGTTAGGCGGCGTAGGTGACATGCGGCGCCTTGAAGTAGTTGCTGACGATCGGGCGTTGGCGTTGGCGGCGGTGCAGGAAGCGGCGTAGCTCGG
>Ga0136617_10000525_pt1 | contig 32225 bp, 32 predicted proteins | sample AntDrymUQ3222106_2_FD_129672 | JGI IMG/M metagenome (GOLD analysis project Ga0136617, IMG submission 129672) | Polar desert sand microbial communities from Dry Valleys, Antarctica - metaG UQ322 (21.06) | ecosystem: Environmental > Terrestrial > Soil > Desert | place: Antarctica: Dry Valley... | reverse complement strand
TGCAAAGCACCACAACGACTCGCGCACCCGGATCACGATCGAGGCGCTGCTTGACAGACGACGGCCGAACGCGCTACCCGCGCTCAGCCCTCAACCGACCCCCGGAAACAGCACAAGCGCCGTCATTCCTCCGGTGGGCCTGCTCGTCGGTCTCGTGGGGCTGACGGTGGCGCGATTCGCGATGACCGGCGAGCGGCCCTCGTCTTCGGCGCCATGATCCTGCGCCGTCTTCGCGGCGCTGCTGGTTCAGCAGCTCATCACGGCGGGCTAGCGCACGGACGGTATGGGCCGTCGGCTCCAGCTGCGGCGCCGGCGTCGGCGACCGCTCGCGCGAACGGCCGCCGGCTGCGCGTAGAGCGCTGGGGCGCCCTCTCAGCGCAGGTTGATCGCGGCCGATAGCCCGACCGCGACCGCGACCGCACCGTAGCCGTTGTAGCCCGACAGGAACAGCAGCAGCGCCGTGATGAGCGCGGCGGCGACCGTGACGAGCCAGGCGATCTTGTTGAAGCTCACGCTCGCATCCTCGCGGATCGGCAACGGTCCGGTCACGTTGCTAGCTTCGAGGCGTTCGCAGTTTCGCCTGCAGCCCGAGGAGCACCGCCGTGACGACGTCCCAGCTCAAGCAGGCAGTGCGGCCGTAGGGTGGATCGGCCGCCCGACAGCGCGACCACGACGGCGACGTTCGCAGACCGGCTTTCGGACCTCGTCGCCGTGCGCGAGTCACAGATCGTGCTGGGCCTCGATCCCGATCCCGCACGGCTGTGGCCCGAGGCGCTCGCGGCGGCCCCGTCCGACGGGACGCCGGCGCGGCGCGCCGCCGCCGCCGTGCAGGCCCATTGCGGGGCGCTGATCGACGCCGCCGGCCCGGCCTGCGTGGCGGTCAAGCCGCAGCTGGCCTGCTTCGAGCGCCTCGGCGCGGACGGCTGGGCGGCGCTGGCGGCGACCGTCGACCACGCCAGGCGCCAGGGCCTGATCGTGCTCGCCGACGGCAAGCGCGGCGACATCGCGGTCTCCGCGGCCGCCTACGCGCAGGCGCTCGTCGGCCGCACGCCGACGCCCTTCGGCGCCGTCGAGGGTCTGCGGGCCGACGCCTTCACCGCCAACCCACTGCTCGGGATCGACGCGCTGGTGCCGCTCGTCGACGGCGCCCGCGCCGCGGGCGCCGGCGTCTTCGTGCTCGTGCGAACATCAAATCCCGGGGCGAAGGACGTCGAGGACCTCGAGCTGGCCGAGGCGCGCGGGGGCGCCACCGTCTGGGAGCACCTCGCGCAGATCGTCACGCAGCTCGGCGGGCCGCCGAGCCCGCACAGCGGGCTGTCGGACGTCGGCGCTGTCGTCGGCGCCACGGCGCCCGAGCACGTCGCTCGCATGCGCGAGCTCATGCCGCACGCGCCGTTTCTGCTGCCGGGCATCGGCGCGCAGGGCGGCCGCGTCGAGGACATCGCGCCCGCGTTCGCGCCCGGCCGCGCCGGCGGGCTGGTGAGCGCGTCGCGCTCGATCGCCACCGCCCACGAGCCGACGGGCGCGTCGCCGGCAGCGGCCGCGCACGCGGAGGCCGAGCGGCTGCGAGCGGCTGCGTGGTCGTTGTAGACGTCCGCGGGGAGCGGTCGTTGCCCGTATCCTCTTCGGTGGATGGAGGAGCTCGATCCAGAGCGGCTGGTCCTTCCAGCCCTGCTCGCGCGGCGCGGCCAGACGCTCAAGCTCGCAGCGTGAGGACCCGCTGCGTCCTGTTCGGAGCGGTGCTCGCACTGCTCTTGGCGGTGCCCTGCGCGCAGGCCCAGTCGCCGCTGGCTACGCCGCGCCTGCAGGGCGCCAAGGCCGCGATCGTCATGGAGGCCTCGACCGGCGACGTGCTGCTGGGCAAGAACGCGGGCGATCGGCGCCAGATCGCGTCGACGACGAAGCTCATGACCGCGCTCGTCGCACTGCAGCGCACCGACCTCGACGACATCTTCAGCGCGACGGGCTATGAGCCGCTTCCCGTCGAGTCGCAGATCGGCCTGCGACCGGGCGAGCGGATGAGCGTGCGCGACCTGCTGCGCGCCACGCTGCTGCCCAGCGCCAACGATGCGGCCGCCGCACTTGCCGTCGGGACGATGGGCTCGACGGAGGCCTTCGTCGCCGAGATGAACCGCCGCGCCAGGGCGCTTGGCCTGAGCGACACGAGCTACGCCAACCCGATCGGGCTCGACGACGAGGCCAACTACTCGAGCGCGCGCGACCTCGCGACGCTCGCGGTCCGGCTGCGCCGCGACGAGTTCTTTCGCCGCACGGTCGACCTGCCGAGCGCGGTGCTGCGCAGCGGCGTGCGCAAGCGCGTGGTCGTCAACCGCAACGCGCTTGTGCGCCGCGTCGACGTCGTCAACGGGATGAAGACGGGGCACACGCGCCGCGCGGGCTACGTGCTTGTCGGCTCGGCGACGCGCGACGGCGTCACCGTCATCAGCGTCGTGCTCGGCGAGCCCAGCGAGCGCGCGCGCGACGCCGACACGCTGGCGCTGCTGCGCTACGGCCTGCGCGGTTATGACGCGCGGACGGTGATGCCCGAGGGCCAGGTCCTCGGCCGCGTCGGCCTGCGCTACCGCGGCGACGAATCGGTCGCCGTCACCGCCGGCGCGACCGTGACGCGCGTGCTGCGCACCGGCGCGCGCACGCGCGTGGCGATCACCGGTCTGCCGGCCGAGGTCGACGGCCCGCTGCCGCGGGGCACGCGCCTGGGGACGGCGACGATCCGCAGAGGCGACGACGTGCTGGCGCGCGTGCCGGTCGTGACCGCGCGGCCCGTCGCCGAGGCCGGCCTGGGCGATCGCCTGGACCATACGCTCGGGCGTTCGCAGACAATCGTCGCCCTGGTTCTGCTCCTGGCCTGTAGCCTCCCCCTTCTGTTGCTGCGCCGACGGGCGATCAACCGCAGAAGGGCCCTGGATGCCGAGCACCGCCGGGCGCGGCGGCGCGAGGAGACAACGGTCCCATGATCATCACCGTCACCCTCAACGCAGCGATCGACAAGTCGCTGTCGGTGCCGAACTTCCGCCTCGGGCGACGCCACCGCACCGTCGAGCAGACGACGCTGCCGGGCGGCAAGGGCGTCAACGTCGCGCGCACACTCAAGACACTCGGCCAGCCCGTCATCGCCACCGGCTTTGCCGGCGGCGCGACCGGCACGCGGATCGTCGAGGCGCTGACGGACGAGTCGATCCTCAACGACTTCGTGCGCATCCGCGAGGAGTCGCGGACGAACACCGCCGTGCTCGATCCGACCAACGGCGACCAGACCGAGATCAACGAGCGCGGACCGGCCGTCAGCGGGCGCGAGCTCGAGCTCTTCCGCGACAAGCTGATGTACCTCGCGCGCGGCGCGGCGATCGTCATCTTCGCCGGGTCGCTGCCGCGCGAGGTCGGCGCCGAGGTGTACGCCGACCTCATCAAGGACCTGCGCAAGCTCGGCCTGGTCGTCGTGATCGACACCGACGGCGACCCGCTGCGCCACGCCGTCCGCGCCGAGCCGCACGTCGTCTCGCCCAACGTGCTCGAGGCCGAGGAGCTCGTCGGCCACGAGTTCAACGATGACGAGGACCGCATCATCGCCGTGCGCGAGATGGTGTCCCTCGGCGCCCAGGAGGCGATCATGACGACCCCCGACGGCTGCTTCGCCTCGGTCCTCGACGACGGCGAGGCGGCGCTGTACCGCGTGCGCATCCAGCCGCGCGAGGCGGTCGCCGCGGTCGGCGCCGGCGACGCGTTCCTCGCGGGCTACGTGGCGGCCCGTTACGGCGACAAGGTGCCGGCCGAGTGCCTGCGCTACGGCGTCGCCTGCGGCGCGGAGTCCGTCCAGCGCCTCGGCGCGGGGCTCGTCGACCCGCACAAGGTCGACCGCCTGCTCGGCGAGGTCGAGGTCGAGCGCGTGGTGTCGCCGGCCAAGGTCAGCTGAGCGTCAGACCGACCGCCACTGCTTGAAGCCATAGCGCTTGGCGAGCCGTCGCTGCTCGTCGAACAGCGGGTCGGCCTTCTGGGCGATTCGCCGCGCCTTGTCTCGTCCTTGTCCTGGACGGCCTGCTGCAGCCCCTCGTAGGCCGTGATCGACTTGTCGATCGAGGTGAAGTACGCGTCGATCGTCGCCTTGTCCTCGCTCGGGGCATCGAGCGCCTTCAGGCGCGCGACGCCCTTGCGCGTCTCGGCGAGACCGCCCTCGAGGATCGTCGCGATGCGCTCTGGACCCGATCCCTTGGGCAGCGCGTCGATCTGGTCGGAGTAGGTCTGCGTCGCCTTATCGACCTCGGCGCAGATCTTGTCCGCCTGGGCGATGTACTGCGCCTTGGTCAGGGCGTTGCCGTCGCCCGACGGCGAACCCGAGTCGCCGTCGTCGCCACAACCGGCGACGGCCAGCGCCGCGCTGCCCAGCGCCGCCACGAACATGCTGCGCATCCTCTACCCCCTGCCTCGCTGGCTGCCGTCGCCGCGACGTATCCCGCAGCGGGGCCCGCGGCCCCACGGGCCGGCCCTCACGCCGCGGGCGCCGGGTCCTGCATGCTCGGCTCGCCGCCGAGCGCGACGCGGGCCCGCGCCGTCGTCAGGTGGTAGACGATCAGCAGCTGCACGAGCGCGAGCGACTCCGAGCGGTGCACGTGGTTGCCGACCGTGAACTCGCCGAGCTTCTCGGAGCGCAGGTGGCGCGCGAAGTGCATGCGGTCCCAGATGCTCTCCTCGATGGCGGCGGCGCGCTCGCGCGACAGCGCGCCGGGGATGAACAGCACGCTCTCGTCGTTGCGTTCGTCGAGCGTGATCTGCCCCTCGCTCTCGTCGACGAACGGCGTCAGGTCGGGGTGCGCCAGCCCGTCGCGCAGCGTCAGCCGCGCGTCGAGGATGAACGGGTCGGCATTGCTCTCCATCCGGCACACGACGATGTCGGCGTGGCGGCGCTGCGGGCGGATGAACGCCTCCGAGTCCGGCTCGCGGCGGTCGAGGTCGGCCAGCACCTCGTCGGTCGTGTAGCCGCGCTTGGAGCAGTCGCGGTCGACCTTCCACTGGCGGCGCAGCGACTCGGGCGGGTCGAGGTAGACGCGCACGTCGTAGGCCGTGCGCATGTCGTCGCTGTGGTAGCCCAGCAGTCCCTCGATGACCATGAAGCTGTTCGGGGCGACGTACACCAGCGGGCCGAACGTGCCGTTCGTGTGCTGGTAGACCGGCTTGAGGATCCCCTCACCCAGGCGCAGGCACTGCAGGTGCTGGGCCATGATGTCGATGTAGTTGCACTCCGGGTTCAGCGGCGTGATGGCGCGCTCGGCGCGCTGGCGGCGGTCGTACTTGTGGTAGTCGTCGGTGCAGATCGCGGTGACGGAGTCCTCTCCGAGCAGCTGCACGAGTCCCTTGCTCAGCGTCGTCTTGCCGGACGCCGAGTCCCCCACGATTCCCAGCATGATCGGACGGGCCATCGTGGCCGGGAACCTTACCTCGACCGTCCCACCCGAGTCGGCTGGCGGCGGTGCGTCAGCGCGGCGGGCTGCTGCTGGGCGCAGGGGCTGCCGGTGGCGCGTTCGCTCTGGGCAAGAGCACCAAGTCGACTCGGCGCGCGCGTCAGGCCGCGTCGCGCTGCGCTGCGGCGAGCGTGACGAACACGCGGTCGCCGCGGACCTCGACCGCATGCGCGGCGACCGGGTCGCCCGTCGTCAGCGCGGCACCGCTCGCGAGGTCGAAGCGGCGGTCGTGCAGCGGGCAGATCACCGCGCGATCGCAGACGATCCCGTCGGCCAGCGGGCCGCCGCGGTGCGGGCAGACGGCGTCGATCGCATACCAGCCGCCGCCCGCGCGGAAGATCGCGATCCGGCGGCCGTCGAGCGTCACGGCGCGGCCCTCGCCCAGGGGGATATCGTCGACGCCGCAGGCCTGGACGGCCGTGGCGGCGAGCGTGCTCACAGCTCGCCGCCCGCGGGCGGCCCGACGAGCACGGGCTCGGGCGAGTCGAGATCGTCGAACTGGCGCGGGTGGTAGGGCTCGTCGCGCTCCAGCCACGGGTCCTGCGTGGCGGCCTTGGCGATCCGCAGGCGCTCGCGCAAGGCGGCTCCACTCTCCTCGCCGAGGATGACCTCGCGCACCTTCTCCAGCCCGATCCGCGGGATGAAGTCATACGTGCGCTCCTTGTAGTCGGCGTTTTCGCGATAGAACTGCAGGAACGTCGTCGCGAGGCGCAGCGCCTCGCCGCGCGTCTTGACCGTTGCGAGGATGTCGGCCTCGCGCACGTTGCCGCCCGCCGCGCCGCCGGCGCGCACCTGCCAGCCGCCCTCGACCGCGACGCAGCCGATGTCCTTCACGGTCGCCTCGGCGCAGTTGCGCGGGCAGCCCGAGACGCCGGACTTGACCTTGTGCGGCGTGTGCAGGCCCTCCCACAGCTTCTCCATCTCGATCCCCAAGCCGACCGAGTCGCCCAGCCCGAAGCGGCAGAAGTCCGTGCCGACGCAGGTCTTCACCGTCCGCACGGCCTTGGCGTAAGCGTGGCCCGAGGGCATCCCGAGGTCGCGCCAGATCGCCGGCAGGTCCTGCTTCTTGACGCCGAGCAGGTCCAGCCGCTGCCCGCCGGTGACCTTCACCATCGGCACCTCGTACTTGTCGGCGACGTCGGCGATCCGGCGCAGCTCGTCGGGCGTCGTGACGCCGCCGTACATCCGCGGGACGACGGAGAACGTGCCGTCGTGCTGGATGTTCGCGTGCACGCGATCGTTGATGTAGCGCGCGTCGCGTTCCTCACGGTGCTGATTGGCGCAGACCTCGGAGACCAGGTAGGCCAGCGCCGGCTTGCAGGCGCCGCACTCGCGTCCGGTCCCGCAGGCCGATGCGACGTCGCTGACGGACTCGAGCCCGTCGACGCGGATCTGCTCGGCGAGGGCCTCGCGCGTCTGCTTGCGACACGGGCACAGGTAGGCGGGCTCGTCGTTCAGGCCGCCGGTCGCCGCGGCGACGATCTCCTTGACCGCCGGCCGGCAGGAGCCGCAGCCCGTGCCCGCCCGCGTGACCGCCATGACCTCGCGCGGCGTCGCGCAGCCGCCGTCGGTCACCGCCGCGACCAGGGCGCCCTTGCAGACGCCGTTGCAGTCGCAGATTTGCGCGGTGTCGGGCAGGTCGGCCGGACCCGACAGCGATGCGTCGGCGAGCGTCTGCAGCGGGTCGTCGACCGGCTCGCCGGCGCGCACGGCGGCGACGAGCGCCTCCGAGCCGCGGGTATCGCCGAGCAGGACGGTGCCGATCACGCGCCCGTCGCGGACGGAGAGCTTGCGGTAGATGCCGGTGGCCGCGTCGGTGACGACGGCCTCGAGATCGCCGCCGGACTCGCCCGCGCAGACGAGGTCGATGCCGGCGACCTTGAGCTTCGCGCTCGGCACGGAGCCGAGGTAGAGCGCGTTGGCGTCCGAGCCCGCGCCGCCCGCGTCGGTGACCAGCGTCTGGGCGGCGACGCGCGCCTGGTCGTAGATCGGCGCGACGAGGCCGTAGACGATGCCGCGGTGCTGGGCGCACTCGCCGACGGCGAGCACGCCGGGCAGGCTCGTGCGCATCGCGTCGTCGACGATGATCCCGCGGTCGCAGACGATGCCCATCGAGCGCGCGAGCTCGGTCTCGGGCCGGATCCCGATCGAGACGACGACGAGGCCGGCCAGGAGCTCCGAGCCGTCGGTGAAGCGCAGCCCGTGGGCACGTTCGGGCCCGATGATCTGCTGCGTGTTGCGGTCGAACTCGACGTCGATGTCCAGCCCCGCGAGCGCCGGGGCCAGCAGCGACGAGGCGCCGGCGTCGAGCTGGCGCTCCATCAGGCGGTCGAGCAGGTGCACGACGGTGACCGCGCAGCCCTGGGCGGCGATGCCGCGCGCGGCCTCCAGGCCGAGCAGGCCGCCGCCGATGACCGCCGCGCGCTCGATGCCGCTGGCCGCCGCCGAGCGGATCGCCTCGCAGTCGGCCGGGTCGCGAAACGGATGCACGCCCGCGAGGTCGATGCCGGGGATCGGCGGCATCAACGGCTGTGAACCGGTCGCGACGACGAGCCGCGTGAAGGCGAGCTCCTCGGTGTCGTCGAGGCCGAGCACGCGCCGGTCGGCGTCGACCCAGGTCACGGTGCGGCCGACGAGCAGCTCGATCTCGTGGTCGGCGTACCACTCCGCCGGACGCAGCGCCAGCGTCCGGGAGTCCTCGCCCGAGACGAGGATCTCCGACAGCCGCACGCGGTCGTAGGGAGCGCTGTGCTCGCCGCACACGAGCGTGATGGCAACGTCCGGATCGCGCTCGCGCAGCGCCTCGCAGGCGGCTTGGCCGGCGATTCCGCCGCCGATGATGACGATCCCCGCGTTCATGCCGACCATCCTGGGGCAGGCCGGTTTCCTCGGCGTGCCCGGCGTGTTTCCAGGCGATGAACGTGGTGGCGATGAAGGTGGTGGCGCAGCGGCCGGGCGGGTAAGAGTGACGCCATGAACCGGCCAATAGTCATCGGAGCTGGCGCCTTCGCGGCGGCCGTGCTCGTCTTCGTCGTCGCGATCCTCATCATCGACGGCTCACGGGAGGAGAAGATCGACGACGGCGTGCGGATCGGCACGGTCGACGTCGGCGGGATGACGCCCGACAAGGCGCGTGCGCTCGTGCGGCGCGAGCTCGGCGACTCGGTGGTCAAGCGCGTCAGGGCCGCCCATGAGAAGCAGGTGTTCGTCCTGCGGCCGACGATCGTCCGGGCGCGCCTGGACGTCGACGCCAGCGTCGGTGCCGCGCTGGAGCGCAGCAACGAGGGCAACCCCTTCAGCCGGGTGCTGGCCCCCAGCGACGCACGCGGCACGGTCACGCCCCGGGTCGCGTTCTCGCGCAAGGCCGTCGATGACTTCGCCGCTCGTGTCGCCAAGCGCGTCAACCGCGACGCGCGCGACGCCGACATCGGGTGGCGCGACGGAAAGCTCGACCGCACGCGCGCCCGCCCGGGCGTGGAGGTGCAGCGGCCGCGGTTCCTCTCGAGCCTGGCCAGCGCCGTCTCCAATCCCGCGGCCAAGCGCACCGTCAAGGTCCCGGTGAAGGTCACCGAGCGCCCCGACCGCACGTTCGAGGATCTCGCCAAGCGCTACCCGACCGTCATCGCGATCGACCGTGACAGCAAGCAGCTGCGCCTCTACAAGCATTTGCAGCTCGAGCACCGCTACCCGATCGCCGTCGGCCAGGGCGGCGACGAGACGACGCCCGGGCGCTACAGCATCGTGGAGAAGACGGTCAACCCCGCGTGGCATGCACCCGAGAGCGACTGGGCGGGCGAGCTCGCCGGCCAGACGATCCCGCCCGGCGATCCGCGCAACCCGCTCGAGGCGCGCTGGATGGGCTTTCACGACGGGCAGGGGATCCACGGCACCGCCGACATCGCGTCGCTCGGCAGCGCCGCATCGCACGGCTGCATCCGCATGTCGGTGCCCGACGTCACGCAGCTGTACGCGAGGGTCGAGAAGGGCACACCGGTCTTCGTGCAGTAAGACGCCGTGGCGACCGCGATCCTCTTCGGCCTCGCCGCGTCCAGCGCGCTCGTCGTCGGGGCGGTCGTCGGGTGCTACTGGGACGCGCCGCGTGCCGTCACGGGCGTCCTGCTGGCGTTTGCCAGCGGCGCGCTGATCTCGGCGCTCGCGTTCGAGCTCTTCGAGGAGGCCTACCACCTCGGCGGCGCTGCGCGCTCGGGCCTCGGGCTGCTCGCGGGCGCAGCCGCGTTCGTCTTGGCCGACACGCTGCTCGATCGCCACGTGGCCGGCGAGGCGGGACCGGATCAGCGCGAGGTCGCGGCCCAGGGTGCCCAGGGCGGCGTCGGCTGGGCGCTGCTGGCCGCCGTCACGCTGGACGGCGTCCCCGAGAACCTCGCGCTCGGCGTCTCGCTCGTCGACGGCGCCTCGCTGGCGCTGCTCGTCGCGATCTTCTTCTCCAACCTGCCGGAGTCGCTCGTCGGTGCCGTCGCGATGCGCCGCGAGGGCCGGCAAGCGAAGACCGTCATCGGCACCTGGGTCGCGTGCGCCGTGCTGCTCGCGGTGGCCGTCGTCGCCGGCCGGGGGCTGGCGGAGCCGCTGAGCGACGAGGTTCTTGCGGTGGCGCTGGGCTTCGCCGGCGGCGCCGTGCTCGCGTCGCTGGCGGACACGCTGATGCCCGAGGCCTTCGAGCACGGTCGCCCCTACAACGCGTTCGCCACCGCGGCGGGCTTCTTCTTGTCGTTCATCCTCGCCGCGTAGGCGCGGCGCGTCCGGCGCTCGCCCGCAGCGGGTAGGCAGCCACTATGCCCGACGTGGAGAGCGTCAGACGCGTCGCCCGTGCCAAGCTCGGCGTAATCAGCCGCGGGAGCACCGGCGAGCTAGGGATGCTGGCGCGCCTGCTGGATCCAGACGAGCCGATCCTGGCGATGGCGATCGCGAAGGTCGGCGGCCTGCCCGTGCCGGTCGCGGCCCGGGTCGTGGTGGCCACGCCGCGGCGGATGCTGTTCGTGAGCAAGGGCATGATCACGCGCCGCGAACAGGTCCGGGAGATCGCGCTGGCCTCGGTCCGCGGGGCGCGACCCATGCCGCCCGACAAACTCGAGCTCACGCTCGACGCCGAGGTGCTTCGCCTGTCGTACGTGGTCCCGACGGCGCAGCTGTCAGCGCTGGCCGACGCGGCGCGCGGGCGATCGGACACTGCGCGCTTCGCCGAGCTCGATGGCCTCGCGCGGCGCAAGCTGGGCCGCTTCGCCGGACTCGTCGTGCAGGGCGCGCTCGTGGCTCTGGCCGAGGAGATTGCGCCCGACGAGGCGGTGGTCGACCTGGCATTCTGCGTCGGCAAGCCGGGCGGCATCGTCGCAGTCTGCGATCGGCGGCTCGTGGCCATCCCCGACAAGGGCCTGGGCAGCGGCCCGCCGATCTCGGCCGGCTTCACCGAGATCGTCGAGGTTCACGCCGACGGCGCCGACCTGGTCGTCCGCACCGGCCACGCCGAGCACCGCTTCGAGGATCTCGCGCCGACCGACCGGGCGAGCGTCATCGCCGCCCGCGTCGACGCGCAGATCCGCTAGTGGGTCTTCTCGCAACGTGGCGCCGCAAATGCCGCCCGGCAGTTCAGGTGGAACGTTCGGAGAAGGCCCACTAGCGCGCGCCGGCGAGCTCCCGCGCGAGGCGCGGCCGGCGGGCTCAGGCGCGCGTGGCGGCGGCTTCGAGCTCCAGCAGCGACTGGACGTCGGCGCTGCAGCCGCCGCAGCCGGTCGTCGCGCGCGTGCGCAGCCCGACCTGTGCGACGGTGCTCAGCCCGTCGCGGCGGATCGCCTTCTGCGCGTCGCCGACGCTGACGCCGTTGCAGGAGCACAGCGTCGCCGCGGGATCGGCGGCGAGCGCCTCGGGGCTGGCGCCCGCACCGCCGGACGCGAGCAGCTCGGCGGGGACGGGCTCGCCCGTGCGCAGCAGCGCTGACAGCTCGCGAGCGGCGCCGACGTCACCGACCAGCGCAGCGCCGGTCAGGCGTTCGCCGTCGAGCACGAGCCGGCGGTAGATCCCGCTCCGCGTGTCGCTCAGCACGACCTCGTCATGCCCGGCGGGCGCGCTGCCGGCGGACGCGCCACCGGCGTAGACGTCGACCCCGGAGACCTTCAGCGTCGTCGCCTGAACGGCGCCGTAGAAGGCGGCCGGGTCGCCGGCGACGCCCGCGCCCGCGACGCGCGCCTGCTCGGCGAGCGGCGACCACAGGCCGTACACCACGCCGTCGTGCTCGGCGCACTCGCCGACGGCCCAGACCGATGGCGCGTCGGTGCGCAGCGTGTCGTCGACGACGATCCCGCGCCTGACCGCCAGCCCCGCGGTGCGCGCGAGCGAGACCTCCGGGCGCACCCCGGCCGCCACGACGACGCGCGTCGCCGGCAGCTCCTCGCCGTCGTCGAGCACGACGCGGTCGGCCTCGATGCGCGCGGCGTTGCGCCCCAGGCGGCAGGCGATGCCCTGCTGCGTGAGCGCGCGCTGCAGCATGGCGGCGGCGCCGGCGTCGAGCTGCAGGCCCATGAGCTGTGAGGCCAGCTCGACGACCGTGACCTCGACGCCGCAGGCGCGCAGCCCGGCCGCGGCCTCGAGGCCGAGCAGCCCGCCGCCGACGATGACGGCGCGCGTGCCGCGCGGCGTCGCCGCGAGCGCGTCGGCGTCGCGCCAGGTGCGAAAGACGTCGACGTGGGGCAGGTCGGCGCCGGGCACGGGCGGGACGAACGCGCGCGAGCCGGTGGCGACGACGAGGGCATCGTAGGGGTGGCGGCCGCCGGCCTCGTCGACGACCTGGCGGTGCTCGAGATCCAACGCCGCGGCGCTGCAGCCGCCGCGCAGGTCGACGCCGTGCGCGGCATACCAGGCCAGCGGGCGCAGCTCGAGCTCGCCGGGGCCGCACGTGCGCGCAAGCAGCTTGGAGAGCAGGACGCGGTTGTAGGACGGGCCCGGCTCCTCCCCGAGCATGACGATCTTCCACTGCTCGGCGGGCCGGCGGCGCAGCGCCTCCTCGACGACGGCCAGGCCGGCCATCCCGGTGCCGACGACGACGAGCCGCTTCGGCGTGGGCGGCGCGCGCCGGCGGACCGGCTCCTCGCGGCGGCGCACCGGCTCCAGGCGAACCGCCACGGCCTTCAGCTCCGGCTGGGCGGAGCTCGGGTCGACCGCGGCGATCGTCAGCGCGTTGAGCGCGCCCGCGCCGGCCGCGGCCTGCAGCTCCCCCCAGTGAAACGGCGCGAACGCCACGCCGCGCGGCATCGTCTCGTCCAGCGCGACCGTCACGCGAAGCTCGCCGCGGCGCGAGACGACGCGCACGAGCTCGCCGTCGTCGAGGCCGGCGGCGTCGGCGTCGAGCGGATGGCAGGAGAGCGTCGGGTCGCCGGCCGACGCGCGCAGCGACGGCGAGTGGCCGGTGCGCGTCATCGTGTGCCACTGGTCGGCGACGCGCCCCGTCGTCAGCAGGATCGGGAAGTCGGGGTCGGGCGTCTCGGCCGGCGCGGCGTGCGGCGTGGGCGTGAAGCGCGCGCGCCCGTCGGGTGTCGGGAAGCGCCGGTTCTCGTAGAGCCGGACGGTGCCGGCGTGCTCGTCGACCGGCTGGGCGGGGCAGGGCCACTGCAGGCCGCCCTGCTGGCGGATGCGGGCATGCGAGACGCCGGTCATGTCGCACGGGCGCCCCGCGGTGCAGGCCGCGAACTCGTCGAAGACGGCGGCGCTGTCGCGCCACGCGAAGGCGTCGCCGTAGCCGAGGTGACGCGCGAGGCCCGCGACGATCTCCCAGTCGGGCTTGGCCTCGTCGGGCGGCTGCACGGCGCGGCGAACGAGCCCGACGCGGCGCTCGGAGCTCGTCATCGTGCCCTCCTTCTCCGGCCACGCGGCGGCCGGCAGGACAGCATGGGCCAGGTCTGAGGTCTCCGTCGGGTGATGTGGGTCCTGGACGACGACGAGTTCGGCCTGCTCCAGGGCGGCGCGGGCGCGCTGGCCGTCGGGCAGCGAGACGAGCGGGTTGGTCGCCATGATCCAGACCGCCTTGACCGTGCCCGCCTCGAGCGCGTCGAAGAGCGCGACAGCCGGCAGGCCGGGCTGGGCGGACAGGTTGTCGGCGGGGACGCCCCAATGCGTTGCCATCGCGGCGCGGTCCGCGGCGTCGGCGACCTTGCGGTAGCCGGGCAGCAGGTGGGCGAGGCCGCCGGTCTCGCGCCCGCCCATCGCGTTGGGCTGGCCGGTCAGCGAGAGCGGGCCGCTGCCGGGGCGGCCGATCTGCCCGGTCGCCAGGCAGAGGTTGATCAGCGCGCGGTTCTTCAGCGTGCCGACCGTCGACTGGTTTGCGCCCATCGACCACAGCGCCATCGCGGCGCCGGCCCTGGCGAAGCGGTGCGCGGCCTGCTCGATCAGCTCGGAGGGGACGCCGCAGACGTCGGCGGCGCGCGCGGGCGTCCACTCCCGTGCGACGGCCACCGTTTCCTCCCAGCCGCTCGTGTGGCGCTGCACGAACGCGCTGTCGGTCAGGCCGTCGCGGTCGACGATGTGCAGCAGCGCGCTCAGCAGCGCGAGGTCGGTGCCCGGGCGTACGGGCAGGTGCAGATCGGCACCCTTGGCGGTCTGGGTGAGGCGCGGGTCAGCGCAGATGACGAACCCGCCCTCGGCCTGCCGGTCGCGGATGCGCGACCAGAGGATCGGATGGCAGGCCGCGGTGTTCGTGCCGAGCAGCAGCAGGCAGTCGGCCAGCGCGATGTCGGCGTAGGCCGGCGGCGGACCGTCGAAGCCGAACGCGCCGGTGTAGCCCGCGACCGCGGAGGACATGCACAGGCGCGAGTTCGAGTCGACGTTGTTCGTGCCGAGAAAGCCCTTGGCGAGCTTGTTGATCGCGTAGTAGTCCTCGGTCAGCAGCTGGCCGGAGACGTAGAAGGCGATCGCGTCGGGTCCGTGCTCATCGACGATCGCCCGCAGGCGCCCGGACAGCGTGCCGAGCACGTCCTCCCAGCCGGTCGGCTCGAAGCGCGCGTCGCGGTCCTCGCGCCACAGCGGGGTCGTCGCGCGGTCGGGCGCCGCTACGGCGAACGGCAGGCCGAGCGGCTTGCGGCAGGTCCGCCCGCGGTTGGCGGGGTGATGCGGATCGCCGCGGACGGCCTTCAGGCGGCCGTCGTCGTCGACATCGGCCAGCAGGCCGCAGCCGACGCCGCAGTAGGGACACTGGGTCGGGGTGGTCTGCACTGTTGCGGCAGCCTGCGGACAGGCGGTTTCCCCGGCGCGTCGGATCGATGAACGCTCTGTGAACGTGGCCGGCGCAGGCGGTCGACGCGCCAGCTTCTGATCTCCGGCGCGCAGACCGCCGTAGCGGGCACCGAACGCAAGACAGCAATCAGGGGGTGTGTCATGCAGGTCTCCGACATCGGAATCGCACTGCTCGCAGTCGTCGCCATCATGCTCCTCGTCATGGTCGTGACGGTCGGGTTCGGCTCGAGCGTCTGACGCCGCGCGCGGGCGGGCCGCGCAGCTCTATTCACCGGCGAGCTCGGGTGGCAGCGCCCGCGGGCCGTCGGGATAGAGCTGTGCGAGCTGCTCGGCGGTCATCTCGAGCGTGTTGGCGAGCTCCGGCGGCGTGCCCACGACGAGCCACAGCGCGCATGCGTCCGTGTCGTTGAAGACCTGGCGCACGGTGTCGGGTTCCACGAGCACGCACGAATGCGGCGCGAGCGTCAGCGGCCCGCCGTCCTCGATCCGCATCCGCCCGGTGCCCTGCAGCACGACGTAGAGCTCGGTCTGCGCGACGTGGCGGTGGCGCGTCGACGCCTGCCCGGGCTCCAGCCGCCACAAGCGCGCCGCGAACGGACCGCCGTCGAGCTGCTTGGCGAGATCGGTGTTCAGCACGCTCATCTGGTTGGACGGGCGCCAGTGGGCGTCGCCGGCGTGAAGGACGCGCGCGGGCATAGGGCGATGTTATGCGGGGGGCCCCGGCGGCGTCTTGACGAGCGCGAAGCTCGAGCAGCCGACGCCGCGGTGCCTCATGCGATGCGAAACGGCAGGTGCGCGGCCGCGTGCGTGTGGATCGCCTCGCCGGACCGCAGGCGGATGTGGGCGTCACCGAGGCGCTCGAGCATGCGCGTGCCCGCGCCTCGCCGGCTGCCGCCTTCGCCTGCTCGAGCGCGCACTATGCCGTCGGTCACGAACGTGTAGACGCCGTTGCCGGGCTTTCGGCGGGCGCCTCGTGCGTGACGACGAACACCGGGCGCCGGGCAGGGCCGTTGGGCCCGTCGGCGCCCCACCACGGGACCGACAGGTCGTACGTCGTGCGCCCGCGATGAGCGCACCGATCGCGTCGGCGAGGTACTCGCGGTTGCGCTCGTCGCCGCCGAACGCCCAATCGTGCAGCAGCTGACCGCCGTCGCCCATCGGCTCCTCGGGGCGGGGGTTGGCTGCCGTCATGAACCCGTCGAGGGACATGCTGGTGTCGAAGATCACCTTGCTCATGGGGTCTCCTTGTCGCCCGTTCGCTCCACCTGGTTCGACCGCCGTGCGGGCGCAGAGTCATCGGCGTCCGGGCGCTCGTCCGGCTCGTACGCGCGTGCAAGAGTCCCCGGATGATCGCTCGCTACACCGCGGTCCTGGCGGCGCCGCACGTGACGCCGCTCGTCGCGAGCGCGGTGCTGCACGGCCTGGCCACCGCGACGGCCCCGCTGGCGCTCGTGCTGCTCGTCGCCGGGCGAAGCGGCTCGTACGCCGGCGCCGGCGTCGTCAGCGCGGCGTACATCGTGGTCAACGGCGCGGTCGCGCCCCTGTGGGGGCGCTGCGTCGATCGCCGCGGTCCGACCCGGACGCTGCTGCCGCTGGCCTTCGTCGGGCCGGCCGCGTTCGCGCTGCTCGTCGCCCTCGCGGTCGCCGACGCGCCGATCGCCGGGCTGGCCGCAGCCGCCGGGCTCGCCGGCGCCGGGCAGGCACCGGTGACGTCGACGCTGCGGTCCATGTGGGCGCGCCTCGTGTCGCGCCCGGCGGACATGCAGGCCGCCAACGCGCTGCAGGCGATGCTGTACGACCTGTTCGCGCTGACCGGCCCGCCGCTGGGCGGCGCCCTGGTGGCGGTCGCATCCCCCGAGGTCGCGATCGCGTTCACCGCCGCTGCGCTGCTGCTGTCGGATGTCAGCTTCGCGCTGCAGCGGCCGGTGCGCGCGTGGCGACCGCAGGCCGACGGGCGCGGCGATCTGCGCGGGGTGCTGCGCTTCGCCGGCCTGCGCACGCTGGTCGCCTGCTCGCTGCCGGCCGGCGTCGCCATCGGCATCGTCGAGATCGTCGCGCCGGCGTTCGCCGACGAACGCGGCGATGGAGCCTCCGGCGCGATCGCGCTGGCCGCCCTCGCGGCGGGCGGGATCACCGGCGCGTTCGTCTACGGGTCGGTGACGTGGCGAGTGCCCGCGCTGACGCGCTACGTGCGCCTCTCGCTCGCGCTCGCCGGCGGCCTGGCGCTCGCCGCCAGCGCGGACTCGCTGGCGCTGCTGGCCGCGCTGCTGTTCGCCGCCGGGCTGGCGGTCGGGCCGATCACGACGACGATCTTCGGGCTGCTCGACGAGGTCGTCCCCGCCGCCAGCCGCACCGAGGCCTTCACGTGGGTGATCACCACGTTCGCGGCGGGGATCGCCGCGGGGCTGACGATCGGGGGAGCGCTGCACGAGGCGGCCGGCACGGAGCTCGCGCTGCTCGGCGCCGCGGCCGCGGCGCTGCTCGAGCCCGTCGTGCTGTGGGCGCGCCGGCGCACGCTGCTCCCGCTGCACGCCGATTCGACCTGATGTCAGCCCAACTGGACCGAGCGGCCAAAGACAACGGCTCGCATCCGACCTACGGTCCAGGTCGTGACCAGTCGCGACGAATTCGTGCTGCGCACGGTCGAGGAACGTGGCGTGAAGTTCATCCGCCTGTGGTTCGTCGACGTGCTCGGCCTGCTCAAGAGCTTCTCGATCCCCGTGTCCGAGCTCGAGTCGGCGCTCGCGGACGGCGTCGGCCTGGACGGCTCGTCGCTGGAGGGAGCGGCGCGAATGCGCGAGCACGACGTGATCGCGCACCCCGATCCGCGCTCGTTCCAGGTGCTGCCCTGGAAGCCCGACTCGCTCGTCGCGCGGATGTTCTGCGACGTGCGCCAGCCCGACGACAGCCCGTTCGGGGGCGACTCGCGAGCAACGCTGCGCCGCGTGCTCGAACAGGCCGCCGGGCTGGGCTACACGATGCAGGTCGGCTGCGAGGTCGAGTTCTTCATCTTCGGCCCGCTCGGCTCCAACGGCGCGGTGCCGACGACGCTCGACGACGGCGCGTACTTCGATCTGACGCCGCTGGACGTCGGCAGCGACTTCCGGCGGCGCACGATCGAGTACCTCGAGCAGATGGGGATTCCCGTCAAGGCCTCGCACCACGAGGTCGCGCCGTCGCAGCACGAGATCCAGCTCGCGCACACCGACGGGCTGTCGATGGCCGACTCGATCTCGACGTTCCGGATCGCCGTCAAGGAGGCCGCCCATGAGCTCGGCGCCTACGCGACGTTCATGCCCAAGCCGCTCGCCGCTCATCCGGGCAGCGGGATGCACCTGCACATCTCGCTGTTCGAGGGCGATCGCAACGCCTTTCACCACGCCGATGCCGAGCAGCCGCTGTCGCCGACCGGGCGCGCGTTCCTCGCGGGCGTCCTCGCCCACGCCGGCGAGCTGACCGCGGTCACGAACCAGTGGATCAACTCCTACCGGCGCCTGGCGACCGGCTTCGAGGCGCCCGAGTACGTCAGCTGGACGCGGCGCGGGGCGGCGGCGCTCGTGCGCGTCCCGTCGCGGCGGCCCAACCGCGCTGAGAGCACGCGCTTCGAGCTGCGCTCGCCCGACCCGGGCTGCAACCCGTACATGGTCCTCGCGCTCGTGCTCGCGGCCGGCCTGCGCGGCATCGAGCGCGGCTATGAGCTGCAGGCCGAGTCGATCGACGACGAGCCCGCCGGCGCGCCGCGCCTACCACTGGACCTGCGCGAGGCGACCGACCGCTTCGACGCCTCCGAGCTCGCCCGCGAGACGCTCGGCGACCGCCTCTGCGATGTCTTCGTCGCCAACAAGCGCCGCGAGCTCGCCGACGAGCGCCGCAGCGTCACCGAGTTCGACCGTTGCCGCTACCTGAGGCTGCTGTAGTGGGCCTGTTCGGAACGTTCCACCGGAAATGCCGGGCGCCGATCAACGCCGGGCGGCGTCCTCGGATCTCGATGGGCAGGAGCCACGCCTTTGATCCTGCGTCCTGGCCAGACGGCGCCGGCATCCCGGCATTTCCGGCGCCACGTTCCGAGAAGAACCACTAGCGAGAGGTGGCGTTGATCTGCACCCGGAACACTGCGACGTGCTACGGCGCGCGGTCGTGAGCGACGCCTGGATCTACGGCACGGCGGGCTGCGAGGACACGTCGCGGCTGCTCGCCGAGCTCGGCTTCAGCCCGCATCGCGTCGGCGCCAACGACACGCTGCGCCCGCCGGAGGGTGAGTCGCGCGCGCCGGCGCTTGCGCTCGTGCTGGCCAGCGGCCTGGAGCAGCCGTCCTGCGCCGAGCTGTGCGCACGGCTGGCGGCCGACGAGGAGCTCGGCGAGGTGCCCGTCATCGTCGCGTTGGGCTGCGACGGCCTCAGCGACGGAATCGGCGTCGCCGAGGGCGACGAGCTGCTCGTCGAGCCGTTCACCGCCGAGGAGCTGCAGGCGCGCATCGCCCGCGCGCGGCGCGCCGTCAACGGCATCGACCACGACGACATCGTGCGCGTCGGCAGCCTCGAGATGAACCTGGCGACCTACCAGGTGGCGATCGACAGGCGCCCCGTGGACTTCACGTTCATGGAGTACGAGCTGCTGAAGTTCCTCGTCACCCACCCCAAGCGCGTGTTCTCCCGCGAGGCGCTGCTCAGCCGCGTCTGGGGCTATGACTACTACGGCGGCGCACGGACGGTCGACGTCCACGTGCGCCGCGTGCGCGCGAAGCTCGGCAGCGAGCACGCCGCTCGCATCAAGACCGTGCGCAGCGTCGGCTATCGCTGGGAGGGGACATGAGCAGCCCGGCCCGCACCGACCTGCCCTTTCGCCGCGGGCGCACCGACTACGTCGGCTTTCGTGCCGTCATCAAGGCCGTCGGAACCGGGCCGCGTGGCAGCCGCGCGCTGACCTTCGACGAGGCCCGCGACGCGACCGCGGGCCTGATCGCCGGCGACGTCAGCCCCGTCCAGGCGGGCGCGTTTCTCATCGCGATGCGGATCAAGGGCGAGGCCCCGGCCGAGCTGGCCGGCATGGCGCAGGCGCTGCGCGACGCCGCCGGCTGCGCCGCCACCAGTCCGCCCGACCCGCCGTCAGGCGGCCGCCCGGTCGTCGCCTGCGCCGGTGCCTTTGACGGCATGAACGATGCGCCGCACCTCTCGCTGGCCGCCGCCGTCCTGGCCGCCGCCGCCGGCGCGCGCGTCGTGGTGCACTGCGGCGGGCCGATCGGGCCCAAGCGCGGCACGACCCCCGCCGACGTGCTCGTCGCGCTCGGCGGTCCGCTGCGCCCCGCGCCGGTGGAGTCGCTGGCGATGCTCGAGCGCTCGGACGTCGCCCTCGTGCACGCCGGCGCCGCGATCCCGGGCTGGGACGCGCTGGCGGCGATCCGCGACGAGATCGGGCTGCGCGGCCCGCTGCACACCGCCGAGAAGCTCGTCGACCACCTCGGCGCGACACGCTTCGTCGTCGGCCACACGCACAGCTCCTACCGCGAGCGCATCCTCGGCGCGCTTGCGCTGCTGGGCGCCCAGCGCGCGGTCGCCGTGCGCGGCATGGAGGGCGCCGACGTGCTGCGTCCCGCGCGGCCATCGGCGGCCGACGCGGGCGGACCGCTCGACATCCCGGAGATGCCCGGCAGCGTGCTGCGCGGCGACGCCGACCCGCAGGTCGCCGCCGAGCTGACCCGCGCGATTGCCGCCGGCGAGGAGCACGGCAGCGCCGGCCACGCCGCGATCCTCAGCGCCGGCGTGCGGCTCTATGTCGCCGGTTGCTGCGAGAGCGTCGGCGCCGGCGCCGCGCTCGCCACGGCGGCGGTTCAGGACGGGCGGGCGACGGCGACGCTCGAGGCGCTGCTGGCGGCCTGAGCGTCGCCCCCGTCGGCTCCTACCAGCTGACTCCCCAGTCCTTCGTGTCGTCGGGGACGAAGGCCATTCCGAGGATGAAAGCGAGCATCAGGAGGCCCGCGATGATCGCCACTGCGAACTTCCAAGGCTCCACCATGTGTGATCACCTGCCTATGTTCGTGGTTGGGTTACGTGACGCGGTGCTTCTACCCCGCATGTCTATGACACGTACCGCGTTGCGTCAAGGTCTCGCGCCGGGGTCCGCCCAATCCCCGCTGCTAGCGTCCCGGCGGTGACCCCCCAGGAGTTTCTCGAGGCCTTCGCGGCGCAGATCGGCGTGCCCGCCCCGAGCGAGCAGGAGTTCGACACGCTGCTCGAGCTCGCCGCGGTCGCGGCGCATGCGTCCGCGCGGGTCGCCGCGCCGCTGGCGTGCTGGATGGGCGGCGCGAGCGGGATCGCGCCTGCCGACCTGCTGGCCGCCGCCCAGCGCGTGGCAACCAGCCACGAGGGGGCCTGAACATCGTGGCCGTCTCGATCGAGCAGGCCCGCGCCGCCGTGCTCGAGCACGCCAAGGTGCTCGATGCCGAGGACGTCTTCCTCGACGACGCGCTCGGCCGCGCGCTCGCGGTCGACGCGAGCGCTCCCAACGACGTCCCGCCGTTCGCGGCCTCGGCGATGGACGGCTTCGCGATCCGCGCCGCCGACACGATCGACGGCTCGGCCAGCCTGACCCTGATCGGCGAGGCGAAGGCCGGCAGCGGGGCGGGCGTGACGGTGCAGCGCGGCGCCGCCGTGCGGATCTCGACAGGGGCGCCCGTGCCCGAGGGCGCCGACGCGATCGTTCCGCAGGAGCTCACGACGAGCGACGGCACGACCGTCCGCGTCGACGGCCCGATCGCGATCGGCTACCACGTCCGCCCGCCCGGCGAGGACATCTGCGCCGGTGAGCTCGTCGTTCCCGCCGGTTCGCTGCTCGGTCCGGCCGAGCTCGGCGTCCTGGCCTCCATGAACATCCCGCGCCCGAGCGTCGTGCGCCGCCCGCGCGTCGCGATCGCCGGCACCGGCGACGAGCTGACGGACCCCGGCAAGCCGCTCAAGCCCGGTGCGATCCGCGACTCCAACGGCCCCGCGCTGGGCGGCGCCGTGCACCGCGCCGGGGGCGAGCTCGTCGCCCGCGTGCGCGTCGGCGACGACCTCGAGGCGACGATCTCCGTGCTCGGCGCCGCGCTGCGTGACGTCGACATGCTGATCACGACCGGCGGCGTCTCCGTCGGGCCGCACGACCACGTCCGGCCGGCGCTCGAGCGCCTCGGCTACCGCGAGGCGTTCGCCGGCGTGAAGCTCAAGCCCGGCCGCCCGACGACGTTCGCCGTCGGCGAGGAGGGCACGCTCGTCTTCGCGCTGCCCGGCAACCCGGTCTCGGCGCTGATGGCGTTTCGCCTGTTCGTGGTGCCCGCGCTGGATGCGATGCTCGGGCGCAGCGGCGAGCACCACCCGATCAAGGCGACGGCCGACGAGCCGCTGGAGGGCGCGGTCGGCCGCACGACGGTGATCCGCTGCCGCACGACGCTGCAGGACGACGGCTGGCACGTGCGCCCGACGAAGTCCCAGGAGTCGCACATCCTCACGTCGATGCTCGGCGTCGATGCGCTCGCGCTCGTGCCCGAGCATCGCGACGGGATCGAGGCCGGCGACCCGGTCGAGATCGAGTTCGTCGGCTAGCGTCACCGTCGCAGCACGGCGACCGCCACCGCCGCCGGCGCCAGCACCGCGACGAAGCCGATCATCTGCGCGGCGGTGGCGGCGGCGCCGAGGCCGTTCGCGTGCGCTGCGTGGAACCCGAGGTGGGCGAGGCAGAACAGCGACCACGCCGCGCACAGCGGCAGGACGAGCGCACGCTCCAGCGTGTACGCCGCCCATCCCAGCAGCAGGCCGAACGCGAGGTAGAAGGCGCCGACGTCGGTCGTCAGGTGCTCGTTGAACGGCGGCAGCTCGGCCACCCAGCCCAGCCCGAACGGAAGTCGTCGTAGAACGCACGCGGCGTCAGCAGCGCGGTCAGCCCGGTGACGACATCGGAGACGGCGACGATCGCGAGCGTCGCGCGCAGCAGCGTGGGACCGGTCATGGCAGCGCCACATGACGGAGCTTGTCGGGATTTCGCTGCATGTGGATCGTCGTGATCCGGCCCGCATCGACGGTGAACGCGAGCACCGACACCCTGCCCGTCCTCGCGGTTGACCATGACCAGGCCGGGCAGCCCGTTGACGTCGGCGAGGCGCGCGTCGGACCGGCCCGCGAACTTGCGCGCCAGCGCCACGAGCGCCCGGCTCACGCGATCGGCGCCGACGAGCGGCTTGCGCGCGGCCTGCACCCGCCCGCCGCCGTCGGAGCGCAGCACGACGTCGGGATCGAGCACCGCCAGCAGCGCCTCGAGGTCGCCGCCGCCGGCGGCGGCGGCGAACGCCTCGACGACGCGCTGCTGCTGCTCGACGGTGCCGGACTGGCGCGGGCGCTGCTCGACCACATGGCGCCGGGCGCGCGACGCGAGCTGTCGGGCGGCGGCGGACGTGCGGCCCACGACCTCGCCGACCTCGGCGAACGAGTAGCCGAAGACGTCGTGCAGGATGAACGCGGTGCGCTCGGCCGGGGTCAGCCGCTCGAGGACGAACAGCAGCGCGTGGCTGACCGTCTCGTCGAGCGTGACGCGGTCCGCCGGATCGGCGTCCGGGTTGCCCGCCGCCGCGACGAGCGGGTCGGGCAGCCAGGGGCCGATGTAGCGCTCGCGGCGCAGCCGCGCGGAGCCCAGCGCGTCGAGCGCCAGGCGCCCGACGACTGTCACGAGCCAGGCCTCGAGGTCGTCGATCGCACCGGCGTCCGCGCGCTCGAGCCGCAGCCACGCCTCCTGCACGACGTCCTCGGCTTCGGCGAGGCTGCCGAGCTGGCTGTAGGCCAGGCGCAGCAGGCGCGGTCGCAGCGCCTCGAACCGTTCGGGAAGCGCGTTCACGCCTTTCACCGCGTGCACGCCGCGGCCATTGCCGGCGCGTGCGGCGCACGCAGCCAGTCGCGGAAGCTCGGGCCACCGGTGATCGCGTCGTCGCCAGGCACGAGCGCGCCGGTTGCCAGCGCGCGGCGGGTGCGGCGCGGCAGCGGCAGGGCGGGCGTCAGGACCCGCCGCGCGCGCGCCTGCGCCCAGCTCAGCGCGTGCTCGCGCAGCGGTGCCGCATGGGGCCCCGCCACCGTCGCCACGCGCCCACCCGGGCCGGCCTCGGCGACGTCCGCCATGACGCCGGCCACGACACGCGGATCGACCGGCGCCACGGCAAACCGGTTGCCCGGCACGACGTGGGCCCGCGCGGTCGTCGAGAACACCCAGTCCAGCAGCTGATGAAACTGCGTCGCGCGCACGATGCTCCAGGCAACCGGTCCCTGCTCGACGAGACGCTCCTGCGCGAGCTTGCCCTCGTAGTAGGCGAACGCGACGGCGTCGATGCCGACGATCGAGACCGCGACGTGATGGCCGACCTCCTCGCGCGCCTCGGCCTCCAGCAGACGGCGCGTGCCATCCACCAGCACCGGCCATGCCTTGCGTCCCAGGCCGAGGGTGTTCGCGGCCTCAATCACCGCGTCGACGCCGGCGAGCGCGTCGCGCAGCCCGGCGCCGGTCACGAGGTCGACCGCGTGATGGGTGCTGCCTGGCTGGAGCTCGGCGGGCGGCGTACGCGTGAGCACGCGTATGTCGTGCCCGCGCCGCACGAGCTCGGCCACGACGGGCGCCCCGAGCATCCCCGTTCCTCCTGCAACCGCGATGTCCATCCAAGATCACCTTCCTGTGCGTCGGTGGGCTACGCAAGGTGGACGACGCGGACCATGCGGATGTGACATCGACCGGCCGAGGTCACATAAACCCGCTGCTAAGCTCGAACGACCGGTCTGCCGCCGACCGCAAAGAGCGCAACTTCGTCCTCCGACCCCGCCCTCGACGGGGTCGTTTTGTCCGCCCCCACGCCTAGGATTCGCCAATGGAGATTGAGATCGGCCGAGGGAAGAAGGCCCGCCGTGCATACGGCTTCGACGACATCGCGATCGTGCCGTCCCGGCGGACGCGGGACCCTGACGATGTCGACATCTCGTGGAAGCTCGGCGACTATCGCTTCGACCTCCCGCTGCTGGCCTCGGCGATGGACGGCGTCGTCTCGCCCAAGACGGCCGGCCTGATCGGCAAGCTCGGCGGCCTCGCGGTGCTCAACCTCGAGGGGATCTTCTGCCGCTACGAGGAGGCCGACGAGCAGCTCGAGCGCATCGCGCAGCTGCCCAAGGAGCAGGCCACGCGCGAGATGCAGAAGATCTACGACTCGCCGGTCGTGCCCGAGCTGATCGCGCAGCGGATCGCCGAGATCAAGGCGCAGGGCGTCGTCGTGGCGGCCTCGCTGACCCCGCAGCGCGTTCGCGCGCATTACGAGCTCGCGCTCGAGGCGGGCCTGGACATCCTCGTCATCCAGGGCACGGTCGTCTCCGCCGAGCACGTCTCCAGCGACGAGTCGCGCCCACCGCTGAACCTCAAGGAGTTCATCCGCGAGGTGCCGCTGCCCGTCGTCGTCGGCGGCTGCGCGAGCTACCACACTGCGCTTCACCTCATGCGCACCGGCGCCGCCGGGGTCCTCGTCGGCGTCGGTCCCGGCGCGGCCTGCACCACGCGCGGCGTGCTCGGCATCGGCGTTCCGCAGGCGACGGCGATCGCCGACGTGGCCGGCGCCCGCTCGCAGCACATGCTCGAGACCGGCGAGTACTGCCAGGTCGTCGCCGACGGCGGGATGCGCAACGGCGGCGACGTCTCCAAGGCGATCGCCTGCGGCGCCGACGCCGTGATGATCGGCTCGCCGCTGGCGCGCGCCTACGAGGCGCCCGGCCGCGGCTATCACTGGGGCATGGCGACGTTCCACGCGACCCTGCCGCGCGGCGCGCGCGTCAAGACGGTGCAGAACGGCACGCTCGAGGAGATCCTCACCGGGCCCGCGCACGAGAACGACGGCACGTTCAACCTCATGGGCGGCCTGCGCACGTCGATGGCGACGTGCGGCTACAAGGACATCGCCGAGTTCAACCGCGCCGAGCTGATGATCGCACCTGCCCTGCAGACCGAGGGCAAGCACCTGCAGACCGCGCAGGGTGTCGGCATGGGCGCACGCGGCGCCGCCGCGGCCGCGCTGCCGCCGTCGGAGCCGGCGAACGGCAACGGCGCGCACAAGGAGCCGGCCCTCACCCACGACGCGTGATGAGCGACGGTGTCGTGACCAGCGCGACGGCCGCCACCGAGCTGGTCGAGGAGGACGTCCTCGAGGTCACGGCCCCCCGCGCGGTCGACGAGGTCGTCGTCCTCGACTACGGCGGTCAGTACTCGCAGCTCATCGCCCGTCGCGTCCGCGAGCTCGGCGTGTTCAGCGAGCTGTTGCCCCACCACGTCGGGGCAGAGGAGGTGCGGCGCCGCCGGCCCAAGGGGCTGATCCTGTCCGGCGGCCCGGCGTCGGTGTACGCGCCGGGCGCGCCGCGCCTGGATCGCGAGCTGCTCGAGCTCGGCATCCCGGTGCTCGGCATCTGCTACGGCATGCAGCTGCTCGCGCTCGGCCTCGGCGGCAAGGTCAAGGGGGCCGAGGTCGGCGAGTTCGGCCGCTCGGATCTCACCGTGCGCGAGCCGGGGCGGCTCTTCGCGGGGCTGCCGACCGACCAGACGTGCTGGATGTCGCATCGCGACACGGTCTTCGCGCCGCCGCCCGGCTTCACCGCGCTGGCATCGTCGACGGCATCGCCGGTCGCCGCCTTGGAGTCCGTCGAGCGCGCCATCTACGGCATCCAGTTTCATCCCGAGGTCGTCCACACGCCCTACGGGCAGACGATCCTCGAGCGCTTCCTGACCGAGATCTGCGAGGCCGATCGATCGTGGTCGCCGGAGAGCATCGTCTCCGAGCAGATCGCGCGCATCCGCGCCCAGGTCGGCGACGGCAAGGTCATCTGCGGCCTCAGTGGCGGAGTCGACTCGAGCGTCGCCGCCCTGCTGGTGCACCGTGCGATCGGCGACCAGCTCACGTGCGTGTTCGTCGACCACGGGCTGATGCGAAAGAACGAGGGCGAGCAGGTCATCCGCGCCTTTCGCGATCACTTCAAGGTCCCGCTGGTCGCGGTCGACGCCGAGGAGCGCTTTCTCGAGCGCCTCCAGGGCGTCAGCGATCCGGAGACCAAGCGCAAGGCGATCGGCCGCGAGTTCATCCGCGTCTTCGAGGAGGAGGCGGCGCAGCTCGGCGACGCGAAGTACCTCGTCCAGGGCACGTTGTACTCCGACGTCATCGAGTCCGGCGGCGGCACGGGCGCCGCGACGATCAAGTCCCACCACAACGTCGGCGGCCTCCCGGACGACCTGCAGTTCGAGCTCGTCGAGCCGCTGCGCGCGCTGTTCAAGGACGAGGTCCGCGCCGTCGGCGCCGAGCTCGGCCTGCCCGAGCGGCTCGTCTGGCGCCAGCCGTTTCCGGGCCCCGGCCTGGCGATCCGGATCATCGGCGGCGAGGCGACGAAGGAGCGCCTGGACCTCCTGCGCGAGTGCGACTACATCCTGCAGGACGAGATCCGCAACGCCGGTCTCTACAGAGATCTGTGGCAGTCCTTCTGCGTGCTGCCCGACATCCGCACGGTCGGCGTGCAGGGCGACGAGCGCACGTACGGAAGCGTGGTCGTCATCCGCGCGGTCACCTCCGACGACGCGATGACGGCCGACTGGGCGCGCCTGCCCTACGACCTGCTCGAGCAGATCGCGTCGCGGATGATCAACGAGCTGCGCGACGTCAACCGGGTCGTCCTGGACATCACGTCCAAGCCGCCCGGCACGATCGAGTGGGAGTAGCCGCGCGCGCCAAGCGCTGATGTCCGAACGCGTCCTCACCACGCGCGAGCTCAACCGCGCGGTGCTCGCGCGCCAGCACCTGCTCGAGCCCTCGCCCAACTCGATCGCGCAGACGCTCGCGGCGGTCGGCGGCCTGCAGGCGCAGTACGCCCCCTCGATGTACGTCGGCCTGTGGTCGCGCATGCGCGGCGTCGAACGCGCAGCGCTCACCCGCGCGCTCGAGCAGCGCGCGGTGATCCAGGCGACGCTCATGCGCGTGACGATCCACCTCGTCGCCAAGCGCGACTTCTGGTTCATCGCCCTCGCGACGCGCCAGGCGCGGCGCGAGCTGTGGCTGCGCAGCATGCGCAAGGGGGCGACCGCGGCCGAGCTCGAGCAACTCGCCGCGCGTGTGCGCGAGCACCTCGGGCAGCACGGTCAGATCAGCCGCAAGGAGCTCGACGCGCTCGTCGGCAAGCCGCACGCGATCGGCGTGGGCCTGTGGGTCGACCTCGTCCGCGCGCCGACCGCCGGCACCTGGGAGCGCCGCCGGGCGGACCTCTTCGCGCTCGCCGAGGAGTGGGTCGGGCAGCCGCCGCAGATGAGCGCCGAGGACGCCGCGGCGCGGCTCGTGCGCAGCTATCTCGCGGGCTTCGGCCCCGCCTCCAACGCCGACATCGTCTCCTACACCGGCCTGCCGCGGCGCGAGCTCGGGCCCGCCTGCGAGCGCCTGAAGCTGCGCACCTTCCGCAGCGAGGGTGGCGACGAGCTGCTCGACCTTCCGCGCGCGCCGCTGCCCGATCCGCAGCAGCCGGTCGGCGTGCGCTTTCTACCGACCTGGGACGCCACGCTGCTCGTCCACGCCCGCCGCGCGCGGATCCTGCCCGAGGAGCACCGGCCGAAGATCTTCCATGTGCGCAATCCGCACTCCGACGCGGTCTTCCTCGTCGACGGCGCGGTGGCCGGGACGTGGAAGTACCGCGACCGCGACAAGGCGATCGAGCTGCATCCGTTCGAGAAGCTCGACGCGGCGACGCAGCGCGAGCTGCGCGAGCACGCCGACCGGCTCGCGGCGTTTCACGCATAGCTGCGCCGCGGCGCGCGGGACCTCCGCGGGTGCGCCGGCCGTAGGCCATGCATGAAGCGCTCACACGTCACCCTCGTCGCCGCGGCCGCCGCCGGTGTCGCCGCCGCCGGGATCGCGTTCGCCAGCGGCGGGCCGGCGCCGGTCCAGCCCACCGATCCCGCGGCCGATACCGTCGTAGCCACCGCCAGCTGGCAGGCCCGCGTGGTCGCGCCCGCCCGCCGCACCGACGCCACGATCGACCGCGCGATGCGCGTCGCCCGGATCCGCGCGATGCCGGCCGCGCTCGAGGTCGCGCGCGACGAGGCCAACGCGCTCGCCAAGGCGGCGGGGCTGGGCACCGGGCGCATCGTCGGCATCCGCCGCGACATCGCCCCGCCGGGCTGCTGGGATCAGGAGACAGGGCGCTTCGGACCCGGCAGGTGGTGCGGGCGCGTCTACACGCACCGCCGCGTGGGCCGGGCCGACGGCACGACGAAGCGCGTCACGCGCTCGCGCCATGGCTGCCCCGTGCCCAAGCGCGCGACGATCCGCATCACGGTCACGTACGCCGCGTCGCCGCGATGATCCGGCGGTCGCTGCGCACGTAGACGGCGCTCCCCGGCCACCGTCCGCTGCGGCGCCAGTCGTAGCCGCGCCCGGCATCGTGCCGCTACGGTGGCGAGCATGTCCGACAGCGGCATCGCCGACATCGCCGGCGCGCGCATCGCGTGGTGGGCCGCCGGCCACGGTCCCGCGCTCGTGCTGATCAACGCAGGTGTCGCCGACGCGCGCATGTGGGAGGCGCTGCTGCCGACCCTGACGCGCTCGCACCGCGTCGTGCGCTACGACATGCGCGGCTTCGGCCGCACCCGCGCGGCAGCGGGAACGTTCTCCTCGGCGCGCGACCTCGGCGGGCTGCTCGAGGCGCTGGACATCGCGCAGGCGCACGTCGTCGGCGCGTCGTACGGCGGGCAGGTCGCGCTCGAGTTCGCGGCCACCGCGCCCTCCCGGGTCGCCTCGCTCGTGCTGCTCGCCGCCGGGCTGCCCGACATCGATCCGACGCCGCCGCTGCGTGCGTTCGCCGACGCCGAGGAGAAGGCGATCGAACAGGGCCGGATCGACGACGCCGTCGAGCTCAACGTCCGGATGTGGGCCGGCGAGAGCACGCCCGAGGTGCGCGCCCTCGTCGCGGACATGCAGCGCACCGCGTTTGAGCTGCAGCTGCGCGAGGGCGCCGAGGAGGACGAGCTCGACCCGCCCGTCTCCGCGCGGCTTGCGAGCATCGACGTGCCGGCGACGATCGCGATCGGCGACCGCGACGTTGCCGACTTTGCACGCGTCGCCGAGCGCCTCGTGGCGCAGCTGCCGCGGGCGAGCCTGCAGCCGATCGCCCAGGCCGGCCACCTGATGGCACTCGACCAGCCCGGCGCAGTGGCCCAGCTGATCCTGCGCCACCTGGAGGGGTTGGCTAGGTCCCGAGCGTCGCCTGCACCGTGATCTCGACATTGCCCTTCAGTGCGCCCGAGATCGGGCAGCCGTCGCCGGCCGCCGCCGCCGCGGCGTCGAAGGCGTCCTGATCGATCCCCGGCACGCGTCCGGTCACGACGAGCTGCGAGGACTTGACGCCCTCGCCGGGCACGAAGTCGACGGTGGCGTTCGCCTCCAGGCGCTCCGGCGGCGTGCCCGCCTCGCCGAGCTCGTGTGACAGCGCCATGCAGTAGCACGCGGCATGCGCGGCCGCGAGCAGCTCCTCGGGGCTCGTCCTACCTGCCGCACGCTTCGTCCGCGAAGCCCAGCTGACGTCGACCGCGGGAACCCGCTCTCCGGCGTCGTCACTCCCGACCCGTGCCCGAGGTCGCCCTCCCAGACCGTCGTCGCGCTACTCGAAACCGCCATCCTGCCCTCCTTCAGGTCGCCTGCAAGCTCGAGCGCCGGACCCTAGCTGGCTGCCCCGCGCACGTTCAGGCCTGGGCCGGCGCAGGCATCCGATGGCGCCGGACGAGCAGCCAGGTCAGCCACAGCCCGATGCCGAACAGCGGCAGCCCCATCGCCGTCTTCGCCACGCCGAGCGCCACGACCGCCTCGGCGAAGTACAGCGGCAGCTGCACCACGAGCCGCAGCCCGAACAGGAAGGCCCACAACCACGTGGCGCGCACGAACGCGCGCACGCGCAGGGGGTCGTCGCGCCACTCGTTGCCCTCGCCGTCGAGCGAGGCGACGATGATCCCGACGAGCGGCCGGCGCACCGCGAGCGAGATGAGGAACGCCGACGCGTAGGCCGCGTTGGCGAGCAGCCCCGGCAGGAAGAAGTTCTCCGCCCGCCCGCTCTTCGTTGCGACCAGCGCGGCGAAGGCCACGCCGACGAGCCCCGACAGCGCGTACATCGGCGATTCGCGCTTGACGATCCGCGCGAGCGAGAGCAGGAGCGCGAGGCCGACGGCGACGATCGCCGCGGTGTTCGTGTCCGCGCCCGACGCGGTGTAGGCGATGACGAACGCGACCGCTGGCAGCGACGTCTCGGCCATCCCGAGCGGGCCGCCGACGGCCTCCTGGAGGCTCTTGGGCGGGGCGGCGGGATCGCGCGCGGGTTCTTCGACCATCGCAGGATGATGTCGCACAGCGCCGCGCGGCCGGTCGCTAGCGCCGGCCGCGCAGCGCGCCCGGCCCCAGCAGCACCGCGCCGATGGCCAGAAACGGCACGAGGTTGAGCAGGTGAAGGACGAGCGCGTAGGAGAGCGCCTCGGCGTGGGGCACGTCGAACGCGCGCAGCGCGATCACCGTCGCCGCCTCGAAGACGCCGAGCGCGGCGGGCGAGGAGGGCAGCACGAGCGACAGGTTGATCGCGACCGTCACGAGCATCCCCGCGACGAGCGGCAGGTCCAGCGCGAAGGCGTTGGCGAGGATCGCGTAGGACACGCCGAGCGTCGTCCACGACGCGATCGTCAGGAGCATCCCGCGCAGCGCGATCCGCGGGCTGCGCAGCGCCACGAGGCCGCGCGTCGCGTTGACCGCCGCCGCCTCAAGGCGCTCGGCGACGCCCTCGCGCCGGATCCGCCGCAGCGGCGACAGCAGCCAGTGCACGGCGCGCTCGTCGTAGCGGACGACGACGAAGACGAGCGTCAACAGCACCGTGACCACGACGGCGCCGAAGATCGCGGCCGCCCGCAACCACGAGATCTCCGGCAGCCACGGATAGGACACGAACAGGACGATCAGCAGCGCGAGGACGTCGAAGAGGCGCTCGACGACGACGGTGCCGACCGTCTCCGCCTTCGGCGTCGACGCGCGCTTGTGCAGCGCGATCACCCGCGCCGCCTCGCCGGCCCGCGCCGGCAGGATGTTGTTGAAGAAGTAGCCGAGCATCAGCGCGTACGTGATGGCGCGCAGCGGCGGGCGCTGCGCGGCGGCGAAGAGCGACCACCAGCGCACCGCCCGCAGCGCGATCGCCAGCGCGAAGACCGGCACCGTCGGCACGAGCCAAAGCAGGTCGCTGTCGGCGAGCGCATCGAGCGCGTCGTCGAGCGCGACGCCCCGCACGGCGACGTACATGCAGACGACCGTGACGACGAGCCCCGCCACGGCGAGCAGCGGCCGCAGGCCGCGGCGCTCGGTCACCGGCGTCGTAGTCGGACCTGGACCAGCACGCGGATCGCCTTGAAGCCGTCGCGCCAGGTGATGTTCTTGCCTTCGGCGTACGTGCGGCCGTAGTAGGCGATCGGCATCTCGTA
>Ga0136617_10000524_pt1 | contig 32278 bp, 27 predicted proteins | sample AntDrymUQ3222106_2_FD_129672 | JGI IMG/M metagenome (GOLD analysis project Ga0136617, IMG submission 129672) | Polar desert sand microbial communities from Dry Valleys, Antarctica - metaG UQ322 (21.06) | ecosystem: Environmental > Terrestrial > Soil > Desert | place: Antarctica: Dry Valley... | reverse complement strand
GCGTGTCGTCATCCGAAGGCAAGCGATTTGCCTTCGCACACCGTCGAAGACACGCGGAGCGTCTTAATTCGTTTTCAAACATTCAATCCGCCTTGAAGTTTCTTTCAAGAAACGCCCAACGGCTGAGATGACGTGGGCAAAAACCAGCTACACGGAAGCTGAAGGTTAAGAAGAGCCGTCATAAAGAGTCGCTGTTTTTGCCTCACGTCCATTGAATTGTTATACCGCGCGTGGATAAAACGAAAAACTCTGCATTCAAAATTTACTCCACACGAACGAGTAAGTTCGCCTCAAACAATTCTAATTCTTCTCCCTCAGAAGATACAGTTGCAATAACTTTATAAGTTCCCGTAATTTCTGGAGATGTAAAATTGAATATACGCTGATGAGGGACGTTTGGAGAATAATCTTGTGTTTGGGTGTAAAGTTCTTTCTCGTAATCATCAAGACCTGTGATTTTTGCCTCTAGCGTAAAAGTTCCTCCACCTGTTTGTGAATGACTAAACCAAATTTTGCCGTCTGTTATTTCGTTAGGAGTAGCGTTATTCGGAATAAGTGTAAGTTTAATATGTGCATTGTTAGGATTTTTCATTGCTTTTTAAATATCTTCTGGGAATTTCATTTATAAATACGCTCAAAAAGCTGGTTTGCCAAATTTTTATCCAAATCTTTAAGTATCTTGTATTCGTCTAATGCTTTTCCCTTACTTCCTTGAGCAAGATACGCGAGAGCCACATTGTAATGCGGTGCAGGATTCTCTGGCTCTAAACTAATTGCTATCTTATATTCATCTATCGCTTCGGCAACTTTTTCGGCATTAAAATACATATTCCCTAGATAAAAGTGCGCTTCATAAAATTCTGGAGCAAGACGGATGGTTTCTTTGTATTCTTCAATTGCTTCTTCATTTCGTCCAAGCCGCATATAAGCTGTGCCTAGTTCCATATGAATTTGGGGTTGGTCTGGTTCAAGGCGTATTCCTTTCTTATACTCTTCAATAGCTTCCTTACTTCGATTTGAATCATCATAAACATTTCCCAAAATCATATGCGGTATGGAAGAATCCGGTTTAATACTAATTGCCTTTTTCAAGGTTTCTTCAGCTTCCTTGTATCGTTTCATTAACCAATATGTATTTCCTAAGTTACTATAAGCCTCAAAATAATCGGGTTTAAGACGAATGGCTTCTTTGTAGGATTGAACCGCTTTTTCAAATTGTTCTTCCTGCTTATACTTTAAGCCTTCCGCAAAAAGTGCTTCTGCGCTTTTACGGGTTTGAACATTTTCAACTTTCGTCTTTGTTTGTTTAGTGTCTTGGGCAGCAATTATTGATACCGCCGCCATAATAAAAAGAGTTAAAAAAGTAATTTCAAATATTCGTTTCATTTTTTACCTTTGTTTTGTTCAGCTTTTAATATGAACCTGAAATTAATAGTGTGTTGCCTTCTGCGTTTGCCTTTTTCCACGTCCAAGCACGGGGAAGCGGTATAACGGCGGAGGTGACGTGGGCGGAAACCGCCACCAAGCCCGTTTGAGTTAAAAAGACCTGTTGATAACAAAGTCGCTGTTTCCGCCTCACGTCCAGCGACTTGTTAGACGCGGCGTGGCGGGAAACCACACGCCGCCGACAACCGAATGTATTTTGCGCCCCGCGCAAAACCATTTGTTGTTTTTAACATATCCAATAATTTTTTCAAAGAAGCGTCTAACGGCTGAGATGACGTGGTTCGGGACACTCGCACGTCAACAAACAAAACAACGTGGCTGTCCCGAACTCACGTCCATTGATTTGTTAGGTGCGTTTTTATGAGTATAAACTTAAAAATCTTTCAATTTTACAACTACGACGGCAGCTTTTGGTTTCGCTTGTTCGGCTTTGGTTTTAGCGGAAAAGATACGCAAAAAGAACCGCTTTCATTTTCAGAGCGAAACGGATACGCAAAAATTTACCGTTTCATGTTTTGGGCGTTTCGATTTTTACCGCGAAGCACCTAACGGCTGAGATGACGTGGGGCGAAACCGCTACCAAGCCCGTTTGAGTTGAAAAGACACCGCGATAACAAAGTCGCTGTTTCGCCCTCACGTCCATTGAATTGTTCGATGCGTTGTTATTTTTCACGCTTACAACTTAAACGCGAATATTTTTGGTAGATAGTAAGTTTTTAATAAGAACAGTTATCGTCTCCTTCTTCAGCTTTAATGCGAATTTTTTTGACTTCATTAAGGCTATTGCCGCTCAATTTGTAATAAATTGTTGCAAAAAAAACACCCTCTTCTTCATATTCGCATCGCTCAAGAACCATCTGTGAATCTTTAACATTTAATATCTTTAAATGATGGCTTTCTACTCCACTTCCGCCGTCAAGACGAGTTATAACTTTAAGTTTATTATTTTCAACTGTGAAAACATCTATCCAAGCCCCATGACCACTTCCGCCATGTCTTCCGAATGACCATGAAATATGCACAACAGCTTCGTCTTTTCCATCTCCGTTTAAATCTCCAAATTTTGTATCTAAAACTCCAATGTCTTTTTGAGTAAGACCATCTTCACCAAGTCTATGTTTCATCCTTTTGAAATTGACCTTACGAATATCTAAAGTTTTGAGCGCGATTTTAGTGTTGCTTCCACGTTGAGCTTCGCCACTGATAACGCAAAGCAAAATCACAATTAGGCAAAGTAGAATTTGTTTATACATATTCTTCTATTCTCCACATGCTATTGAAAGCATCGAACGGTTGAGATGACGTGGGGCGAAACCGCCAGCACACAAGCTAAAGTTTAACGGACAACTAACCAAACAAAGTCGCTGTTTCGCCCTCACGTCCATTGAATTGTTATGTTGCCTGTTGTTATCTCTCAACTCTTTTCCGTCGAAGTTTGAACCTTTTTTGCGTCAGCCGGAAAACTGCCTGTGAGGAAAGTTTCGACTGCCTTGAAAAATATCTCAGGCTGTTCAACCTGCGGAATGTGTCCCGCGCCGTTAATAATAAGCAATCGAGCGTTAGGCATTGCGGTTGCCCACGCTTGCGACGACTCGACGGGAATCGGGTCTGCTACGCCGTGAATAACTAGAACCGGAGCTTTGACTACACCAAGCGACGGCAGCAAATTCCAATCGCCAAGCGAGTTCATAATCTGAACGTTGACAAATTGTTGATACCTGACGGCATCCTCCGAACCCGAACAAACATCGCCTTTCAAACGGGCGGCAATTTCCGGTTTGGAAACATAAATGGGAAAGAGCAGTTGGTAAAACTCACGGCAAACGGCTCGCGGGTCAGACGCTTTCACCCAATTTTTATAATTCGACACAAAACTAAAACGCTTTTTCTGTTCGGCATTGTATCGCTGGTCAATCCGCGACTGCATTTCTTCGACAGCCTCAATCGCCAAAGCCCTCGTCGGTTCGCCGGGACTGTGCAGAATCATTCTTTCAATTTTGTCAGGATGCGCCGCCGCGTAATACGAGATAAGCATCCCGCCCCACGAATTCCCCAAAAGCGTCATCTTGTTGAGTTTGAAATGCGTTCGGACGGTTTCTAAATCCGCAATGTGTTTGGCAATCGCTAGTTTCGCAGGGTCTTTGATTAAATCGGAACGCCCGTTGCCGCGCTGGTCGTAATAAATAACGGTGCGATTCTTTGCCAAAGGCTCAAGGTCGGGCAAAATTGAATTCAAAGAATTTCCGGGTCCGCCGTGAACGGCAACCAAAGTTTCCGCGCCACTTCCAACAACTTTGTAAAACAGACGAACGCCGTCCGACGTGGTGATGTAACCTTCACGCGGCGACTGTGCCAGACAATCGGCGGATGCTTGGCACAAAAAAACAAAAAGGAAGAAAATAAATGCAATATATTTTTTCAATGTATATACCTCATAGGTATCAAAAATGAGTAATGTCCATTATAAGAACACCAGTCGTAGTAATTTTGTGACAAGAACTTACAAGAAGCAACATAACGGCTGAGATGACGTGGGGCGAAACCGCCGCGACGCAAGCTAAAGTTTAACAGACAACGCCGACTGAAAGTCGCTGTTTCGCCCTCACGTCCATTGATTTGTTATGCCTGTCTTGGCAAAGAAAGCGTTTCCTCTCTGCCAAAAAAGTTACTGTAAATTAAAGAACTTCGCAAGCAGAGCATCAAATACGCTAAAAGAAGCGGTTGAATCACGTCAAAAGGTTGCGACTTCTGCACACTTGCAAAGGCGAAAGTCAGATGCTTGAAAATCAAGAACCCGAAAACCAACGTCCAAAACGCGCTCCACACCGGACGCGCTCGATTAAAGGCAAACAGTGAAACCGCGCCCGGATAATCTCGAAGCGCAAATCCGACAAGCAATGCTGCGACTGGCGCGCCTAAGACCCAAACAATGACGAACCGAAAAAGCGGAATTGAAATAGAATCTGCATTGGGCGGAAAACTGCCGCGAGCAAGTTCGGTAGTGTAAAAATACCACTCAACAAGTGGCGAGGTCAGATACAAAGCGACTGCCAAAAAAATAACACTAATTCTGTTTTTCGGAATTCGCAACATATTTACCACGAAAGGCATAACGATTGAGATGACGTGGGGCGAAACCGGATACACACAAGCAAAGGGAAACCAAAGACCGTTAAAAGAAAGTAGCTGTTTCGCCCTCACGTCCATTGAATTGTTGGGCGGCGGTTGGATAACCGAGCAAGTATGTTACGGGAAGCGGTTGCCGTTCTCCGCGCTGTTCACCGATTTCCCATTTGTATTGCGTCCCAAGCGATGCTTCAGCCGATAGTGTTTCCAATTCCGCTGGAGTATAGGTTCGCAGGCAAGACACAATTCCGTCAAACAAAATAATGAACGGAACTACCGGAACAAGGTATGTCCAAAACAAACGCGACAGGCGAAACGGGCGGATAAACGGCGTAAAAGCGAGTGCCAGAAACGGTGTAACGAACATCAGCAGAATCGCCAGAGCCGAACGATGTGTCGCTTCAAACACGCCGATTCCCTGATTTTTGCGAACCGCGTCGCTCAAGATGGCGCGCGCCTCCGCCGGTCTAAAATGATGGAACGACGTAAAGAGCGTCCGAAACCCAAGCATCTCGTTCAGCACATTGGTCGCGTCAACCGATTCGACAGTAAATTCGATTGCGCCGTCGGACAAAGCCTCGGCTCGCCGAAACGCCTCGACATTCGGAAATTTATCGGTCAACAAAACTTTCAGCGAATCCGCCTGCCGCACCGCCGGATGCAGCGAAAGCCAAGGTCCCGCGCCGCCTGAGCAAAGGTCAATGATTTGTCGGGCGTGTGTTTGTTCGAGCGCGTTTTCAAGTTGCGGAATGATTGGCGCGTAAGGCTATGTGCGGTCGGTTACGAATTGCAAATAATCGGTTAGCGCGTCGCGGATGCTGTTGGGCAGCCACGCTTGGTCTTCAATCTCAAAAATTTGGAATCGCCTCATATAGCCTTCAATTAAAATTCTCAAAACGTAATTGTCAGCGAAGCCGCCCAACGGCTGAGATGACGTGGGCAAAAACCGGCTACGCGCAAGCTGAAAGAAACCGAAGACCGTTTTAAAGAGTCGCTGTTTTTGCCTCACGTCCATTGATTTGTTAGCCCGCCCGTTGATACCGCGCAACGTCGCTTACCAACACACGCCACTCGGAAATTTGCTGACCTTCTTCTGTTTTGGTTTGCCGTTTGTCAACTTGAGCGTATGGATTCGACGGCTCGAAGTTGCCTTTGACAGTTTCCAGAAGCAATAATTTGTGCTGAAAAAAGACATTACCAGCAAGTTTGTAAGCTGTCCAGAGAAAAACCGCGCCGTCAGAAAGTGACTCGCGCATCGAAGCTACGAAGCAAGAACGGTCGTGTCCGTCCAAAAGGCGTTCGGTAGCTTCGCGCCATTGCTTTTGATAATCGTCAACTGTCCAGAAAACGAGCGAGGTGATGAACTCTTCTGAAAAGTCTCCAAGCGTAATTCGTCCGCGAACGGCTGGCTCGTTAAATTCAATCTGAGGCTTTCCTACAAATTCGATTACAAACATTCTGTTTCGAGTTCAGAAGAAGCGGGCTAACGGCTGTCTTGACGGGGCGCGTGAAACCGTTGAATGAAACAGAGTCGCTGTTTCGCGCTCCCGTCCAAGACATTGTTGGGCGTGTGCCGACAAAGGAGAAATTAGTATATGTTTGGAAAAAAACTAACACTCGAAGAATTAACCGAAGACGATATTACAATTCAGTTCGACCCGAATAAAGTGCCGGCAGTTACCAACCGCGAAGTGCGCGCTTACGCCCACAAATGGCACGAAGATTATGCCTCTGGAATTGTTACCGCCGAGCTTTCCGGTTACAGGTGGCGCGAAATTCAGCAGACGTTGAAATCTTTACCCGCGTAACCAAAGCGAGAAACGCCCAACGGTTGAGATGACGTGGGGCGAAACCGCCAGAAAGCTCGTTTGAGTTAACCAAAAGCCATTGATAACGAAGTCGCTGTTTCGCCCTCACGTCCATTGATTTGTTGGGCGGCGCGTTACAAATTGCTAAGTTCTTCGACTTTACGCGAATAAATTTTGAATACGCTTCCTCTGTTCACGAGAACGATAGTTTCCTGAGAAGTATCGTCGCCGGAATAAAATAAAAGTTCGGGTTTTCCGTCATTGCTAATTTTACACGGAACAAAAGCATAAACCCAATAATCTGCTTCGTTAGTGCCATAATCGTAACTGAAAAATGATTTAGTAACGCGCCCTTTGCTGGTTTTCAGGTCGAAAGCAATCCAATGAACTTCGCCTACTTTGGATTTGCCGGAAACTTTGCGCTTAGTTTTTACTGCATAAGTTCGCGGCGTAATTGTATCAAGTTTGCCGTCGCCATCCACATCGAGTTTGAACGAATTGCGATTATCAAACGAGCGACGGCTTGAATCTTGAACTGCTATTTTTTTGCAGTTCGTCAGTTTAGTATTAACTTGCGCGTTAATCTGAATTGTTACCGCAAAAATTAATACCAAGAAAAACAATAAATTTCTAATCATCTTGCACCTTTATACCAACGCGAAGCCGCCCAACGATTGAGTTGACGTGGGGCGAAACCAGCCACAGACAACGTAAAATTAACCACGCAAGATTTTAAAGAGAAGCTGTTTCGCCCTCACGTCCAATGATTTGTTCGGCGTGTCGTTGCTTTCACGCGCTTTTATCTTTGCGCTTTTACTGCTTGCCACGCCAGCGGCAAAAAAATTGCTGCAAGTCCAACATATTGTATTCCGGCACGAAGCAGAAAACTATTATTGTAACTCTGCGGCATACTCAAACTCTTTAATTTTCGGTAACTCAAAACAGTAATTGTTGCCGAAACTATAAAAAACAAAACGATAAAAACCAAAATTAATGTTGCTGAACCTTGCCAAAAGTAATCTGCAAGGACAAAGTAAGCGATGACTAATCCGAAACTGACGTATGTATTGTAAAGTCTATAACTTGAAAATGAATCAAGCAATCTGCCTTTTTCTTCCGTGTTGAGTTGCTTCAACGCTCGTTCGCTTACGATTCTGCTTACGATGATTGTAACAAAGAAAATAAGAAAATAGATTGTTAGATTTTCCATTGCTGTTTAGATTAGCAGTCTTTCGTGGCAACCAAGAAATGCCGAACGGCTGAGATGACGTGGGGCGAAACCGCCACCAAGCCCGCCAAAGTTTAACGGACAAGCTAAACAACAAAGTCGCTGTTTCGCCCTCACGTCCATTGATTTGTTGTGCGTGTCGTCGCCTACTAATTATCGTTCTCTTTAATTATCGTCTCATTTAGAAAAAATCACTTAAATCTGGTTTTTCTTCCGGCAAACCTGATTCGTAAAGTGTTTTTCGTTCAACTTGTTTAGACTCTATATCGGGAAACATAAAAATTAATATTTCTTTGGCAATTTCTCGATATATTTTTTCTAATTTATCAATAGTGCCAAATAATTCTTCGCCGTATTTCTCTCGCAAATCGCGGTTAATTTTTGGCGGCATTCCTTCCATCATTCCTCTGTAATCAAACGGAGATTTGAAAGTGTCCAGAAGTTTTATGCAATTATTAAACGCAGCTATTGTCAGTCCGGCACTATATTCATAGTATTTTTCAGGATTATGAAAATGTTCGCTCGGTCGCTTTTTAGCGTTGATTCTTTTTTCAGCTTCGGTGAAATCAACTCCAAAAAATTTCTGCATCAGTTCCAACTGTAATTTGTAGTAACCAATAAGTTCGACGTGGCTGTCGTGATAACCGCTGTATTCTTCATATTCAACAAAAGCATTAATCAGGTCATCAATACTCAACATTTTATTAGATTTTGTAAGCATCGCATTTACAATTAATCAAATTCGTCAGTTTCTTCTTCAAGCAGTAATTCAAAATAATCCGGCTCTTCTTCCGGCAAACCCAATTCATAAAGTTTTTTTTCGTTAATTTGTTTTGTCTCTATGCCGGGAAACATAAAAATTAACAATTCTTTGGCAACGTTTCGATAAATATCATCTAAATTTTTAATAAATTTGGATGATTTGTCTCCATATTTTTCTTCCAAATCACGACTGATTTTAGGCAGATCTCCCGCAAGTATAGATATGTAGCTGAATGGATTTTTGTTTAAGACTAATAGATTTATGCAATGACGGAAATTACTGACGGTCATAAAGCCGTTAAATTCATAGTATTTTTCGTGATTATCCTGAAGTTCGGATGGAAATTCTTTAGCACTGATTCGATTTTCGGCTTCGGCAAAATCCACATTAAATAATTTCTGCATCAGTTCCAGTTGTAATTTGTAGTAATGAACGATTGCTTCAAGCGAATCTTTGTTCTGCTCATATTCCACAAAGGTAGTAATTAAATCGTCAACTGTTAAGGTTTTATCCAGTTCCATAATTTCAGCCACAGCACAGATATTTTCCAGCCAAATTTTTAGCGCGTTTCGGTCAATTAACTCGATTCTATTTGCGCGGGCGGGTTCGACAGTGTTTCAGCCAGCAAGTCATTTTCCGGTATAGGATTTTGCGTTTCGACCGTTTCCTCGACGGTCAAATCTTCCTGCGTTTCAGATTGAAGTTGCTGCATTTTCTCGGTTCTTAATTCATCAAGCGTTTTGCCGCGTCCTTTATGAACGGCGTATGAATAAATGTTTAGTGCCGACCAACCTGTAACACGCTGTCCCCATTCGTTATAGGACATTGGTTGACCTTGAAACCGAACTTGCGTTTTGCTTAGGACTTCTGCTTCGGAATTCTCTTGGTCAGCAATAAACAAAGTATCGCCCTGCTTTAATAAGCCCCAATCAAACAACGCTGGAATTCTCGGCAAAGACTGTTTGTTGCCCGTAGCACTGGAAGTTCGCTGACTTCTGCTCGGCAAACTGCTTCCGCTATTTATGTCAACGTAATTATCTTCAAGCGATGGCAACGGCAAAACTTGTTCGACATTTACAAAAAATTGGTCAAGCAATTTGCCCGGAGTCAAAGTAAAGCAGCTAATATCCACGCCGTTGGCAATCAGCCACGAAACGGCAGAGAGCGTTTGCGGGTCAAACTCAGAAGAAACCAACAAAATACGCTGTTTCTGATTGAAAGTTTTGGTCGCGCCAGTCCGCACTAAGAAATCATTCAATTTTCTTACCGCAATTTCGCTTGCGGTCAAATTTTTATAATCTCTAAAGCCTGCTTCGTTTCTGTGTCTCTCAATATACGGAGCATAAATCTGTTCGATAAGGCGTTCCTGCGTTTTAATCGTCGCCAGACTTGCCGCATATCTGATAGCTTGAAATTCAAAAGGTTCTTTCCGCTGCCGAATATCTTCAAGGTCGCGCTTTATCTCAATCAAAACCAAATGCCCGTTTCCATCAACGGCAGTCAGATCGCTTCTGCCTCTTTCAGCATTTGAAACTTGCTGCCCGACAATCAAAAGGCTTTCGCTTGAGGCTTCTCCGTTTTCCGATGCGGACAAAATCCCGACGTGGTTTCTGATAAATTCTTCCAAATCGCTTTCTTTCAAATTGATGTCCTTAAAAGTTGTCGGAATAAATACAGCGTCTTTTCTCGTCAATCCGCCCGTGATGTCAACGTGAATCATCATAATTTTGCTCAGTTTTCCAAATAAGTTTTAAACTCGTCTGCTAAATCTGTGTTCATCCTCTCACACTTATCGCTACTTTGTGGGTAACAAGAAACGCACAACGGTTGAGATGACGTGGGGCGAAACCGCCAACACGCAAGTTGAGGGTAAAAAGACAACGCCCAAACAAAGTCGCTGTTTCGCCCTCACGTCCATTGATTTGTTAGGCGTGTCATCATCTTTAGCACGCCGTTTATCTTCACGCAATTTTGATTTTACGCGAAGCGTCTTAGTTTTCAAAAGAGCAATCTTGCCATTTTGTCTCTTAACAAGAAACGCCTAACGGCTGAGATGACGTGGGGCGAAACCGCCACCAAGCAAGTTTGGGTTCACCAAAAAACTTCGATAAGAAAGTCGCTGTTTCGCCCTCACGTCCATTGAATTGTTGGACGGCGCGTTATTTACACGCGCCTTAACTATCCGAAGAATTTTCTTCTTTTTCCTCGTCCGCACATAAACAATATAAATCAAAGTCAACGTCAAGGGAAAATGCCGCTAAACGGGAAAGTAGCTTTGCCGACAAGTTAAAGCCCGGATGTGCATCGTAATAATAACCAACGCAGTTTATACCGATTGTGCAGCCTTGCGCCCGAAGTTCCAAAATCTGCGTTTGTTTCGGTTCGATAATGTCAAGCACCGATTCAATGTGCGCGTCCAAGAAAATCTCTGAACGGTCAACAAAGCTGTGAATTTTCCAACGGCTGAAAGGTCGTGTTTTAACCGGCAACCATGCATCGCCTTTGTGCCAAGTTTCCGTCGGTTTAAGTTCCAACTTGCGCGTAATTTCAGAAGCGTCGCCGTCAAAATCGGAAACGTAGAAATAAGCGTAAGTGTCGTAACGCGAATTGTCTTCAATTTCTACATCTGACATCGTTCGATTTTAAGAGAAGCCGTCCAACGGCTGAGATGACGTGGGGCAAAACTGGCAACACGCAACTTTGAGCAACGGAAGAGCGGCTTTAAAGAGTGGCTGTTTTGCCCTCACGTCCATTGATTTGTTGGGCTTTCCGTAATTTTATCATCTCTTCCGGGTAATCTTTACCGACTGAGTTGTAAAAGTTGCCTTTGATTTCACCGCTTGTTCTTTTTCAACTTCTGTAAACTCGAACGGTGATTTCCTTTGATACAGATTTGCTATGTTTTCATCAATTAGGTAAGGAATATTTACTCGATATTCGCCTTTTGTAGACGCAGAAAACTGAAATTCAATTGATTGATTTGGAAATATCGGACTAGCCGGAGGCAATGAATCTTGACCTACAAAAAATTCAAATTCATCACTATTTGATTTTCTTTTTTCCAGGAAATGATGCAATCCAAATATTCCATCTCTACTTTTCGGCACAAAAAAGCAAAAGACCTTTCTTGTTGAAACGTTAGTTAGTTTCGCTTTGAATGAATTGTTGTCGAGTTTTTGGAATTCAACTTTCAGCTCATTGCCGTTTGGTTTCAAGACAACAGGCTCCTCAGCAGATTCAGGAAACTTGATAATATTTATCTCATTACTGGCATTTGAGAAACTACTAAACCTTATCGGGAAAAATAAAAAACTTGTTCCAATAAAGAAAGTAAGAGCAGAAACAGTTATGTAAATAAAAAGTTTTCTCATTTTATGTATTGGCTACTTGGTGTTTAGCGAAGAAGCCCAACTTATGATTGAGCAGAATCATTCCGCCCAATTCACGTTTTTGGTGTATTATGCGGAATGATTCTGCTCAATACACGGATTTGGGTGTATTATACAGAACCGTTCTGCATAATAACCTTATATGCGGAACAATTATACGCTAAGTTTCGGCTGTTCCAACACAATTTTATCTTATGACGAAAAAAATTAAATTATTAGACCAGGTTCGCGCCGTCGCTAGAGCGAGACATCTTAGCAATCGAACGGAAGATACTTATCATAATTTTATCAAAAGATTTATTTTATTTCACGACAAACGCCATCCAATGGAAATGGGCGCGGACGAGATTTCGGCGTTTCTGACTGATTTGGCGGTCAAAGGAAATGTTTCGGCTTCGACGCAAAATCAAGCGTTGTTCGCGCTTTTGTTCCTTTACCGCGATGTTTTGAAAATCGCTTTGCCGCGGATTGAAGGCGTGGTTCGGGCGAAAAGACCGCAACATTTGCCGGTCGTCTTTACGCCTGCTGAAGCCAAAGCGATTTTAGCGCGGCTTTCCGGCGTTTCTTTTCTCGTGGCAAATCTGTTATATGGTTCGGGTTTGCGTCTTTCGGAAGCATTACGGCTTCGCATAAAAGATATTGATTTTGAGACGAGCCAAATTAGCGTCCGTGACGCCAAGGGCGCGAAAGACCGGATGACAATGTTGCCTGATTCTTTGAAAGAAACGCTTAAAAATCATCTTACGCGGGTGAGATTCATTCACGATGAAGATTTGCGGCGCGGTTTCGGCGAAGTTTATCTGCCGTTTGCGCTTGAGCGAAAATATCCGAATGCGGGACGTGAGTGGAAATGGCAATATGTTTTCCCTTCAACAAAAATTTCGCCGACGCGCTATGACGGAAAACCGAGGCGGCATCACATTTCCGAAAATACAATACAAAAAGCCGTCAAAAAGGCTCTGGGCGAAACACAAATTAACAAACACGGAAATTGTCATAGTTTCCGTCACAGTTTTGCTACGCACTTGCTCGAAAATCAATACGATATTCGCACCGTGCAGGAACTTCTCGGACACAAAGACGTGCGGACAACACAGATTTACACGCACGTTGTTCAAAATAAATCAATCGTTAAAAGTCCGCTCGATGTGACGTAACGCCTTACGAACAAATTTTCAACTATTTATTTTGCGTTTTCCTTTTTCTTGTTATACTTAAATCATATTTTGCAACTTTGGCAGATTTCTAATCGTAAAGTTTGTGATTTATGTTGTTCGATACCTGAAATTTCTTAGAGGAGCGAGATAAGAAAATGGGATTGTGGATGAGAATTAAACGCTTGTTTTTTGCAGGAACCGGAGCGGCTTTGGATAAAGTTGAAAACCCGGAAATGGTTCTTCAGCAAACTATCCGCGATATGCGCGACCGCGTGCCGGAGCTGAACAATTCGGTGGCGCAGGTGATGGCGACCGAGCGAATGCTGGCGAAAAACAAAGAGCGTTTGAGCGAACAGGTCGTTGACCTTGATTCAAAAATTAAGGCGTCCGTAAAAATGGGACGCGACGATATTGCAACCGCTTATATCGGTCAATTACAGCAGGCGCAACTTGATTTAGAAAAAACTTCCGCCCAGCTTGAACACTCCGCTAACGCCTCGCAGCAAGCCTTAAAAGCGCGTGATAACTACGTTTTGCAGATGCAGAAGCGCACCGCCGAAGCGATGCAGCTGATCAGCGCGGCGAAACAAGCCAAATTGCAAGAGCAGCTCGCGCAAACAATGGAAACTTTCAATATCGGCGACGACGCTTCGACGTTTAATGAAATGCGCGAAAAAATTGACCGCCGCGTTGCCGCCGCCGAAGCAAAACTTCAGCTCGGAACGTCTTCGGTTGATTCAAAAATGCAGGACATCGAGCGCGAAGCGATGGACATTCAATTGCAGGACAAACTTCTCGAGTACAAACAGCAGATGGGCTTGCTTCCAAGCGGTTCAAGCGGTGCCGGAAAACAAATTTCCGCTCACTCGGAAGTCGCGGGCGACGAGACGCTCGACCGCGCTTTGCTCGAAGAATCGAAAGAAAAATGAACTCGTGAATAATTGGCAAAACTCGACAGGCGAAAATTGCATCTAGTAATAGTTATGGCGGATTTAGCAAAATATCAACAACAAATTACAAAATTTCAAACCTCTTACGCCAAAGAAGCCTTGAAAGAGCCGGTCAATTTCTGGGGCTTGGCGGGTTTCGCGGTTGCCGCGGCTTATACGCAAAGTTATATTCCTCTTCTTATTGCGATTATTTTCGAGCTTGCTTATATCTTTATCGTTCCAAATCTTCCCGCTTATCGCCAGCTTGTTAATCGGCGCGAAAAGGAACGCATGCGGGCGCTCAATAAATCAACGCGCGAGAAACTTATAAAATCCTTTACGCCGCGCGAGCGCGAAGCGGTCGAATATCTGCGCTGGCAAAAGGTTAAAATTCAGGAAAATTATCATAAATTTACCGGCTCGAAAGAATTGCCGAACAATTTAATTTCGCTTGACCAGCGCTGGGAAGATTTTGTTGACCTTTTGGACGTTTATCGCCGCCGCAAGTCCCATCTCAAATCAATCAACCGGCAAGCCGTGCATAATCAATTAGCGCAAGCCTTTCGCGCGGCTGAAAACTCCGCCGACGAAAAAACAAAGCGCGTCCAGCAAACAAACGTCGAGATTTTGAAACGCCGTCTCGCCTCTTTTGACGAACTCGAAAAAAGCGTTAAGCTCGTCGAAGGACAACTTCAGTCAATCGAAAACTTTTTCGGTTATCTCAACGACGAAATTGTCACGATGTCCACGCCAGAAAAATTCTCGCTTCTTGATTTTGAGCAGCTTTCAGATTCGATTGCGATGACTAAACAGATGCTCGATGCTACATCAGACGCGATGGGAACGCTCGACGCGCACAATCGACAAATGGGAAATTACGAGCTTTTGCCGAATTCAAATTCTTAAAACGATGCAAAACGCGGGTTTAATCGAAAAAATTCAAAAACTTCCGTCTGAACCGTTGTCGAGGTTGAGCATTTTGTTGGTTTTTTAACGGAAACGCGAAAGGTTAAACACCAGCAACGTAGCGCGGGCAAATCATAAAAGCCGCGTAACCGTTTTGTTAAATGCGCTCGAAGGAAAGCAAACAATCGGTGTATGATGCGCGTGAGACAATACTTTAATGGCTATTTCAAGCTACATTAAGAAATTGCGTCAGCGCATCGGGAACGAATTGCTAATCTTGCCGTCTGTGACTGCGATTATATTTGACGAGAACAACCGAGTCCTCTTAGCAAAACACGCTGACACAAAACGCTGGGTTGCGCCGGGCGGAAGCATCGAGCCGAATGAAAATCCCGTTGACGCGGTGATTCGGGAGGCTTTGGAGGAAACAGGTCTCATTGTCGAACCGAAAAAAATTCTTGGTGTCTTTGGCGGACGCGAGTTTGAGATTGTTTATTCTAACGGAGACCGAGTAACTTATGTGATGACGGTTTACGAGTGCAAAGTTGTTGGCGGAGAATTAAAGCCTGACAACTCTGAAACGGTAGAACTCCGATACGTCGAAGCATCAGGACTCGCCGACCTTGATTTAGCGCATTGGACTACTATCGTTCTTTCTGAAGTTTGTGCGAGCAAAAGCAAAGAGTTTGCTGAAATCAATCGCAGCGGCTAACAAGTCAGTAGACGTGAGCGCGAAACAACGACTCTTTTATCACATTGTCCTTTAACCCTAACTTGTCCCTTAGCGGTTTTGCCCCACTTGAACTCCGCCGTTGGGCAAAACTTAAAAAACGTCATTCGCTATTAAATCTTCAAAATCATCACGTTTTCTTATCAATTCAACCGCGCCGTTTTTTCTAATGAAAACTACGGCAGGCAAAAATCTGCCGTTGTATTGCGACATTTGCGCCAGCGAATACGCGCCGCAATTGAGCAGAGCTAAAATCTCGTTTGGCTGAACGTTTTCCGGTAAAAGACGATAATTTGGCAATCTATTCGAGCCTTCAACATCGAAATAAACATCGCCGCCATCACAAAGTGGTCCCGCGAGTTTATAAGGAAAATCGTGCGCGTCGCCGGCGCGTTCCGCCGAAATCAGATGGTAATACCATTTGTAAGTTTCCATCGAAAGTAAAATGTTAAAACCCGCGTCGGTTAAAAGCCAGACATCAGTGGTAGTAGTTGGATTGAATTTTGAATTTTGAACCGGTCTTTCCTTACGGTTACAAACGCGCGTCAGACAAATTCCGGCGTCGCTAATCGCGCTTCTGCCCGGTTCGAGAAGTAAAGTTATATTTTCCAAAAGATAGGCGGCATTGGCTTTTTCGGCTGATTGTTTGACTGTTTGCCAAGCCTCGCGCAAAACGTCTGCTGGTTCGACATCAGCGGCGAATAAATCTTTTTGCGCTTGCGGTAAGTTCTCGACGTTTGAATCGTCGCGCAAATAATTAACCGGAAAACCGCCGCCGAGATTTACGTGCGAAAGTTTTAAGCCGGTTTCTTCGTAAATTTGCCGCAAGTTTTCAAAAAGCGTTTGAAACGCTTCGACATAAGGCTTTGACGAAGGATTTTGCGAGCCGATGTGCAAATGAATGCCGCACAAATTTAAAAAATCAGAATCGTGCCAGCGCCGAAAAGCAGCGAGCGCTTCGTCCGGCATCATTCCGAATTTTGATGTCAAAAGCGCGGTTTGCAAACCGTGCAGAGTTTCGCTTTCAATTTCGGGAACGAGCCGCAAGCTGACATTTGCCCGTTTGTTTAATCGTCGAGCGACCTTTTCGGTTAATTCCAATTCAAAAATCGAATCGGATTGAATTGCATAAATTCCCGCGTCAATTGCTTGTTCCAATTCATTTTCGGTTTTACTCGTGCCGTTAAAAATAATTTGTTCAGGACGGAAACCTATCTTTAATGCCTTGAAAAGTTCGCCGCCGGAATTTACTTCCAAATCCGCGCCCGCATTTTTCACGACGCGCAGAATCGCCATATTTGAGTTGGCTTTTGCGGCGTAACAAATTTTCAAACGGCAATCAATCACCGATTCGGCGCGTTTTAATCTTTCGATGTTCTGCCGTATTCTCGCTTCGGAAAAAACAAAAAGCGGCGTGTCATATTTTGCCGCTAATTCAACCGCCGAAACGCCGTTGATGTGTAATTGATTGTTTTCAATTTCGAGAAAGTTTTCGATTTCCCAAGCTTGCATAAACTTTTACAAAAGACCAAAACGCAATTTTTACATTGTGAATTGTGAGTTTTTAATTTTGAATGAAACCTGAAATTCAAAACTCACAATTTATGAGATTTATGTTTTATTTCCTCAAACTCAAACCCGTTCCGCGCGGAAAATCTTCGCCGATAGAAATCGGAAGCTTTCCCATAAAATTAATTTCTCCGAAAAGAGCGCGGGCGGCGGCGCGTTGCAGGCTCGTCATATCGCCGTAAGCGACGGCGTAAGTTTTCATTTCGGGAAAACTTTTCAGCAGGTAGGGATTACCGAAACTGACGCTGACGGTGTCGGGTCGATTCTGCAATACTTCGCGCAAAACTCGCGCGCCCGCGTCCGGCAAACCGACGCTGTTTTTCGCACCGCTTCGCACGCGCCCGAAAAGTCCGGCGACGACCGTTTCCGCCGCTTTCGCTTTTTCGATGGCGTCGCTGATTTCTTTCGGCGTTGAGCGTTCATCAATCACAATTCTTTCAGCGTTTAATCCGAGACTGCGCAAATTGTTCGTAAAAGTGTTGCCGACAAAGTTGCGGTCTTCACCGTTTGTGATACACAAAACTATCACTTTTTTATCTTTCACCAGCGGCAAAGTTTTGTTCTCGTTTTTAACCAGAGTTATCGCGTTTGATGCGATGTCGTCGGTTAATTTTCGGGTCTCCATGCTTGAAACATTTGTGTCAACTGCTTCGAGCGGCGTGATTTTTTGTTTCGTCAAACCTAATTCATATTTCCACGCCAGTTGTCGGCGAACCGATTCGTTCAGGCGCTGCTGGCTGATTCTGCCTGTTTCAACCGCTTCTTTCAAACCTTTTATCGCCGTGTCCGCGCTCGCCGGTTTTATCAGAATATCCGCACCCGCCAAAAAAGCCCGAACCGCTGCTTCATCTTGATTAAAATACAATGTCAGACCGCTCATATCCATCGCGTCGGTGACGACGAGTCCGTCAAATTTTATTTCCTCGCGCAGCATTTTTGTGATGACGTTTGGCGATAAAGTCGCCGGCACGGTTGTGGCTTCGGTGATAACTTGCGAATCGGTGTAAGACGCTTTGATTGCTTGTTTGAGTGGTTTGATTTCGGTTGCGTCAATCTGCGGCAGAGAAATATGCGCGACCATCACCGAGCCGATGCCCGCGTTAATAACCGAACGAAACGGAACAAGCTCGATTTTTTCCAGACGCTCGCGCGAAAAATCAATCGACGGAAGACCGCGATGCGAATCAACCGCCGTGTCGCCGTGACCGGGAAAATGTTTGGCGGTCGCCAGAACTTTTCCCGACTGCAAACCTTCGACGAAAGCAACGGCATAACGCGCCACGTCCTGCGGATTTTCGCCGTAAGAGCGCACGTTTATTACCGGATTGTCGGCGTTATTGTTCACGTCAACATCCGGCGCGAAATTCCACTGCACACCCAAAGCTCTTGTCTCGCGCGCCGTAATCGCGCCTTGCCGTCGCGCAAATTCGGGATTGCCGGTCGCGGCAATCGCCATATTCCACGGAAAATTCACCGTGTCTTCAAAACGCATTCCGACGCCCGTTTCAAAATCGCCGGAGATAAGAAGCGGAATTTTCGCGTTTTCCTGCATTCGATTTATCAGGTGAACGGTTTCGTAAACGCCACCGACAAACACGGTGATGCCGCCGACTTTGTTTTCGACGATTTGTCGTTTTAATTCTTTGTACTCGTTGCTTTCCTGATTCAAAAAACGCGCGTTGACGCCGATGTGAACAAGCTGCCCAATTCGCTCGTCGAGACTCATTTTTTCAAATTGTTTGTCCGCCCATTTTTCAGCTTTTTCGGACGGGCGAAATTTTTGATTTGTTTGGGCGAAAACGGGAATCAACCACAGATGAACACAGATAAACACAGATAAAAAGGCGATAAATTTTTTCATAAAACAATTAAAAAACAGAAATGCGAAAGCGTTGAAACTTTTATAAAAATTATTGTAAATCTCGGCGTTTCGGCGCATCGGCGTTGAAAATAAAACTCGCCAGCCACGCGACCAAAAACGTCGTCAAACTTCCGATTAAAACATACCAAGTCCAGGCGAGCGGCGTTAAAAATTTCAGATAAAGCATCAGCAAAATACTTGCCGACATTCCGGTCAGAGCTGCCGCTTGATTGGCTCGTTTTATAAAAGCTCCGACGAGAAACACGCCCAGAACCGGACCGTTAAAAAGCGAAGCAATCGATAACGCTTGGTCAAGCGCCGAGCGATTTTGCTGCATTACTGTAAGCGCGACGGCGATTTGAACGATGCCGAACGCTAAAGTGAGCCAGTGCGAAACGCGCAAAAAATGTTTATCATCAGCTGCCGGTTTGAAAGGCTTGTATAAATCATTAACAAAAGTTGCCGCGATTGAATTAAGCGAACTCGACAATGCCGCCGCGAAGATTGCCGCGACGACCAAACCCGAAAGACCCGACGGCATATGTTTTGTAATAAAATCGGGAAAAACCTTGTCACCGCCCGAAAAGGGAAAAGTCGCCGCGACGCCTGAATTTGCCACGCCCGCGTTCGCGTATTCAGCCGCTGTGTGCGGCGCGTAAAACGCGAATAATAAAACGCCGATAAAAAGAAATCCGATAAATTGCCCCAGCACAACCGCGCCGCTCGACAGCAAAGCTAAAGACGCGCGACTCGCTTTGTTCGTGCAAAGATAACGCTGAACGAGATACTGGTCTGTGCCGTGCGTTGACATTGTGAGAAAACAGCCACCGATTAAACCTGCCCAAAACGTATATGTCTTTGTAAAATCAAGATTAAAATCAAACAAATCAAATTTGTCGAATTGTTGTCCGATTTGTAAAACGCTCGGCATTCCGCCTTCGACTTGATTCAAAATCACGACCGCCGCGGCAATTGCGCCGCCGATGTAAATTCCGAGTTGAACGACTTCAACCCAAATCACCGCTTCCATTCCGCCGTAATAAGTGAAAATTATCATTATCGCGCCAAGCAAAATTATCGAAGCGACGATGACAAAATTTGCGTCCGCATCGGGCTGAAAAGCGACGTAAACCGCGGCTAAAACAATCGCCGTTAAAAGCAGACGAATGCCGTCCGCAATGTTTCGCATCACAACAAACAGCCCTGACGCGAGCATTTTAACTTTCGTGCCGAACCGCTCGCCCAAAAGCTGATAAACCGTTTGCAGTTCGCCTTTGAAATACATCGGAATAAACAGCAGCGAAATCACGATGCGCCCCAACATATAACCGAAAACAAGCTGCAAAAATTGAAAATTTCCGCCTTTGGCAAACGCGATTCCGGGAACGGAAATAAACGTAATCGTCGAAGTCTCCGTCGCCACAATCGAAGCGGCAATCGCCCACCACGGCACGCTTCGGTCGCCGACAAAATAATCTTCCGTCGTCTCCTGTTTCGGCGCGAACCAGATGCCGAACAAGGTGACGCCGATGAGATAGCCGAAGATGATAATTAAATCTAAAGTTTGCATTTTACTTGATTAACTCGACGGCTTTTTCTATCGCAAAATTATTTTCGGTTAAAACCTTTTGCGCGGTTTCAAAATTTACGTCTGCTTTTTGCATTACAATTGCCACACACAAATCGCCGTTTGCTTGGTTCAATAAATTTTGCGCCGCCGTTTCATTCAAACCGGTTTCCGCCATCAAAATTCGCAAACTGCGTTCTTTTAATTTGATGTTTGAAGATTTCACGTTCGTCATTCGATTTCCTTTGACATAGCCGAGACGAATCATCGCAACGGTTGAAATCATATTCAAAACCATTTTCTGCGCCGTTCCCGCTTTCATTCTTGAAGAACCGGCGATTGCTTCCGCGCCGACGATTGGAAGAATCGCAATTTCAACCACTTTTGTGATTTCGGAATCAGAAACGCAAGCGATGCAAGCCGTAAAACAACCTAAATTTTTCGCGTATTCAACCGCGCCGATTGTGTAGGGCGTTCTGCCTGAAGCCGCAATGCCGACAACCGCATCTTTCGCTGTCAAACTGCGTTTTTGCAAATCCTCTGCGCCTGCTTCCTTGTTGTCTTCTGATGATTCAGTCGCTTTGTAAAGCGCGTCGTAACCGCCAGCGATGATGCCTTGCACCAATTCGTAAGAGACACCAAATGTCGGCGGAATTTCGCTTGCGTCTAAAACACCGAGTCGTCCGCTCGTGCCTGTTCCGATATAAAAAAGCCGTCCGCCGTTTTTTAATCTTTCGACAATTTTATCAATTGCTTCGGCAATTTGCGGCAAAGCTTTTTCGACCGCCGCGGCAACTAATTTATCTTCCGCGTTGATTAAACGAACCGCTTCAAGCGTAGAAACTCGGTCAATATTTGCGGTGCGCGGATTTTCCTGTTCGGTTACGGACAACATTTTGTGAATAAAAGAATGCCTTTTTCCGCGCAGTTCAGTCAAGAGAAACATTAACTTCTTCTAATGGATTTTAAAGTTTCGTTAAAAAATTTGTATGGCTCAATAAAAAATAAAAAGGACAGTCAAGCAACTGTCCTTTGTTAAAAGTACAAAAATACAAAAAATTACCTATTGTCGTCGTTTCTCTTTAACGCAAAATAAATAAGTCCGATTCCGAGCGCGATAACCGCGCCCGTTGTCACCGGATGCAGCGATGCTTTTGTATAAAGACTGCTTTCGGCAACGTAACCTGCGTAACCGCCGCGCTCGCGCAAGCTGGAATCAGCCGAATCATAAAGTCCTTCTTTTTCGTGCGAAGGTGGCTCGTCTGTTTTTTGTAAATCGAACATTGTCATTTCCATCACTTTATCGGTGACGCGCGGCGCATATTCGCCCAAGGCGGAAAGCGCTTTACCTCCTCCGCCGACAAAAACGTCGCGTTCGGGATTTTCGGCGCTGAATAAAATGGCTTCGGCGACCGTTTCCGGCGCGTAAACGGGCGGCGGATTTTCCGGTTCTACTTCAAGATATTTTTTTGCGTGGTCTTTGTAAGGCGTGTCAATCGCGCTCGGTTTGATTAATGTTACAGAAACAGGCGCGTCTGCTTCTTCGAGTTCCATACGCAGCGCGTCCGTAAAACCTTTAACCGCGTGTTTCGACGCGCAATACGCGCCTTGCAAGGGAATAGCGCGGTCTGACAGAATGCTTCCGACATTTATTAACGCGCCGCCATGTTTGCGCAGATATTTAACCGCCGCGAGCGAGCCGTAAACCACGCCCCAGTAATTCGTTTCAAAAAGACGGCGATGGTCTTCGGTTGAAGTTTCGTCGAGCCTGCCGTAAATTGAAACGCCCGCATTGTTAATCCAGGTGTCAAATCTGCCGAAACGTCCCAGCGCTTCATCATAAATTTTCTGCACATCTGCTTCATTGCCGACATCGGCAACGACATACATCGCCTCGCCGCCCGCTTCGTTTAATTCTTCGGTCAAATGCTTAAGCGCGTCTTCGTTTCGCGCGGCTAAAACCAATTTTGCATAACGTTTCGCCGCCATTCGCGCCGTTACAAGTCCGATGCCGCTCGTCGCTCCGGTTATCACGACAACCTGCACGTCGAGTTTTTTTAATTGTATTCCCATTGCTCAAACTCCTTAATTAGTGGTTAGTGGTTAGTGGAAAGTGGTTAGTGAAAAACCGAAAACTTATCACTAACCACTATTTTTCGCGTTCTCGCTTGCCGGACGACCCGAAAGCGAATTTGGCGAATCTAAATGCGCTCCGGGGTCAACGCTGACGCCAAGTCGTTCAACCAATTCGCCGCCGAGCCAACCGGTAAATAAAGCCAAACCCGCGCCTGCGAATGAAAGAACAGCCGCCAGCGTTTCTGGTCTTTCGGGCGCGTCGCGTCGCAGCCACCAACTTACGACGAATAAAAGAAGCACCAGCACATTTCCGAGTCCGTGAATCAAACCGACGGATTTGGCGCGCGTTCCCGAAGGAATCGCAAACCAATCAATCCAACCCGGTGGCGCGGCTAACGCGCCGCCGATGATTCCGGCGGCAATCATATAATACGCTACCGTCGCCATCGTCGGATTTCCCCAAATCAAATAAATGGCGTCAAAAATGACGCCCGTCGCCAGAAGACCCAACGGAAACACGATTAAAATTGGATGAATTGCGTGCCCAAGTAATTTTGCCCTGCTTTCCATTTTATTTGCTCCTTCTAATTTTGTTTTTGACGCCTTTGAAAATGATTCAAAAGTGTATCGCAGCTTTGAAACAAGTAAACATAAAAGTTTTTGAAGCTATGTTACATAATTAAGCGACTCATAATCAAAAAAATCAATTGTAATTCGCTTTGTTTTTTGTTTGCCGAAGAGCTGAATTTTTAAAAAATCATAAAACTGTATTCGACTAATTTTGTAACATTGTAAGCGGTGCCATCTTTCATTGCCGGTTCAAAGAGAATTGACCGCGCCGCACTAATTGCATTATTCGTTAAACCAAAAGGCAGCTTTTTAACAGCCGTTACAGCGCCGATGTTTCCGTTTGCAAGAAATGTAACTCTTAAGGGAATGTTTCCGGTGATTTGATAGAAACGCGCCCAATCAGTGTAGCTGACTCTCGGCTTCGATAAAATTTTCAAAGGGTTTGTCTGATTAGCTTGAGGTTGAGTCTTTGCATTTGACGTTCCGCTTCCGACACCGTTTCCGCTGCCGCTTCCTGTTCCCGAACCCGTAGCTAAGCCTTCACCGAAAACAATGTCAGTGTTTGGAACTGTTTTTTCTTTAACAGAACTTGCATTGTTATCCTCCGAATCGGCAGTGGTTTTTTCAATCGTTCTGTTTAGCTGAAGATTGGCAAAAAATTGTTCGACGAGCGGATTGTTTTCCGTCTCGCTCGTTATCTGAAAAACATAAGCGCGATTTTTAGTTTCGACAATTAAAATTGTGTGATAAAAGCCTTCATCGTCAGCGAAATTAATTTTTTCGCCAGAGAAATCGCCGACTGCCGAAACGCTTTTTGAAGTTTTATAATTTTTAGCAAAGCCTGAAATTTCTTTGACATAAAAAGAATCCTTTAAAGAATCGGTAAATATAAAGAAATATGTGTTTTCCAGCTCGGCTTTGTAAGACCGGCTTTTCTCACCGCGCCCGTTAATCGTCATCGAAGCCGGAATCTCTGCCGAAAATTCTTCACCGAATGGCGCGAAAGTTTGCCATTGCTCGGATTTTTTTGTTTCGGATTGGGCAAACAGAAAAATCGGAGCGGCAAAAATTATTAAAGCAATCCACAAAAATTTGTTCATCGTTCTTTTCCTTTTTTATAATTAACAAAAGCGACATCGGCGGCAGCGCGCGCGGGCTGCAAAATCGGTTCAGCCAAATACGCTTTCGGCGCGAGCGCGTGAATTGTTTCGAGCAGCGACGAAGTTATTAATTCGCCTGCTCGAAAAATACTGCCGACATAACCGATGGGAACTTTTTTTCGCTGTAAGTTCAATTTTTTTATCACGGCGTTTGCGGCAATTCCAAGTTCAAAACCGGCTTCTCTTAAAATTTCAACAGCAACTTCGTCACCTTGTTTTGCCGTTTCGACAACTAAACGCGCAAAACCGGCGATTTTTGTATTATCTATCTGAGGAGCATAAATGGCAATCAATAAATTTTCCGGCGTCGATGTGCGAAAATAATCAATTCCGGCTTCACTAAGGCGCGTCGGCATCGCGCGTCCGTCCGAAGCCTTGGCAATTTCTTGCAGCGCTCGCCGCGCGATGCTCGCGCCGCCTCCTTCATCACCTGCCAGCGGTCCCCAACCGCCGGCAACGGCAGTTTCGCCTCGTTCGTTCTTTCCGTAACAGATAGAACCTGTTCCGGCGATTATGACAATTCCCGCTTTTCCCAAAGTCGCGCCGTAAAGTGCAATTTCTGCGTCCGTGACTACTTCAACAATTTTAATCCCCGATTTTTGGGCAATGCGTTCACGAACTCTTTGCCGCAAATCAAGTCGCCGCACACCGGCTAAACCAAAAGTAGCTGCGACAATATCGGCGCGAGTTTTATTTGCCGCGTCACAAGCCGCGTTTATCGCCCCGAAAATATTCAAAACCGCCGTTTCAACACCGACGCGCAAAGGATTTGACGCACCCGCAAATGCTTCACCGACCAATGTTTTTTCTTCGTCGAGCAGAACCGCCCGCGTCTTTGTTCCGCCGCCGTCAACACCCAGATATAAATTATGAGATTTTTTTCGATGTCCGGTTTTAAGTGATTTGGTTGGCATTCGTGAAATTACGCGAAGCGTGAAAATTTTTATTCTATTCTATTCATACTTGACATATAATCAAATCTAAAAGATTTTATGTTAATGATAAGTATGAGTAATAAGTAATCAGTTATAAACTAAAAACAAAAATTCATCATTCAGCGTTCAGCGTTCACACTTACAAAAATGGAAATCAGACAACTAAAAGCGTTTTTAGCAATCGCCGAACATAAAACATTTACCGCCGGAGCGCGACAAGTAAATATAACGCAGGCAGCAATTTCGATGCAGATTCGCCAACTCGAAGATGAAGTCGGCTTGCAGCTTTTTACGCGCACGCCGCGCCGCGTGATTTTGACCGAGGCGGGCGAGTGCCTGATGGAAAGAGCGCGGCGAATCTTGCGTGAACACGACTCGGCGGTCGCGGAAATCGCCGAACTTGCTGGCGCCGAACATGGGCGTTTAAGAATCGGCTCGGCTTCGGCGATGTTTGCCACCCAGCAATTGCCGGGCATTTTGGAAAAACTAAAGGGAAGATTTCCGAAAGCGGAAATTACCGTCAGTTCCGGCACGAGCCAAACTTTGGTTGATAAAATCCAGCACGGCGACATTGATATTGCATTTGTTTCTCTTCCGGTCGAAACTTCAAGCGTTCAAACCGATTTACTTTTCAGCGATGAAATCGTCGCCATCGCGCATCCGAAACACGCACTGGCGAAAGAAAAATTTATCAGCGCGGCAACGCTCGCGGGCGAGCAATTAATTCTCGGCGAGCAGGGCGGAAACACGCGCCGGATGATTGACGATTTTTTCGCGGCGGCAAATGTTCGTCCAAATGTTGTGATGGAACTCAACCGCCAGGAAGCCATTAACCAAATGGTTGAAAACAATATGGGCGTCGGCATCGCGGGCGCGAAAAATGTTGCGAAGGAAATTCGTGAAAAAAGATTAATTTGCTGGCTGATTGAAGGCGCGGAGATTAAATGGGATTTGGGTCTGGCGCGTCTTCGCGGCGGATATTTTTCACCGATTGCCAAAGAGTTTGTCAGATTTTGTAAGGAAAGTTTTAAGGAAAGAGAAAAGGAATTGAAAGCGGCAAGATGAGAAAATTACGAATTACGAATTACGAATTACGAATTTTGATTTTCCTCAGTGTTCTTTGTGTTCTCTGTGGCAAATCTTTTGCACAATCTTTGCCGCTCGTCGCGCCGCAAACGGTTGGAATGTCAGCCGAAAAATTGAAGCAGATTGACGCTTTGGTGGAAAAAGATATTGCCGGTAAAAAACTTCCGGGCGCAGTTGTTCTTGTCGGACACAAAGGAAAAATCGTTTATCGCAAAGCGTTTGGCAATCGCGCGCTTGTTCCGGCGGTTGAGAAGATGACGGTTGACACGATTTTCGACGTGGCAAGTTTGACGAAACCCGTTGCGACGGCGACGAGCGTGATGATTCTTGTCGAGCGCGGGCAGCTTCGCTTGAACGACACAATAGGTAAATTCATTCCTGAAATTGAAGACGAAAATGCTAAGAAAGTTACGATTCAGCATCTTCTCACGCACGTTTCCGGTTATCAGCCGGATTTTGATTTGCGGGAAAAATGGACGGGACGCGACGGAATGTTGCAGGCGCTTTATAAAGAGAAACTGCGTCAACCGGCGGGAACGAAGTTTGTTTATTCGGATATTGGTTTTATTGTGCTTGGCGAGATTGTTGCGAGAATTTACAGACAAGAAAATAATGATATTGAAAGTTCTTATTATGCAAATATTTTTAATCCGTTAAAATTGCAAGATACTGGCATTGTGAATTTCTACCGTTCAGACACTTTTATTGATAACGCTCAAGCAAATAAAAAAAATCGTGTCGCACCAACCGAAAATATCAAAGGACAACAAAGTTATCTTGGCGGACAATTTGATGGAAAAGACGGCGATAAAATGTTGCGCGGACAAGTTCACGACCCGACGGCTTTTCGGATGGGTGGAGTTGCCGGGCACGCTGGCTTATTTTCAACCGCTGATGATTTAGCGCGTTACTGTCAAATGCTTTTGAACGGCGGCAGTTTAGACGGCAAAAGAATTTTATCCGCGCAAACCGTCGCGCGAATGACCGCGCCGATTGTCGTTTCTGAGGATGGTGCGACGCGCGGGCTTGGTTGGGATATGAACACCGCTTTTTCGTCAAATCGCGGCGAGCTTTTTCCGCTCGGCTCGTTCGGACACACGGGTTTTACCGGAACTAGCGTTTGGATTGACCGCGTTTCGCAAACCTTTGTCGTCTTTCTTTCAAACCGCGTTCACCCTGACGGAAAAGGCGACGTGACGCCGCTTCGAGCGCGAGTTGCAACCGTTGTCGCTTCGGCAATCGAAGACACGCCGATTGAAATGATGCGTCTTGCCGAAGACATTTATTCGTCGCAAGTCGCCGCGCAAATTCCGAAATTTAGAAATCAGCAATCGGCAATCAGCAGTCAGCAAACGAGTCAAACAGTTACAGTTTTGAATGGAATTGATGTTTTAGAGAAAAACAATTTCAAAGAATTAAATAATTTGCGCGTCGGTCTTGTTACCAATCACACGGGCAGAAATCTCGTCGGAAAACAAACGATTGACGTTTTAAAAAATGCGCCGAACGTGAAGCTCGTCGCACTTTTCGCGCCCGAACACGGCATTCGCGGCGAACTTGACCAGGAAGGACTTAAAGATTCGATTGACGAAAAAACCGGACTTCCGATTTATTCGCTATACGGCGAAACGCGACGACCAAAACCGGAACATTTGAAAAACCTGGACGCGCTTGTTTTCGATATTCAAAACATCGGCGTTCGCTTTTGGACTTACGAAACAACTTTGCTCAATGTGTTGGAAGAAGCGGCAAAAGCAAAAGTTCCCGTTTATGTTTTAGACCGAACAAATCCGATCGGCGGCGCAATCGTTGAAGGTGCGACTGCCGATGCGGATAAATTATCTTTTGTCGTTTCGCACACCGTTCCCGTGCGGCACGGTTTGACTATTGCCGAGTTTGCTCAATTGGTTAACGCCGAAAAGCGAATCGGCGCGGATGTGCGCGCTGTGAAAATGGAAAATTGGGCGCGTTCGATGTGGTTTGACCAAACCGCGCAAACGTGGACAAATCCGTCGCCGAATATGCGAAGCCTGACGCAAGCGACGCTTTATCCGGGAATCGGTTTGTTGGAATACACAAACGTTTCGGTCGGACGCGGAACCGACACACCGTTTGAAGTCGTCGGCGCGCCTTGGCTCGATGGACAAAAACTTGCGGTGTATTTGAATGCTAGAAATTTAAGCGGAGTGCGTTTTGTCCCGATTCGTTTTAAACCGAAAGCGTCCGTTTTTAAAGACGAAGAATTGGGCGGAATAAATATAATCATAACCAACCGCGAAAATTTCAAGTCCGTCCGCACCGGAATCGAAATCGCCGTCGCGCTCAGAAAACTTTATCCAACCAATTGGAAAACCGATAACTACAATCGCCTGCTGGCGAACGCCGAAATTTTTGAAAAAGTAAAGCTAGGCGACGCGCCAGAAGAGATCGAAAAAGCGTGGCAGAAAGATTTGGAGAACTTTAAATCCCGTCGCGCACAGTTTTTGCTTTACAAATAATTGCTTTCGGTTTATAAACAAATTCTACACTATTAATTTTTTGTTACATCTTTATATTTATTTGATTTTGCTGAATTAAATAGAAAATTCTGCGAAATCATCCATAACAAAAAATTGAATGTTTATCCGAAAATCTAAATTTTTCTTATAGCTTGCAATTTTATCTTTAATTTTTGAAAGAGGAAAAGAAAGACAATGAAACGTAATTTTAGGTATTTGACGCTTTCCATACTTATTGCTTTGATTAGCAGTTTGAGTTTGAGCGGATTGGCATCAGCGCAAGAAGTTACCGGAGCAATAAACGGAACCGTTCTCGATCCTAGCGGTGCTTCGATTCAAGGGGCGCAGGTTAGATTAATTAGTTCGGACAGAGGGTTTGAACGAACCTATGAGACGAACGACGAAGGAATTTTTTCCGCGCCGCTTTTGCCGCCTGGCACCTACAGTCTAACAGTTGAAGTGGCAGGCTTTAAAAAATACGTCCAGAGTAACATTCAAATAAGTGTCAACGACCGGCGACCAATTGAAATCAGACTCGAAGCTGGCGGAGTAACCGAAACCGTCAATGTTACGGCAGAGCCTTCAATAATACAGGAAAGCCCAACGCAGCGAGCACTAATTGAAGGAGCGCAGGTTAGACAGTTGCCTTTGAATAATCGTAATTTCGTTCAGCTTGCAACGCTATCCGCGGGCGTTACGTCTTCTAACCCGTCGCAAATCGGTTTTGGCGGCTTATCAGTCGTTAATATTTCAATCAACGGCGGGCGCACTTCGGCAATTAATTGGTTGGTTGACGGGGCGCGCAATATTGATTCCGGCTCAAATCTAACTTTATTAACTGTTCCGAGCGTTGATGCAATTCAGGAGTTTACGGTTTTGACATCCAACTACGCGCCGGAATTCGGGCGCAACGGCGGCGGCGTTATCAACGTCGTAACTCGGCAAGGCACGAACGATTATCACGGAAATTTATATGAATTCGTCAGAAACAATGTCTTGAATGCCCGTGATCCGTTTATCACGACGCGCATTCCCGGTATTGGCTCTGCCGACGACCCGCGCTTTAAGCAGCCGCTTCGTTATAACGACTTCGGCGGCACAATCGGCGGTCCCGTTTATTTCCTAAATTTCGGCGAAGGCGGTCCGGTAATTTATGACGGACACGACCGCACTTTTTTCTTCTTTTCTCAAGAGTTTCGCCGTGTGCGTTCAACCAGCATTCCTATCGGGACGGTAGCGACAAACGCGCAGCGAAGCGGAATTTTCACTTCGGCGATAACAGACCCTCTGACCGGTCAGCCTTTTCCGAATAATACGATTCCGCAAAATCGTTTCAATCCGAACAGTGTTGCGTTATTGAATTACATTCTGCCGCCGAACGAAGGCACGAATCTGTTTCGACGCATAACTCCGGTAGCAGGTAATTTTCGGCAGTCAATTATCCGTTTCGACCATAATTTTACCGCTACCACAAGTTTCACCGCACGCTATATTCAGGACAACTTTGACCGCGACGACCCGGGCGGCAATCCGTTTATTGACCCGTTTAACTTAAATAATATTGCCGGCACGCTATTTCCGAATGTCGCTGCTCAGAAGACAACTACGCCCAGCAAAAACTTTGTGGCGTCACTCAAATTCGGACTGTCGCCGACAATTATTAACGAAGTTGCTTATGATTATGCTTATAATTTAATTCAAACAAACTTTGTCGGAACAGGTATTCGCGCCAATACTCCGGGCTTTACTTCGCCTGAGCTTTATCCAAGCAATTTGCAAGGCGCATTACCTAACATTACTATCACGGGTTTACAAGGGCTTACTTTTACCAGCCCGCAAGACATCGAAAATCCAAGTCATACTTTGCGCGACAACTTAACCTGGGTTCGCGGCAGCCACACTTTTAAATTCGGAGCCTTTCTTTCGCGTGAAGCAAAAAACGAAAATGCCGGAAACGCCCTTCATGGCGGATTCACTTTTAACGGCACAAGAAGCGGCAATCCTTTCGCCGATTTTTTGCTCGGACTGCCTTTCTCTTATTTCGAAGACCAGAACGAATTGCGCGTTCAGTTGCGTTACAACACATATGAATTTTACGCGCAGGATTCCTGGAAAATTACGCCGCGTCTGACGGTTGATTTCGGCGCGAGATATTCGATTTACGAAAATCCGATTGAGCTGAGTAATTATTTAATGGCGTTTCGCCCGGATTTTTATAATCCTGCGCAGCAGGTTCAACTGACGGCAAGCGGCACCAATATTGACCCGAACGGCGGCGGCAATCGTTTCAACGGTATTGCTTTTGCGGGTGAAAATTCGCCTTACGGACGGCGCGTTCAATCGAATCAATATAATACCATCGCACCGCGCATCGGTTTCGCCTACAATGTTTTCGGCGACGGAAAAACGGTTGTGCGCGGCGGCTTCGGTGTTTATTATGACCGAACATTAGTCGGAATTGTCGAGCAAAATGCATTCACTAATCCGAAAGTCAGTCAGCGGGTTACAATTGACAATACTGCTACAACACCGCTGTCGTTTAACAACCCGAGCTCAGGAACACCAAACAACGCTATTCCGATTGTGGCGTTAGTCAGTACGGGCGATAAATTCAAGCCGCCGCAAACGCTGCAATACAGTCTCGGCATTCAACGCGAGTTGTTCAGAAACACTGTTTTGGAAGTGGCTTACGTCGGCACGAGCGGGCATAATCTTTTGCGCCAGTTAAATATCAACTTGCCGCTGCCGCGCTTTGCCCGTAGTGGTGGAACGCTGCAGCGAAACTTCTACCGTCCGTTTCGCGGTTACGGAAATATCAACCAGCGAAACACGGATGCCGATTCCAACTACAATTCAGGGCAGCTTACTTTAACCCGGCGCCTTGATAAAGGTTTGCAGTTCGGTGTTGTTTACACATTCAGCAAAAACATTACCGATTCTTCGACCGACCGTGGAGATATTATTCCTGATCCGCTTCGCCCAGACCTCGAACGCGCGGTTTCGCAGTTTGACCGCACGCACGTTTTTAGCGCTAACTTTTTATATGAATTGCCCTTCGGAAAAAACAAGACGTTCAATCTTGGCAGCATCGGTAACGCGATTTTGGGCGGCTTCCAGCTTGCCGGTATCTACACGCTCCAATCTGGCACGCCGCTAACGATTACCCAAGGCGGCGGAACGGTAGCTGTTGACCCGTTTGACCAGGGATTTACCGGGGCAACTTTGCGCCCGAATTTGGTCTGCGACCCGACTTTGTCAAAAGGTGAACGAAGTGTTACGCGCTGGTTTGATACTTCTTGTTTTCAAGGGCTGACATCTGCTTCTACTTCTTACGGCAGTGCCGGACGCGGCATCGTTCGCGGACCGGGAATCAACAATCTTGACCTTTCAATTTACCGAACGTTTCGATTTACGGAAAGTATGAATCTTCAGCTTCGGGCGGAAGCCTTCAATGTTCTTAATCTCGTCAATTAT
>Ga0136617_10000523_pt1 | contig 32306 bp, 27 predicted proteins | sample AntDrymUQ3222106_2_FD_129672 | JGI IMG/M metagenome (GOLD analysis project Ga0136617, IMG submission 129672) | Polar desert sand microbial communities from Dry Valleys, Antarctica - metaG UQ322 (21.06) | ecosystem: Environmental > Terrestrial > Soil > Desert | place: Antarctica: Dry Valley... | reverse complement strand
GCCGCCGGAGGTGGTTTGGAACCTGCTCCTGCAAGCCGGTTCCGAGGGGCCTTCCCTCATCAGTTAAGTAGTTGCGCACGCTTGGACCATTTCAGGCCTTCGTGCTCGTGGCGCACAGTCGTCTGCGTATCGATGTCAGGAATGCCCCGCCTCTACAGCTACGCTGGAAAACTCTCTCCAACCACAAATCGAGCGCGTAGTGCAGGTACACATTCGCCAGTATCGGAGAGATGATGCCGCCCTGCGGAGTTCCTCCCTCCGGTCTTAGCACCTTACCGTCTGTGTCCAGCACTCCGGCTTTCAACCACTTCTTAATCAAGCGTAGTATCGCCTGCTCATCAATCCGCTCTGCCAACATCCGCATGAGCCATTCATGCGAGAGGTTGTCGAAGAACCCTTTGATGTCTGCTTCCACCACGTGCTGATAGCTCCCGAACTGCAGCTTCACCGTTAGCTGGTCCACTGCTGCCAGTGCGCCCACTCGTGGTCGATACCCGTAACTGCACGACAGAAAGTCCTGCTCGTAAATTGCTTCCAGCAGGCGCTTCACTGCCAACTGCAGCAGCTTGTCTTCCGTGGCTGGTATTCCGAGCGGGCGCATTCGTCCCTCACCCTTCGGAATGTAATGTCGCCTCACCAGTCTGGCCCGGTAACTCTTCCGCTTCAGGCGCTCCAACAGTTGGTGGATGTTCTCTTCGAGGTTTGCTTCGTATTCAGCCGCACTTATCCGGTCGACGCCTAACGCTGCGTCTTTCCGCAGCAGCCGCCAACTGTCTCGCAGCAACTCCTCGTTGAGTTCTCTGTAGAGGTTGCGAAACCGGTACCGCTTGTCACTTCTGGCCTTCTTCGCTATTCCCAACAGGGAGGTTTGCACTGTCGTCCGTTCCTTCAGGCTCGGTCAGTGTTTCCTTTGCTGGTTACGTATCCACCTCAGCCCCTTTCCCCTGTAAATGGCTCTCCCGTTCGCTGAGTACTATGAGCTGATCTGATTCCCAACTGCTCCTTGGCTCGCCTTCTTTTGGTCGGCTTCACCTACCTGCCCGCGCAGGAACCAACTGGGCCTCCCAAGTTCTTTGGTGTTTCTCTTCACACATGCCACACTCTTGCCCGACCCCGGCAGACCCTCGACAACCTCACCCTAACGGTTGCTCTGTTTCGGCTTCTGGAACACTAAAACCATCGCCGTCTGCTCTATTATTATTGACGAGGCTGTATCAAGCTTCAGAGAGTGCGGTCTCTCTTACGGCCTATGTGATTCCCTGTGTACGCTTCAACCGTTTCGTTCGGCTTTTGACTTCTCCTCCTCACGGCTGCAACACTCGATACGAGTGGTTGCTTAGTCCTTACTCGACTGGGACTCTCACCCTGTTAGAAGCACCAAGCTTTGTCTTGGCGCACTAGTGCCCGAATTTCATTTTCATCATCTGCCTCTCCGTGAGGTAGGCGCGGAAAATCAAAAACGATCTCACTAACTAACACCAATCATTACCAAGAATTTTCGTGTTCGTTCGGGTTGTGTCGTGGATCGATTGTTTCCAAGCCAACTCCAAATTCAGGAACTCATTGGAGTGCGGCGCCTGTCGCCGCTTTGCAGCCCGGCTGGTTCGCACCTGGGAGAAGCACTTTGTGAACTTGGAAAGCGCCGACAGGTCGGCGCACTCCAAAGGGCAGCGCATTCCTTCACCGTGGCGCGTTAGTCAATTCGACGTTCTGCGAGCTGTTTGAAGTTCAACAGCTGCCTTCGCATCATGATCAAATCTCCCCAGTGCAGAAGCCTGCGCATCAACTTACCCCTCACTCCTGGAGAGTGCTGAATGACTAACTTCACCAACAGACGACAGATTCTCGGGCCTTTCGGAACGACCAGATAGACGGCGATATCCCCAAAGAGCCGCTGAGCTCTCGAATTAGCTTTGATCCGTAGCGTCAGATGCTGGTCGCGAGCGAAGCCAGCCAGTTGGAATATCTCCATAACGTCTTGGCCCACGGCCAGGTGTTCGAGTCCAGGAGTCAATGCACGCGGACTCTCGCTCCCACCGTTGTCTATTCCAGTCATAGCTATAGGCGCCACGCGCAACTGACAGAGCCAGCGAAAAACGGTTTGGGAAGACGCATCGATGGTGACGCCGCGATAGAGTGAGTCTTCCGCATGAGGTATCAAGCGGTCGCAAGGGTAGGAGAGTCGGCGCTCTTCGAGACAGGTTCCCCATGTTCTGGCGATGGACATCCTGCGTCAACCTCTTCACTGGGACCGCAGGCGTCCCTGCAGAGCGCAAAGACGCCCACTGAACCTGTCACTGTCGTACCCGGGCAGGCGGGACGCCTGGTCCCAGCACTCTGCTCGACGCTTACAGGAATGACTAGTGAGTTACAAACATTCACCGAGCATTTGGCGGCAATGCGTTCGCATTTCCATTTACGAAGCGATCGAACCAGTAAAGCTGCCAGTTTAAACTCTCAACCAGATGCCTGGGTTCACCAGTGCGGGTGAGATTGTGGTTCTCCCGCGGAAACATCACGATTTCAGCGGTCACCCCATAGTGTTTAAGCGCACGAAACCACTGTTCACCCTGCTCGAGCGGGACGCGAAAGTCGTTGTCTGAATGCAGGATTAGAGTGGGCGTCTTAACGTTCCTGGCATACTTCAGCGGCGAACGGTCCCAATATAGATCGAACTTCTCAAACAGGTCGCCGCCAAAATCAGGCGAGTGACCATAAGCGCCGTCGCGCGTGCCTTCGTCTGAAACGAAGTTAGTCACGCTGCGCAAGGTTACCGCCGCCTTGAAACGATCGGTGTGTCCCACGATCCAGTTTGTCAGGTAGCCTCCATAGCTGCCGCCTGTAACACCCATGCGTTCGCCGTCCAGCCAACTGAATTTCCTGAGTGCCGCGTCCACGCCATTCATAACGTCGACGTAGTCCTTACCACCCCATTCGTTGACAATCCCGCGTTCGAATCTTTGACCATAGCCTGTCGAGCCGCGCGGATTTGTGAACAGCACAGCATAGCCCTTTGCAGCATAGACCTGAAATTCGTGAAACCAATCGACTCCATACATTGACGCCGGCCCACCATGAATATTCAAGATCAGCGGATACTTGTTGCCTTCTTGCCAGCCCGTGGGCTTAACCACGAAGGCGTCGATGTCCCAATCGTCGGCGCTCTTGTACGAGAACCGCTCGACTTCTGCCAGTTGTAATTGTTTCCAAAGCGCTTCGTTAAGACTTGTAAGTCTGCGCTCGTCGCGCCCGTTCAAATTTGCGACGTAAAGATCGTCAAGGTGCTTGAAATCGTTGACCATGTAAACCATGGTCCCGGTAGGCCAGTGGAAGTCCACGTTACGAATTGCGCGGGCACCGGAGGTCACCGGTACCAAAGTTTTCTTCGCCAAATCAACGCGGAACAGATGCGTTTCGCCCTTCACGCCGGCCTCGAAATACAGCGACTTGCCATCGTCCGACCATTCGAGACCGCCAGGAATCAGATCGAGTCCGTTTGCCGCCAGTACCGAGGCGGCACCGCCGCGCGCCGGTGCGAGCCAAATTTTTGGATGATCGCGTTGCCTTACCACCCCCACATAGGCAATCATCTTTCCATCCCGCGACCAGCGCGGGCTGTTGTCAGCCTCCTCGTGATCAGAGATCTTCGTCAAGGCGCCACCGTCAGCTGAGATCACCCACACGTCCGTATTGCGATTCAGGTCATATTCTTTCCCGGTGCGGTTCGAAACAAAGGCGATGCGATTGCCATCCGGCGCCCATTGCGGGTCGCTATCGTTCCAGTCGTCGCCCTCGGTAATCTGTTTCGCGCTCCCGGATTTCACATCTACAACCCAGAGGTGCGTGCGACGGTCGTCGAACCAGCCGGTGTCATTAAACTTGTAGGAGGTGTTCTTGTAATGCCTGACGTCACTGCGTTCCCTGCTCTCAGTGCGGCCATCGTTGGGGCCGATACGGCTCACCAGGACCATCCGATTGCCGTCGGGCGACCACCGAAACGTACTGACGCCATTCTTTAGATTCGTAACTCGGTGAGCTTCGCCACCGCTCATTGAAAGAGCATACACCTGCGCACGTGGCGGTTCCGATGGCGCCGATCCGGTCGGAGGCGCTGGAGCGGGACTCGGTGCAGTCGCCGGCCCCGTTGCTGTCGGCACGGGTGAAGCGTTCGGATTGGCAGCCGAAGTTGGTGCAGTTGGATCGCCAGGTCTCGATGAAAGAAATGCCAGCCATCTTCCATTAGGACTCCAGCGTGGCGAACTGGACGCTTGTGGGCTCGTCGTAAACTGCCACGGCGGGCGGCTCCCATCGGTGGCCGCCATCCAGATCGAAGTCGCCCGACGATTCTGTGCGCGATCAACTTTCGTTACCACGTACGCGACCAGCTTTCCATCGGGAGAGATCTGAGGATCAGTCACAAATTCAAAAGCATAGTAGTCTTCCGGCGCAATGCCGCGCGAAACCGGCTGCTGCGCAAACGCGACAAAGCAAACTGCAAGGCAAAAAGCTAAAGCAGAAGCGGACAGCAACCTGCGGTCTATTCTCATTGGGTTCCTCTTGACTGATGGCTTATTAGGGCTTTATTTGAACGGCGAAGGATACACCCGAGACGGCCGTTTGGTTCTGGTTCAGTTTGAATTCTCGGCTTCAAACGTTCTGTTCGCGCTTAGCACTCGCTGCAGGCGGGACGCCTGCGGTCCCTGTGAAGAACTCGTAGGGTCACGCGCAGGCAACTACTAAAGGCTCCAGCAAAAATGTTCGGCAAGCCGTGACTTAAGGTCTGAGGCGAGTGCGCACTAAAAGATCAGGGAAGCGTGGATCGGATCGAAGCGTTCTGAATACCGGATCGACCTTGAGATTCATCAGCCAGATGTCGCGTTCTTCCTCAGCTTTGTCCAGCCACTTAAAGGCCTGATCCTTTTCGCCTAGGCCCGCATAGATGGCGGCGATGGTATAGGGTGAGACGTAGCGGCGCCCCTGCAAATCGCGCAACTCGTTAAGCACATTTTGCGCTGCGGCCTTCTGTCCTGAGGCGGCGGAAGAGTGGCCCAGGAGCGCCAGCATCAGTGGGCTTCCGGAAAGCTTGACACCCTTCTGAAAGTCGCCGATTGCTTCGCGATACATGCCCTTTTGCTCATAGGCGAGGCCGCGATAACGAAGCGCCGGGAAAGCGTTGGGGTCAAGCTCCAGGATTTTGGTGCCCTGCTCGATCGCCCGATCGTTCTGACCCGCCAGGTAAAGAATCCAGCCCAGGTGCGCACTGGCAGTAGAAGAGAGTGGTTCGAGTTCCTGAGTTCGCGTCGCTTCCGCGATTGCTTCGTCGAAACGCTCAAGCGCTACCAAGTAAGAGCTGTACCATTGATGTGCCGGCGCATATGACGGTTGGAGTTTGATGGCTTCCCGAAACCCTCGCTCGGCCTCAACCCGGTCGCGATCCCAGCGAAACTTGATAAATGCCAGCGAGGTGTGGGCCTCCGCCAGGCTCTCGTCGATCTCCAAGGCCTTGATAGCAGCCTCCTTGGCTTTGGGGAAACCCTCCCTGGGCTGACTTGCCCCGTAAACCACCAACATGTTGTGGCAATCCGCCAGCCCGGCATAAGCCGGGGCATAATTCGGGTCCGTGTCAATCGCCTGCTGGAAGTACTGAATTCCTTGCTGCAGCTCGCTTGCGGTGCGCTTGTTCCAGGAATTACGTCCTTTCAAATACAATCGGTAAGCCTCTAACTGTTTCTTCTCCTCGACATTCAATCTCAGGCGCAAGTTTTCGAATATGTTGCGCGCGATGTCGTCCTGCACGATAAGGATGTCAGCCAGTTTACGGTCGTAAATCTGTCCCCAAATCTGCGCAACCTTTTCCAAGTCAATTAAATCCGCTTGAATGCTGATGGTGTCTCCGTGGCGGCGCACTCGACCGGTGACGACGGCACGAACGTTCAACTCGCGACCAACGGCGCGCGGGTCGATGTTTTGGCCCTTGTAGTTGGCGACCAAACTGCGCGGGACCACTCGGAGTTTCGGAAGTTTGGAAAGACTGTTGATGAGACTCTCGGCGATCTTGTCGTTCAGGTACTCAGTATCAGCACTTGCTGCCTCATCGGAAAACGGTAACACCGCTATCGATGCGATTGGGCCGGCGCCCGCATCGCCGGCTTTGCCTCGTCCGGTGAGGTAAACCACGCTGATCAAGGCGACTAGAACGATACCCAGCGCTATTGCGAGCGCTTGTTTGCCGAAACCGGTCGATACGAAGGGTGCGCGCGAAGTAACCGGTGCCTTTACCTGACCGACTCCGTTTGGGACAGCACCACCTCCCCAAGCGGTCTGCGCGCTTGGGGACCCCGGTCCATTGGAATCGGCCCTAACTGACGACGGCGCTTCCGCCGATTGCCCGACCAGTCCGACCTCGAATTCATTACCATTGTTCCGCAGGTCGAAGTCATTAGAGGTCACCGCATGATTTCCGTTCTCAGTGGCTTCCCTGACAGTTGCCACAAACCGATATCCCCTGCGGGAAATTGTTTCTATGAACTGCACTCCGCCCGTGGTTTCGCCCAGAGCCTTTCTGAGAAGAGAAACGTTTTGGGTCAGATTGCCATCCTCGACGAAGGTGTCCGGCCACACCCTCTTCATCAAGTCGTCTTTTTCAACTACGTGACCACTCTGCTCTACGAGCGCCAGTAGTATTTCAAAAACTTTGGGGGTCAAAGGGACGAGATCCCGATCGCGCAGAAGCACACGCTCGCGCGCATCCAGGCGAAAGCGACCAAACTCATAGAAATGACACTCTTGCTCGGCCATAAGCGGCTCTGAGAAAATTCTTTGAGGACTCCTTGAATGCTTCCTGAGGACTTTCTATTCCTTCCTGACTAAGCTGGTACCCACATCAAGGAAAGTTCAGGAACATCTGGCTCTACAAAATTTGAAGTGAGGCCATTGTAATCCAACCGGCAAAACGAGGCAACGGACTTCAAGTTTCGGTGCGGGGGCAGTTTGAGCGGCACATCATCCCGGAGGGATCTAAGTTAATAGCTGTGGGCGAGCGTTGCGCGACGCCCGCGGATAGGCGAAAGAAAAATGTCGGACTCTGAAGGGCTCACATTTAGGTTACTGTTTGACCCAGCAGTGATGGGCAGGGTCAGGAATCTTTTCCCGATCCTCCGTGGTCGCAACGTTCGCCCACGGCTAATAACTTAAATCCCTTCGGGATTCGAAAACACATTGAATCTGTCTCAAACTCAAACTGACCGACTACCCAAGTTTCGTTCAACTGCTGAAATACCGAAGTTCTCCTGGGTGCTCCCTATGACCGAGCCTAAGAAAACTCCGGAGTTAGTCGAAACTTCACTAACCTACATTCTGGCAACCGTCGCAGCCTGGCTGGCCTTTCTTCTCGGCTGGTTAATCTGCGCCGTGGCGAGCCGGTAGGAGCTAACGAGGACACTGTATTGCCGCGCACCCAACGCCGCCGGCGACAAGCCTCGCACATTAAAGCCATGCAATTGCGGCGAGCCCGGAAATGATTCGTTCGGCTGTCCTGGAGAGGTGAGGCTTCTGAAGCTACTATTTCCCGTTACGCCCTTCTCGCACTATATCTATTAGAGCGCTCAATCTTTGTTCGCTATGAGCTTGAGCAGCAGCAAGAGCGGCCATATTAGACTGCAGCTCAGCCACATTGGAATCCACCATATCCAATCGGGTGTCTGTAGTCTGCGCGAGTTGAACTAGCAACTGAAATGATTCCTCTAAGCGAACCAACCTTGGACTGTCTCTCAGCCGCTCCTCCTGAAGCCGCTGGATGTTAGCTGCAAACTGAGCCTGCTGCTCGAGGATGAATTCCATCGTCTTTTGAATTTCTTCATTCGTCATAGCTACGTCCTTAAGGGTGTGCGGGTGGTACCGCTTCTGTAATCTTACAGAAATGACGCCGTAGGCCAAACCTAGATGGATGCAGATCTTGGCGTGATCCTATCGGACACTTTAGCCGGTCAGATTACACGGAACAGGGGCCACGTGGTACGGAACCGACGAGCGGCAGCGGCCGGGTCGGTTATGCAACTCCCAACTCTTACGAGTATGGCGGTCACAGCACAGACCCAATCCCAAAAGGACGGCTCAACCTCGCTAACTTGCAGGTCAACTTCGCAGCCCGCCGAAGCTGCCTTCAAATTACGGTAGGCCCTTTTGGCTTTCACACAGCCTCTACCGCTCCTCGGTGCAGCAACCTCACCTAAACGCGCCCCAGTGAGATGTGCATAAGGGAAAACAATTTCTAGCCAAAGGGTCGATCGATGGAAGGACTCTGTGCGGTGAAAAACTTCGGTCCGTCCTGGGTGATGTAAAGACAGTCCTCCAGGCGAATCCCAAACTCACCATAGATCACCACGGTTGGTTCGTCACTGAAACACATACCTGGTTGTAGCGGAGTCTTGTTACCGCGTACAAAGTTGGTCCATTCATGACCGTCGAGACCAATGCCGTGACCGGTGCGGTGAGGCAGGCCGGGTACTTTGTAATCCGGGCCAAAGCCGGCATCAGTGATCACTCTTCGCGCCGCGGCATCAACAGCTTCACAAGGCGCGCCGACTTTCGCCGCCGCAAAACCGGCGTCCTGCGATCTCCGCTCCAGATTCCATATCTCGCGCTGCCGCGCGGTCGGCTTGCCAAACACGAACGTACGCGTGATGTCGGACTGGTATCCATCAACGCTGCAGCCGCCGTCCATGAGTACTACATCGCCTTCTTTCAACTCTTGTGGCGTGCTGCTGCCGTGTGGAAAAGCCGTGTACTTGCCAAAACTGCAAAAGACACCACCACCCACTCCCAACGCTCTGAATGCAGCACTGCAATTGCCTGAGAACTCCTCCTGCGTCATGCCTTCGCGCATGTTGTCGTGAGTAGCCTTGTAAGCGACGATAGTAATGTCATTCGCGCGCTGCATCAGAGCTAGTTCAGTCGGGGACTTGTACATGCGGCAGCCCGCGGTAATCGGATCGGCGCTGACGTACTGAAAAGCAGGCGCCGCCTTGCGGATTCCGTCGAAGAGAAAGAACCGAACCCTCTCTTCCATCCCAATGCGACCGGTTCGCAAGCCGCGGTCACGGAAGATTTCGGCGACTTTCCGGTATGGACTCTCGTCTTCTTCCCAAGTGCGAATGTCTTCGCCAATTTTGATCAACTCGCGGGCGCGCTCTTCTTCAAACTTAGGACAAACCCAGGCGATCTCACCGCGCGCAGGGATCACCAGCCCAAACATTCTCTCGCTTAAGCCCCAGCGCATACCGGTAAAGTAGAACATGCTCGAGCCGTGCTCTAGATAAATGGCCGCAATCCGGTTGTCCTTCATCAGGCGCCGAGCTTTTTCAATGCGCCCTTTGCGCTCGTCGAGAGTAATTGGGGCGATACCGTCCGTCATCCGTCGCAGCTTGCGTATTGATTCAGGGACTTCGCGTTGCGGCGAAGTTTCCAGCTCGACCGTTTCGCTGCGGACAATTTTTCCGCCCAGTAGGGTTGAGCCTGCGAGGCCAGCCGACAAGCGCAGGAAGCCCCTTCTATCAGTGCACATAATATTTCTCTATAGAACCTTAGCTCTTGAGTTTCCCACAAAACATGAATTTGTATTACGGGTAGCACATGCTACACGAGCGAGTGACTCGGGAACAAGAGAATGGCGAAGCAGTTACCGATGCGATCTCAAAATCGCCCAATGAGGTTTTGTATGGCACACCAGGATCGGTCTGAACCTGAAAGGATCAGACTTCGGACCTTGAGGTGCGATTCCAGGGTCAGAGGTCCAAGACGAATCGGCGATGATCCAGTCGAGCGAAGCCTCATGCCTGGCGACGCGTGCGTTGTAGTTAGATCGAGACTGGTAAGGTCATCTCGTTACTGACTGAAAACTCGAAATCGGATGTCGGTTCGTTGAACTTGATTGAATAGGGATCTGACAATTCCGCAACTTCAATTTGAGCGAAGACTTGCACGAGTTGCGGCTCAAACACTTCACCCGAGTGTTTCGCTAAATGGCTTGTTGCTTCGGCATGAGTTACCGTCTGAGCAGAGTCTCGCGGGCTGGTCATCAGATCGTATTCGTGCGCCACTCGCAGGATTCTTGAACTCAGTGGTATCCGTTCGCCAACAAGATTTCTAGGAGATCCGCTGCCGTCAAAATTCTCCTGGTAAAAACGAATGATCTCGGCAACGTCTCTTAGTTCTGGTACATGAGACAGAATGCGAGCGGCTCGTTCAGGTTGCAGTGGACGCGATCCGGGAACAATGCCCAAATCCGATTCGAGGCAAACCGCGTTTCCCGTCTCAATGCCTCCCAACTCGTGTACCGTGGACGCACTCACTAGGCCGGCTGAGGCTTCTTCAGTAATCCCCAATTGTTTCCCAATCAACCCAGCGTAACGCGCGACTCGGATTCCGTGATCGTAAGTATATTGGTCCTCAGCCTTCAACGAATCGCCGAGCACGTGAACAAAATCAAGTGTCATTTGCTTAAGGCGCTCTGTTAGTCGCTCGTTGGCCAGCACCAGGGTGTGGCGATTCTTGTTGCGCTCGTAAAGCTCGATTGCAGCAACCACTCTCCGCTTCAAGTTTTCATTGTTCCAGGGCTTGCTTAGATACGTGTTGACTAGTCCCGAATTCAGCGCCTCTACGAGCGCTTCTACGTCCATGTAGCCCGTGAGCAAAACCCGCACCATGTGGGGACGGAGCCCCGCAGCCTGCCGCAACAGCTCAATACCGGTCATCTCAGGCATCCGTTGATCAGTAATTACAATCGCCACCTCGTGCTGGTCAAGAAGCTTAATGGCTTCTGCACCCGATGAAGCTGTGAGGCACTGATAGTCACGGCGGAAGAGTCTTTCCAATAGCCGCAGATTTGAGAGTTCGTCGTCAACAATAAGTAGCTTGTAAGTCATGCAAAACTCGCTCTGGGATGTTCGCCGCGTCATGCGGCATCTGGTTTTTCAGGCCTGCTTGGGAGCTAAGGAACCCGCGTACACGGGAATTCTCACCGTAAAGGCCGTGCCTACTCCTGGTTTGCTTTCGGCCGTAATCGTACCTCCGTGGCGATCGATGATTCCGTAAGAGATAGATAGACCAAGGCCCGTCCCCTCACCTACTGGTTTGGTCGTGAAAAACGGATCGAAGATCTTTGAGGTGTGTTCGACCGGAATTCCGCATCCAGTATCGCTAACTACCACAACTACCATGTCACCTTCACAGCTGGTCAATACCTTTACATCGCCCGCAGCACCTACGGCCTGGGCGGCATTAATCAACAAGTTCATCCAGACCTGATTGAGTTGTCCGGCGTAGCAGCTCACTGGCGGCAGTGCACCATACTCACGGATCAAGTGCACATGTCCGGAGCTGTAGTAGCTTGAGAGAAGGCGTACCGTGGAATCAATTCCTTCGTGTAAATCAACCTTCTTAATTTCCGCCTCGTCGAGACGCGAGAAGAGGCGAAGATTCTGAACTACGTCGCGTATCCGCTCAGCGCCTTCCAAACAATCGGCAACTATCGAGCTCATTTCGGCCATCACGCCGTCGTAGTCGAGATCTGTTTTGATCTCCGCCACTCGGGTCCCGAAGGGCTCGGGCAAAGGCACCTCGTCATAGGTGGTGAGAAGGTTGCTAAGTCCGGTAACGTAGTTCTTCAAGAGGTCCATGTTGCCGTAGATAAAGCCGGCTGGATTATTAAGTTCGTGCGCGACGCCCGCGGCGAGCTGGCCCAGGCTGGCCATCTTCTCGCTGTGAACGATCTGCGCTTGCAGTCGTTGGAGTTCCGCAGTGCGTGCAGCCAACTCGGTATTCCGTCGCTCGAGATCGGCTTTGTATCTCTTTGCTGTGCGCGCCAACTCGCGACGCTCGATGGCACGTTCCACTGAGATTGCCAGCGACTCCATTTCGCAGGGCTTGATCAAGTAATCATATGCTCCGAGGCGCAATGCATCGCGAACACGTTGCGGGCGATCCACTCCTGAAACCATGATCACCGCCGTGTCTGGATAGTGGGCCACTATTTCTCGAAGCAGTTCAATACCATTGCGGCCAGGCATCGTCAGGTCCGAGACCACCAGCGCATAATTCTTGACCGCCAGAAGGTTCAGCGCTTCCTCGCTGCTTGATGCGGTCGCGCATTCATATGTCTCGCTGAGATAGGCGGCAAACATTTCACGAACGGCGCCTTCGTCATCGACTATCAGAATGCGCCGGTCGTCTGCGTTTGCTTGGAGTTCCAAGAGACAATTTGCTACGGATTCCGTCGTTGACTGTTGCGGGGCGGATGACATATTAGGTCGAACCTATTCGTTGGACCTCTCACAGTCGAGGTGGTCTGGAAATTAGCCTTGCTGTCCGGCGGTCGCGGTAGTCGCGGCGCCGAAAGACATCAGTGGCGGCCGCGTTGAAGAAGATGCTTATGAAGACCTGCAAAGGGAAAAATGGGGCGGTCTTATTGGGAACGGTGCGCCAGAGTGCTGCTTTTTTCCCCCAATTCAACGCATACGCAGCGAAATTCCGCTGCAATGAGCTTCTTTGGCACCTGCTATGCCAGACCTGAGTTGGGAAAGCTTAAGCGCCCCAGCGGGGCATGTCTAAGAGTCGCGTCGGGCTGGATACTGCTCAACGATGGAACTCCGTGGAGCAGTAAATACTCAGGCTGCTCGTGAATGGCCGGCATCCCTGTTGATATTGTGCCGTTTTATCATGCGGTCGAGGGTTTTGCGATCCACTCCCAGCAGGCGCGCAGCCGCTTGCTTATTTCCACCTGTGTGGACTAATACGCGCGAGACGTAGTGCCCTTCAATTTCTGAGAGACTGGGCCACTCTTCCTTCGCCTCGACGTGGTCACGTTTCTGATCCGGCGATTTATCATCGTCGGGCTGAGAGTTCCTTATTCGTTCCGGCAAGTCCTGTACGCGGACGGTGCCGTCGCACATGGCGGCAGCACGTACTACCGCGTTTTCCAGTTCGCGGATGTTGCCGGGCCAGGGGTACTGCTCAAACAAATTCAGCGCCTCTCGGGAAAAGGTTACTGCGGGATTCAATGAATAGATCTGCTGCGCGAAGGTCTGGGCCAGGGACAGTATGTCCTCCCGTCTTTCTCTGAGTGGTGGCAAGACGATAGAAACGGCGTTCAAGCGGTAAAAGAGATCCTGGCGAAATCTTCCACCTTTGACCTCCATTTCCACATCCTGATTGCTCGCGGCAATTACGCGCACGTCCAGTTTCTGTGTGCGATTCGAACCGACCCGCCGAATCTCCCCTTCCTGAAGCGCGCGCAAGAGCTTCACCTGAAAAGCCGGTGTCGTCTCAGTAATCTCATCCAGGAAGACGGTGCCGCCATCGGCTTCCTCCCAGAGACCGCGCCGATCGCGATCAGCCCCGGTGAACGAACCACGCACATGACCGAACAACTCGGATTCGATTAACTCCGCCGGGATGGCGCCGCAATTAACCGCGACGAAAGGCTTCTCCGCGCGTTGGCTGCGCCGATGTAGAGCCGAGGCAACAACCTCTTTGCCGGTGCCCGATTCACCGGTCAGAAGCACCGGCAGGCTGGTCCCCGCAACCCGTCCTACCTGCTTCATCACTTCGATGAACGCCTGGCTACGCCCGATCAGATCGATGTCCGACTCATAGGCACCTGAGGCCTTAGTGGAAAAGAATCTATGGTGTGGAGTTTTCGCCAGCCTCTCGCCGACGGCACGAGAGAGCGACTGTAAAGTATCGACCCCAAACGGTTTTAGGAGGTAGTCGTAAGCACCATAGGCGGTCGCGTCTAGAGCGCCCACCGCGCTGCCGTGTCCGGTCATCAGTATCACTTTGGTCTGTGGCAATTCTTTTTTGAATCTGCGCAGAACACTAAAGCCATTGACCCCGCCCAGGATCACATCGCAGAAGACTATTGCCCAATCGCGTTCGCGCAGCATTTCAAAAGCCTTCTCAGCAGACTCCGCCTCGGTAACCTCCCAGCCTTCTTCCCGAAGCACTTCGCTTACAAATCTCCTCAACTGTGGGTCGTCATCTATAACCAGTGCATGCATAAGTTGACTCCGCGTGAAAATTTCTCTCGTTCACCTCTGATCACGCACCTGCTCAAACATGCACCGCTTCCGGTGAGAGTGGCATTGGCAGCGCCAGCAACTGTTCTATTCCTGTAACGGGCAATGGCTTACTGATAAGATAGCCTTGTATTTCGTCACACAACAGTAAACGCAGAAAGCGCAACTGCTCCTGAGTCTCAACGCCTTCAGCCACAACCCGCAGACGCAGCGTGTGTCCAAGGCTGACGATTGCCATGACCAGCGCTGCATCATCGGGATCTGTGGCCAGCTCCCGCACGAAAGACTGGTCAACCTTGAGAGAGTCGATCGGCAAACGTTTCAGGTAAGACAGCGACGAAAAGCCGGTGCCAAAATCGTCGACTGAGATAGCGACTCCCTTTGTTTGGAGTTTGGTAAGCACGTCTATTGTCGCTTCCGGATGGCTCATGATGGAGCTTTCTGTCAGTTCCAGCTCAAGAAATTCCGGCCCCAGCTCGGCCTCCTCCAGAATCCTCATTACCGTTTCCGACAGATGTTGTTGTTGAAACTGTCGCGCTGATATATTCACGCCTATTCGCATGCGGGCGAAGCCCTTATCTTGCCACTCGCGGTTCTGTCTACAGGCCTCTCGCAACACCCATTCTCCAATCGGCAGGATCAATCCAGTCTCCTCGGCCAGGGGAATAAAGTCCCCGGGGGGAACCAACCCCGTCTGCGGGTGCTGCCAACGCACCAGGGCTTCGAGTCCTACGATTTGCAGAGAATCGATGGCCACCCGCGGCTGGTAGTGAAGCAGTAACTCCTGGTTGTCGATCGCGCGCCGCAAGCTGGTTTCAAGTTCAAAACGCTTGGACGCTTTGGCGTGCATATCAGCGGTATAGAACCGGTATTCATTTCCGCCCGACTTCTTGGCCCGGTAAAGCGCGGCACCTGCATTCTTCACCAAACTCGAGGTTTCCTGGCCGTCATCGGGAAAGAAGCTGACTCCAACACTGGCAGTCGCAAAGAGCTCCTGTCGATCCAGTTTGAACGAGGGATTCAAGGCTTCCTGAATTGAAGCAATAACGTCCACCGCATCTTTGGTTCGTTCGATCCCCGGCAACATCAGGACAAACTGGTCGCCACCGAAGCGCGCCACCGTATAACTTTCCGTTACACAACCTCTCAAACGTGCAGCTACTTGTTGCATCAGCTGATCGCCGGCCAGATGACCCAAGGTGTCGTTCACCTTTTTCAACTGATCGAGAGCGATGAAAAGGACTGCCACCCTCCTATTCGCGCGCTGGGCCAACGCTACAGCCTGTGTCAGGCGATCTTCGAAAAGGGTGCGGTTCGGAAGCGAAGTCAGGGTGTCATAGTAGGCCAGCCGGTCTACCTGGGCCGTTCGCTCTTGCAACAGGTTTTCCAGTTCGTCCTTGTACCTCCGTTTCTCTACGAGCAGCTGGCTTTGTTTCAGAGCTCTTTCAACTGCAGCCTCAACATGCCGGATGTCGAATGGCTTCATGATGTAGTCGAAGACGCCGGCGTGCATCGCTTCGATAGCTGTTTCAATATTACTTTGCCCGCTAATCATCAGGACTACGCTATCAGGCGAAAGGGAGTGCACGTGAGGCACCAGCTCCAGACCGCTCATGCCACCCATGTTTATGTCGCTGATCACAAGATCGAAGCTCTCCTGGGCCAGAACCGTCAGGCCAGCTTCGGCCGAGCTGACTTCGCGACAGTTGTAGAGATCCTGGAAGAGATCCAACAAAACGCGCCGGACCTGTTCGTCGTCATCGATGACGAGTATTCTTGGTTTATCCGCGGTATTTAATTCCATTCTGTGAGATCGTGAGCTACCGCAACTGTTGGCCGTTTAAAACCCTTGAGCACATGAGATTCAGCCGTCTTGTCGCTAGGCTGTGAATCCAAGTCTTCCATCACCTTTCGGGCCACCGTCGCTGAGTCAAAGGATTTTTGAATGAACTTCAACTTTTCATCCACCGGACCAACCGGGACGCTTTGCGTCGTCGGAGTAACCTGACATGAAGCACTCGGGGCGACAGGCGCTCTGCGACCGTCCTCTTTGCGGGCCCGGCCGCTCATTGTGTCATAACCACATCTGTATCATTAGCTATCATCAGGCGCTTGTGAGATCGCCAAGCTTCTTGACCGTACGAGACAGTACATGATAACCCTGATTCTCCAGAATTTGCTTAAGATTTTCCTCACCTGGTCTTCATTTGTCCACCAGGAACACCCGTTTCGGATTGATTATCAGCCTTTGGGCAATTTCAAATCCAACAAAACGCGCGGTCATGATCCCGTTACCCCGTTCCGCATTCATTCGCACCGGTTGTGTAACAGCTAAATGTCATTGCCGAATTGTCGCGAGGACTCAAGATAGCCCAGCGGCGTTTCAGACACGGCTCTATTGATCCAGTCACTCAGGCCCTGGATAATCGCTTTGACGTTTGCAAACTGTCTGGATTTATTCCAGGAAGAATCTGCGCCCGCCATCATGCATTTCCTCCGATAAGGCGGAGTGGGGCTATCGGTCTCCATGATCACGATTGGAGCGGGATCCAACCGTTTTATCCTTTGAAGCACATTAATTCCACTGCCCCCGATCAAGTGAATATCCAGAGTCCCGACATCGGGTTTAAGCTCCCGTACCCCGCCGAAAGCCTTAGAGGATATTGCGCCTGCCCAACAATTCGATTCCGGCTAGTTCAGACAGTAAGCCTACTACCAGCTCGCGCACCAACGCCGAATCATCTACAACGAATCTCTCATTCTCCGCTTTAAAAGGATTGCTGACGTAGGCCTGAAGCGTTGCTACTCTTGAGGTAACGTTATTACTCTTGAGGTAAACTTCCGATGGACACTAAGTGGTGAGGCGGGGAAGTTAGCCGCTCAGGCTGCTTCCCCTGGCCTCCCGCGCAATCCGCTAGAGTAATGCAACTAAGCGGACCGCGCACCTTGCGGTGCGGCTGTTCGCCCCAAGACCAGCCCTCCGCAAATTCTTCGAACAACTTTCTGCGCCCATTATTAATTACGATAAGCTAAAACGGAGAAACTGAATGTCAGAGTAACTTTGATTCTCTTGTCGGCATTTCCCTTACATAGATGTGAGGAAATGATCGCAGATTCTGGAAATCAGAAACCGAAAGAGTAGTCGCGTTTGGCGGCGAGCGTAGGAAGTCACTCAACCCCGAGAGCCGTGAGGCTATAGCCACCGGGACCAGCCGTTGAATTCCAATACACAAGATTTCCACCATCGCACCGCGATCCCGGGGGTAAGGGGTAGCCAGGATTGTTAAATCAAAGATTCGCCTATTGCTCATGTAGGTGTTTGCCCTACTCATTCAGCGTCTCGTTAAGCTCTGCGGTTAATGTAAGTTCAGTCAACTAAGTGGTTATGAATCGCATAGTAGGTAAGTTGGGCGTTGGTTTTCATCTCCATTTTCTCGAGGATTCGAGCGCGGTAAGTACTAATAGTTTTGTTGCTCAGCGATAGTAGCGCCGCAATCTCGCCCACAGTTTTTCCGGAAGCTATCAACCGCATCACTTCAAACTCGCGATCGGAAAGGGTTTCATGACGTGAAAGCTGGGAGTTACGATTGAGAGAAAGCACCAATTTCTCGGCCAGGGCAGGAGTTACGTACTTCCCGCCCTTCAATACTTTGTCAATGGCCTTGGCCAATTCTGCGCGCGAACTATCCTTCGTTACATATCCGGCGGCGCCGGCTCGAAAAGCACGCCGTGCGTATTGCTCTTCTGAGTGCATGCTTAAAATCAGGACGGGGAGCTGCGGACGGATCTGCCCCAACATTTTCAACACTTCCAGCCCGCTTCTACCGCCCAGGGAAAGGTCCAAGACGGCCACGTCCCATTCCTCCTCACGTGCAAGCATGAGCGCTTCCTGTGCCGTGCCCGCTTCACCAACAGCGGTGGTGCCAGGTTGCTCTTCAAAAATCTTCTTAACGCCATCCCGGACAACTTCATGGTCATCGATTATGAGAATCTTTATCATTGACCTTACCTCAAATTTGTAGTTGAGGTCTGAAAGTTCAGATAACGTTCCGCCCGTGAGCGCGCCGTTCGTTGTTGGCTTGTGCCGAACTGCGGACCCGAATGGTAACCAGGGTCCCCTTCCCTTTGCTCCCCGAGATGTCGACAGTGCCTCCGATGAGGTAGGCGCGTTCGCGCATTCCCAAGAGTCCGAGTGAGCGCTGACCGGACTTCTCCTCGTTCGTAATTCCTCTTCCATTGTCTGTGATAGTCAATAGGAATTCTTCTCCGTTTTTCTGCATTACAAACCGGACGTGCGTCGCTTGCGCGTGTCTGAGGATATTGGTAAGCGCCTCCTGAAAGATACGGAAAACCGCGGTTGCCTGTTCCTGCGTTAAATCGAGATCGTGCAAAGAGCAATCGGAGATGCAGGTGATCCCCGTTCGCTCCTGAAACTGTTGCGCTTGCCATTCAAGTGCTTCACCCAATCCGAGATCGTCTAAAACGCTCGGTCTCAGCTCAGAAGCAATCCTTCTAACGACATTGATGGTGGTATCCATCAGTCTCGACATTTCTTCTATCTTCCTGCGCAAAGGCGAAAGTTGGCACTGATCGCTGGCCGTCGACAATATCTTGTCAATCCCTTCCAGATCCCACTTAAGACTTGTTAAGGCCGAACCGAGCTCATCATGAATTTCCCTTGCGATCCGAGCCCCTTCCTGCTCGCGTGCCGATAGAATGTTCTCAGACAGCGCACGCAAGTCTTCCGTGGTTCCCTGAAGCTGCTTCTCGGCTTGCTTGCGCCCGGTGATGTCCCGGTAGTTGTTGACGATGGCGCCGACGCTCGCCTCATCAAGCAGATTCCTCAGCGTCCCCTCCAGCCACCGCCACGACCCGTCCTTATGGCGCAGACGGGCCTCCATTGTGATGCTGACTTCTGGATACTTAACCAACTCAGACATGTTCCTTTCCAGAAGAGCTTTGTCGTCCGGATGGATCAGGTCGAATGCGTTGAAGCGAATCAGCTCCTCGGGCGTAAATCCCAAGATCTGCGGCGTTGAGGGACTGGCGTACTTGATCGCGCCGTCTGGACCAAACAGTGCTACAGCATCTGAGCTCTTCTCGATCAGGGCACGAAAGTGTTGTTCCCTACTACGCAGCTTCTCCTCCGCCAGCTTACGTTCGGTGATGTCTTCGGCAAAACCCGCTACGCGATAAACCCGCCCAGTTTCGTCTTCGATAGGAAATCCGCGGTCCCAAATCCAGCGCAACTGACCGTCGGGTCTTATGATGCGGTATTCAAGCTGAAATCCCTGTTGCCGCCCTTCCTTTGGGCAAGCGAGGACCCTTTGCCGATCTTCAGGATGAATCGAGTCAACAAAGGTCTGGTGACTGCTGTAGAGGCTCTGCCGCGTCCGGCCCCAGACAATCTCATAAGCCGGACTAACGTAAAGGATTTCGTCAGTGTCGAGACTTCTCATCCAGAAGACTTCGGGTATGTTCTCTGTCAACTGTCGAAGCCGTCTTTCCGATTCGCGCAGCGTCATTTCCGCTTGCCGCCGATCGTAACCAGTCCGCAACATATCGCCCAGGGTTTGGATGAGGTCGCGCTCTTCACTTGAAAACCGTCCACCACCCCAAGCGGGCTGCCCGCTCGGGGACCACGGCCCTTCCGCTTCGGACGGGTCACCTTCCGTGAAGCCGATCTCGATGCTACCCGGTTGTCCATCGGCTGTCGTGAACTCGGCACGCAAGATCGAGGATGCGCTCTCGAATTTCGGCGTGGCTGCCTCAATCTCGCCAACTCGAATCCGCGCGACGGTGGCTTCCGGATATTGGATTGCTGACGGCACGAGGGCGACGAGTTCGGCAAGCATCGCCTTTGTTCCCTTCCAATCTCCCTGGAGAATGCGCATGGCAGCGTGCAGTGCAGTCAGTTCTTTGACGAGCTCGGGAAAGTCGCGCAGAAGCTTTCGGTTTCCCTTCTCTACCATGTCCGGACTCATAAGTGTGTCCTTCCACGTACCACGAAATCAGCCCTTGGGGAGACGAACAACATTAGGGAAGCAAAAAGTTCTCTCTTATGACTTATGGACCAATCAATTTGTCGCAAGAAGAGAACGGGTCGCAGGAATGTGGAGGAATTCTCGGACGCCGCGATCAGCCACGCCGTATTTTCATACGGAACAGCAATTATTAACCAGCGACCTGAGGTGATCGCCACGAGGGCGCCGAGGAATTCCCCCAACTTAGTTGCCTCCAGAACCCTGCGTGAGACCTGATGCAGAGGAAGACAGGCGTCGACACGACGCGAAGCGCAATTCAAGAGTTCAACCGGGGATACCAGAAGTTAGGAGCTGGGATGATGCACCCCTGTAAACTCTTGCATCTGGTCAAAAAGTGCTCTGGCGCAATTGTAATTTCAACCGGGTGGAGATGCAATTCGGAAGGGGTTTGGATATGGGTTCGGTTTGCTTTTTTGACTATCTCAGTCATACCGCGACTTTAGCCCGATGACAGAGCCAGTACGCCAACCTTGACCCAAGTCAACGGTTTCCTTAGAGCGTCATTCACTCGGCCGCCCTATCCAAATCTTTCAAACGGTTAGAAATCAGGGAAAGCTCTACTACCGGGCTAAAGCAGCGGCGCGATTGAGTCTACGGCGGCACACAGGTTGCGAAGTTAGTTTCGCCCGCGACGCACTGGGCCTGAAGCGGTTGGACCAGAGAGACTAGAAAAAACGCATTTTGTTCAGACAATAACGCCGAGCGCTTTCTAAACCGACGCTCACCAATCGAACCTTCATCACCGTTTTTCAATCGATCATGTAGTTAGTTCCCAATTGGTACCCGGACATCGAGTCTTTTTTACTCGCCCTAGCCAATCATTAGTCGAACTACAAAGCAACCTCAATGCGCGCTAAATGCAAATTGCCGAGGGTCACATATCGATCACTAGTGCTCGTCTGTTTCTTGATGGCTCTTCTGACTGGCGCGAGTGGTGACCCGTACGAGCGGATTCCCGTGTTTGGTCTACCGAAGAAGATGCCGCGAAATGCACTAATTTCTGCTTACACCCGTGAGATGGCTGGCGCGGATCAGTTATTGGCAAAAATTTTTGGCGGTCCCGGCGCGGTCGCAGCGGCTAATAGCTTCGAGCCGACCGGACTCTCAAATCAATATCCCCGCTATCGTGGCGACATTCTCGGCGACAACGGAATTGTCCTCACCGGTCACCTTTCTAATGCCATGCATTTATACGGTAGCTTCGATGGCCGGGGAGAGACTTCGCTCTATGTTCCGGCTGGGTTCACTTCCCACAGCGGCTCTCCGACGCCCACAGACGCGGCCGTCACATTCTTCTATCCCCGACTTGGTAACTTCTCTAACGTCACCCTGGCTGTGTTTCACATTGCCAACTTCACAATTAGCCAGGAGGGTGGACGGGTAAGAATCGGAACGGTGGGAGGGCGAGGCGGATCGTATGCGTTCTACAAACATTCTCACATCGAGTTCTACCGTGGAAACACAAGCCTCCCTTCCGCCTCAGCCCGGCAACGATTGCGAATAGATCCGGCTGCGGTCTTTGGAGGGGCACCCACGACAGCGTCCGAGGAAGGCGACTTCAGATCTGCGAACAAGCGAATGAGTAGTGTTCTAACTTGAGCGGCCAGGACCTTATACCGACCAAAGTAGCGTCAAACACGATCCACGAACTAACCGGAAAAATCACTAAGAACATTTCTGTTGGTTGGGGTGATTTCGTGGATCGCCCAGGTCGGTCGAAATTGCTCAGTCAAGGAACCGCCTCTTGCGCACAGCAGAGAAAAGCACAAACCAAAATGGAATTGTGACACGATGGGCGAGTGACTAGCAGAAACATCTGGGAAGCGATTATGATTAGCTGCCATAAACGCTAATTCATGAATCGACCAAGCAGACATACCCAATCCGCCACCTCAAACGTACCGCGGGTTGCCGAAATTCGAGCCCAGTTTCCTGCCTTAGAACGCATTCACAACAATCTTCCGGTTGCTTATTTCGATGGGCCGGGCGGCACACAAGTGCCTCGCGCGGTGGTCGAGGTAATGGCGGAGTACCTGTACCACCACAACGCAAACACGCACTGGGCCTACCCAACCAGCGAAGAAACCGACGCAGCCATCGAAACCGCCAGAGAAGCGTGCGCTGATTTCTTGAATGCTTCACCTCGAGAAATCGCTTTTGGCGCGAACATGACCACGCTGACATTTCACCTGGCCAGAGCTCTCGCCGGCAGGTTTGAGAAAGGTGACGAGATTGTAGTGACAGAGTTAGATCACCACGCGAACGTCGCGCCTTGGCAAAGAATCGGAAGCGAATGCGGCCTGAAAGTGCGTTCGGTGGAAATGGTCCCGGAGACAGGTCAACTCGATTGGAAAGTTTTCGAGCAATCAGTCACAAAGCAAACCAAACTCATCGCCATTGGAGCTGCTTCAAACGCCCTGGGAACCATTAACGACTTCCGACGGGCAACTGCCTTGGCGCGATCAGTGGGAGCGCTTGTCTTCGTCGATGCCGTTCATTACGTGCCGCATGCGCTTGTGGATGTCCGCAAGATGGATTGCGATTTCCTGGGTATGTCGGCTTACAAGTTCTACGGGCCACACATTGGAGTGCTCTTTGGCAAACAACAACTTCTCGAATCGATAGACTTTCCCAAACTCCTCCCCGCCCCCGACGAACCTCCGGAGAATGTCGAGACCGGCACGCAAAATCAGGAAGGCATGGTTGGGGCCGGTGCAGCCATAGACTTTGTCGCGGCCCTAGTTTCTGGTGGTTCGCGTCGTGCGCAACTGGAGGTCGTCTATGAGGAACTGCACCGTCGCAGTGAAAAGTTGGCGATACGTTTATGGGAAGGACTGTCTGACATAAAGGGCATAACCTTATTTGGCCCGCCTCCGACCGAGCCCCGCACTCCCACAATTTCGTTTACCGTAGCAGGGGTCAAATCAACTGACGTAGCCCGAAAACTGGCCCAACGTGGTCTATTCCTTTCACACGGCGACTTCTATGCGGCCACTGTTGTCGATCGGCTTAACCTGGGGACGGAGGGTTTGGTGCGGGCGGGCTGTGCTTGTTACACCACCGCAGAAGAGATTGAACGGTTGATTGAAGGGGTGGCGGAAATCTCGAAAGCCTAGTCCAATGTCCAAAGTCCAATGTCCAACGTCATCGACGGAAATCAAAATATTGCCTGATCGCTTAAAGGAATAACCGTTTACCGAGGGCTGATCAGACTTTGGACGTTGGACGTTGGACTTATCCCCTCGCCGCATTAATAAAATCCGCCAATAAACCGTAGGCAGTGCTTTGTAAGCTTGGCCGGTGAGAGGTAATGGTCAAGCCGGGCATCATGTCTAACTCGAAATGGACCGCCAGAGAGGTCCCCCGCACGTTTCCTAATGGATCAGTAGACGCTAGCTGTTCGGGTTTCACGGAAGCGTTCAAGGATGATCCATTATCTGAGAGCGTGGCCCTGGCTACCAGCTTATATGGTTTGCCTTCGGTGCGCGCGGCCTGCAACTTCTGTGTGCTCAAACTTCGAATTCCTTCCCGTCGCACTTCGCTCGGCTTTAAGGGAAGCCTCATTAGTACTTTCGCCAGGGCACAGACCTTTACGGTTGCGTCCCAGCCATCGACGTCGTGTGCGGGATCAGTTTCCGTGATGCCCAGCTCCTGCGCCATTTTCACACCCTCGTCAAAGCTGCGTCCGGCTTCCATCGTTTCGATAATTACGTTGGAAGTTGAGTTGAAGATGCCGCTGAAAGCACGCAGTTTCACGGCTGGTAAAGTCTCTCGAAACAGCGAAAACACGGGCGCACTGTCAAGCACTGTCGATTCGAAGAAGAAACTCTTGCCGGCGGCTGAAGCTAGTTTGCTTAACTCGTCGTACCCGTAAACCACGGCTCCCTTGTTCGCAGTGATGGCGTGAGAGCCGGATTTCAGCACCGCCGTCAAGTAGTCGATTGCCGGCTGTCCGGTTTCATGATTGAGTGAAGTAGTTTCGAAGACCACGTCTGGCCGCGCTCCCAGCAGCCATTCATTGATGCCGGTTGAAAGAGCCGGTCGCGACGATTCGTCTACAGAGTTGCCGAGTAACGAAGAAGCTTGAAAACCTTCCGGCCTCGCACGCCAGCCCATGCCGCGCGTGGCCACCCCCGTTATGCGCCATTCGATTTCGTAGCGGTCTCGCAGCTCGGTCGACTTCGCAACTAAGAGCCGGGCGAGAGCCCGACCAACATTACCGAAACCGAGGAAACCGAGGTTGTAGTGTTTCACATCCTTACCATACGGGCCGAAGCAACGTTATACTGCGCTCAAAATAAGACTGACTGTCCGGAGTCCCCGTTCTCGTATATCCTGTCAATCTCGTCTGAAGATCATATGAAACAATATCACGATCTGCTGAGATCAATTCTGCTACATGGTAAGGAGCATCACGACAGAACCGGAGTTGGGACCATTTCCTGCTTCGGTCACCAGACCCGCTTCGATCTTCGTGAAGGCTTCCCCATTGTCACCACAAAAAAGGTACCCTTCCGCTGGGTCGCCGAAGAGCTCTTTTGGTTCCTCTCCGGGGACACCAAAGAAGCGAACTTGCGGGCAAAGGGTGTAGACATTTGGGCGGAGTGGGCCGACGAAGAACATACCAGGCGCTACGGCCGCGAACCCGGCGACCTGGGTCCAGTTTATGGCTACCTCTGGCGTTCCTTTGGTGGCAACTACCCGGAGCGGGACGGTGTGGATCAAATCGCGCGTTTGGTTCGAGAAATCCAGCGCGATCCAAACTCGAGGCGACTTATTGTTACGGGGTGGGATCCGCGACAGACTGAGAACGTTGATTTGCCTCCCTGCCATACCCTCTTTCAGTTCAAAATTGAGGACGGAAGCATTCTTCATTGCCAGCTTTACCAGCGCTCGGCCGATGCTTTTTTGGGAGTGCCATTTAACATCAGCTCCTACGCATTGCTGATTCATATGGTAGCGCATTCATGCAGCCTCACAGTCGGTGATTTCATCTATACGTTGGGCGACTATCACATTTACAAGAACCATCTTGAACAGGTCGAGGAGCTGCTTTCTCGTGGCCCGCTCCCTTTGCCACGCCTGGAGATCAAGGATGAACTGGGGCGACCGCGCGGACTCGAAGGCCTGCTCATGATGCGTTATGAGGATTTGAAACTGGCGGGCTACAAGTCGCACGGGAAGATTGCTGCGACCGTGGCCGTTTGAATATGTCTGGGAGATTGCATAAAGAATATGAACATTGCAATCGTGGCGGTAGATCGGCGGGGGGCAATTGGCAAAGGCGGGAAGCTGCCCTGGCACTACTCCGCGGACATGAAGTTTTTTAGGGAAACGACCACCGGTAATGCCTGCGTGATGGGTTACAACACCTGGCTTACGCTCAAAAAACCCCTCAAGGACAGACTAAATATTGTGCTCAGCCGGCAGTCGCAGATAGAACCTCAAGATTTCCTACTCGTTCTCAGGGACTTAAGCTCCGTTCTGTTACTCCCAAACTACCTACGCTGCGATTTGTTCGTCATGGGCGGGGAGCAAGTCTATCGTGCATTTCTGCCTCACATCGACAAGTGGATTGTTACCGAAGTGCCTTTAACCGTGGAGGGCGCCGATGCATTCGTTCCTGAAAATTATCTGGAAGGATTCCGCAGGGTGGACTCGAAGCAGCTCGAGGAAGGGCTCACTGTTGGTTTCTATGAAAGAGTCCTTAAGTAGAGATGCGGTCTACTTCAGTGCCCTCGTATGACAAGAAGTCGATTTTTGCCGCACGCCTTGTGACTACATAACCGCAAGTTGGTGAAAAAGTGGTGTGCAGCAAGAGAAGCAACAATACGATCCACGAAGTCACACGAAGTAAAGGCCTCCATTTCGTGTAGTTTCGTGGATCGTGATAGTTTTTCAGGCTAAAAATAGAACCCGACAAAACTCAAGGGCCGCTATTCACTTTCAAATCCAGCACGTCGTGCCGAGTGATGATGCCCACGATGCGTCCATATTCTTCCACCAGCACTGCCGGACTAGTTTGAAGCCGGCGGGTCACTTCGTTTGAGCTGGCATCCACATCCACGGTGGGGAAACTCGCCTCCATAACCTCGCTTACAGGCGATTCGAGCAATTCACGATTCCTTACAACCTTGGCCAGCACGCGATTCTCGCGCAGCGATCCGACGGGCCGTCCGTCTTCCAATACGGGTATTTGCGTTAGACCCATCTCGTTCATCTTGCCCAGCGCATCTCCCACTTTGGCCGCCGGAGCAACCCAGACGAGACTCGGTGGCGCACCATTTTGCTTGGTGCCGCTGATCAAACCCGCACTAATCTTCTGCGGCTCCAGCAGACGCTTCTCCTTCATCCATTCGTCTGAATGGTGCTTGGTAAGATAATGTTCGCCGGTATCGCACACTATGAAGACGACAACCGCGTCCTCGTCCAGTTCGCGGGCCACTCGCAAGGCCGCCACTGCGTTTGTTCCCGTCGAGCCTCCGCAAAAAACACCCTCCACACGTCCCAACTGACGTGACATCTCGAAAGACTCACGGTCAGTAATATTGATTACCTCATCCACGTATTTAATGTGCACATTCGGCGGTATTACCTCCTGGCCGATTCCTTCGACCAGGTAAGGAGTGGCTTCCACCAGTTTTCCCGTTTCCTTATAGGTCTTGAAAACTGAGCCATAGGGGTCAGCGCCGATAATCCTGATCTGCGGGTTCTTTTCTTTCAAAAACCTTCCCGTGCCCGAAATGGTCCCACCGGTGCCGATTCCGGCGACAAAGTGAGTGATTTTCCCTTCCGTCTGTTCCCAGATCTCGGGACCCGTGGTGCGGTAATGAGCTTCAGGATTCGCTGGATGGGAATACTGGTCTGGATAAAACGAGTTTGGAGTCTCCGAAGCAATTCTCTTGGCTGTCGAGACGTAATGGTCAGGTGTTCCGGGTTTAGCCGACACTGGAGTTCTCACGACATCCGCGCCTAATGCCTTCAGGTAACGCGACTTCTCCACCGACGCCTTGTCCGTCATCACGAAAATACATTTGTAACCCTTTACCGCGGCCGCCAGGGCGAGTCCGATCCCCGTATTCCCAGAAGTGGCTTCGACAATTGTTCCACCGGGTCTGAGTAGGCCTTCTTGCTCAGCCGCCTCAATCATTGAGACGCCGATACGATCCTTCACTGAGAATCCTGGATTCAGATTCTCCATTTTCGCCAGAACTGTCGCCTTAACCCCACGCGTAACGGCATTGAGCTTGACCAGTGGAGTCCGACCGATCAGGCCGAGTACGTTGTCGTAGTAATCCATTCGAAGTCTCCGCGGGGGAACTTAATTAGTTGATCGGGATCCCCAAGTGGGCAGCCCGCTTGGGGTGGTGGATACTATTTGTAACAGAACCGGGCGGCGGGCGCTATTTGCCGAGAACGCAATCATTCAGTTTCTGCGCAATCAGTTCACCTGCAACCCGGTGGCCTCCCGCATTCCAATGTCCATTGCCCAGATCACTGCCGAATCCGTGCAGGAAAGAGCCGCTCTTTTCCGCATAAGCCTGCAACTCCGGTGCGAGAGTAATCACGGGTATATTTTCCTTGACACACAGGGATCTGATCCGATTGTCGGGATAGAAGAGATCTTCTATTCCCAGTCGCCGCATGAACGCCTGCCTGGCTCTAGGATCGGGGAGAACCTGCGGTCCATTGCTCAAAGTTACGACTACAAACTTTGCTCCGCTGGCGCTTACTTCGTCACGCATGGCGAGAATCAGCCCTTCTGTCACCAGCCAGGCGTCATTCCACACGGGGTTGTTAGGCGCCAGGTAGACGATGTTGTCAGTGCCCAATTCCTCTGATCTGGCACTTACATCCGACTTTGTCGCGCTTGGCTCAGATGGGTTGAGCTGCGACTTCGATGAGGCGAGAAGTATCTTGAAGCTGTGATGCGCCTCATTAGTGGCCTGCACAAAACGCGAGTGGTCCTTGATCCACCTGCCGAACCGGCTCAACTTGGACTGTCGCAGCAGGAAAGCGCGCGAAGTTCGAAATGAATCATCGAGCACCAATTTCCCCTCGCGGTAGACGAAACAAGGCACCTCATCGGTCATCTTTAACGCGCGCGAATTATCGACCACGTCGTTGTTGGTGGTCACTGCCAAAAGCACTATGTCAGGCGCGTATTCCCAGATGCGTTCACGCAGAGTCAGAAGCTCGGTAGCGGTACCGTATCCGGAGACCCCAAAATTAAGCACCTCGATCTGCTTGCGTGGGACGTGGCCGCTCGCCCGCAGCTTCTCTTCCATGATGGCCCAGAAAGCCTGTTCAACTGGCACCTGAAGAGCCTCGGCACACGAGTCTCCGATCACGGCGATGCGAAGGGTGTCTACAGATTTGGCCTTCGTACGTTCGCGATCACGCTGCCCGGCACTATTGATGCGAACATGGGCTCCGCCCTCCTTGCGATACCAACCCTCCATCCCCGGATTGAGTGCGTGACCCCGAGTGACATCGGGCATGTAAAACGCGGGATAGGAGTAGCCAGCGGCGCGCAAACCCAGCTCGGCAATGATCACTCCCATCAGCAGACCGAAGAGAATCAGGGCTAGCCTGGTCTGGAATCGTTTGGCCTTGGTCATGAGCACGAAAGACTAGATAACTTAAGCGAAAGCGGGTGTGCTTGTCCAAAGCCAAAGAGAAGAGTGCGGGATAACTGGGACTAAGTGAGGCGCTAAACATGTTGAAGCCCGGATGTGCTCTCCCCTTCACATCCGGGCTTCTACCATGGCACTCACGTCACAATTGATCGGTGAGTAACCAAGCCTGAGAACTTAACTCAATTAGAAGTTAGTACTTCTCGCGAATCTTGTAAGTGTAAACAGCAGCTCCTGCCCCGCCGGTGATCGCGCCAATAATTGCGCCCTTTTTGCCCCCAATCAGGCCACCAAGAATCGCACCACCCGCCGCGCCCCCCGCAGTTGTGATCTTGTCTCGATGCTTGGCCCAAACGGAACGGTTGCGATCGTATCGGTATTCTTCAGCACGGTTTACACGATTGTTATACCGGTCGTACTGTCGACTAATCTGAACCGCTCTGCGGTTTGAGGCTCGATAACGAGTCTGCGCCCCAACTGGCATTGCCGCGATGATCAAGGCGACTAAACAAATAGCAGTTGCGAATAATTTCTTCATTTCAGCCTCCTGCTATCTCTTTGGCAATGTTCATGCCATTGCTGTTCAGCGGCAGATAATCCGCCAGGAAGAACACTTTGGCGGCTGATTGGCGAAGTTTTCTTGCTTATCGAGAACAGGTGGAGACGTAGAAGAGAATGTTGGAAGCGGACTGGAACTGATCAGATCGTGCGGGCTATCCACCTTTTGGGATAGCCAAAGCCCTTCGGGATTTCCACTGCTGAAGCGTAGCGAAATCTAAGAGCCGGGGTGAGGCAAAGCGGAACCCAAGTCAATTTTTAATTAACGATTCAAGCTGAGGAAATTGCGTGGGAAAGTAGGGCAAAGCGACAAGCGACAGCGCTGCCGCGCAATGATCCGGCGCGAAGAATCTTAACTGACTCGGCAAGACTACACGGAAAGGGAAGTCCTCATGTAGCTAGCGGAGACGATGCGGTCGAACACTGTTAGCTTCGCGTGGCCGTCTACCTGCTCTCTACAAATGCTAGGTGAAATCAGTGATTAGCTGGTTGCGCATGAATAAGACGGCGAATGCGATCAGCAAACAGCACGTCGATCTTTAGTGGCTCTATCAGCGCCGTCACTTCTCCCTGCCCAAAAGTGGGGTGCACCATTGTCTGACCAGCGCGGTAGGAGCGGGTCCTATCATAGGGCGCGCCCGGATCAAGCTTGCGTTTTGCTCCTGAGGCGGCGCCGGTCTTAAAGGTGCCGAGCGTGCCGCACTTCGGGCAACTGACGCGTGATATCTTCCCGCGTTTAGTTAGCGACGCGATTACGTGTCCGCGCTCTTCCTTACACTTGATGCAGAACTTTTCCACGCGCTCGCCAACGACGAACGCCGGTTTCTCCAGGTCTGTCTCAATAGTCGCTGTTTGCTTCTCCACGGCTGCTGTTTGCTTCTCCACGCAATCCTCCTCAGTTTTACTTGTACCGGTAGGTTATCCGACCTCTGGTCAGGTCGTAAGGCGACATCTCAACGCTCACGCGATCGCCTACTAGAATACGAATGCGGTTCTTCCGCATCTTGCCCGAGATGACCGCAAGTACAACGTGCTGGGTATTTTCGAGCTGTACCTTGAAAAAGGCGTTGGGCTGCTTATCGATGATAGTGCCCTCAGCCGGAATCAGATCGTCTTTAGCCAATCGGTTTGCTCCTTTAGCTCAGTGATGGTCATGAGTAGTGGTGATGGTCAGAGAAAGCGATTTTGACATCGCTTTCACTGCTTCATCACTGCCGTTCTTCTATCTGCTCGCGCGACGCGGTCGAAATGAACGCGTAAACACTGTCGAAGATACCCCAGCGCCGCGTCTTGACGAAGTAGCCGGTCGGACATTATGGATACTGTTATTCGTTCCGCCAAAACCCGGCAATACCACGCGTTTCACGGTCTGCCCGGTCAGACGTTCTATCGCACGCATTGAGACTTCATCAACCGGGGTCACGATAGTAATAGCGCGGCCCTGATTGCCAGCCCTTCCAGTGCGGCCAATACGGTGGATGTAGTCTTCCGGCGCGGAGGGCACGTCGTAATTAATCACGTGCGAAACGAGATCCACGTCCAGACCGCGCGCTGCGATGTCGGTCGCAACCAGCACCCGCGTGCGTCCATCGCGGAAGCCTCGAAGTGCTGACTCACGCTGCGACTGTGAACGATCCGCGTGAATGCGGTTAACGCTATGGTCGCGCGCTGAAAGGATGTGCGAAAGGCGCTCGGCTCCGCGGCGTGTCCGGGTAAAAACCAACACTCGCTCGAAGCGTTCCCGTTCCAAGAGATCTAACAACAATGCGGTTTTTGACTCCTGGGCTACCGGGTAAGCCGTCTGTTCCACCATGGTGGCCGCCTGACCCCGAGGGCCGACCTCAATCAGCCTAGGGCTTTGCATTGTCGAACGTGCAAGCTTTTCAATCTCCTGCGACATCGTCGCAGAAAAGAGTAGCGTCTGCCGTTTTTCCGGCACCATCGAGAGCACGCGGCGAATAGCCGGTAAAAACCCCATGTCCAGCATGCGGTCAGCTTCGTCCAGGACGAGCACTTCGACCCCCGAGAGGTCAAGCGCGCGCCGCTCAGTAAGATCGAGCAATCTTCCGGGCGTGGCAATTACCACCGCGGGACTGCGACGCACGGCATCAAGTTGCCGCGGCATGCTGGCTCCGCCGATAAGTGTGACACTTCGATTGGCCTTAACTGAGTTCAGCTCGACATAGTTCTTTTCAATTTGGGCGGCTAGCTCGCGCGTTGGCGCCAGCACCAGGACGCGCACTTTGCGCTGCTGCGATCCCTTTGCGAACCCTGCGTTCTTGCGGGTCGAAGTCGCGCCCTGAATGGGCTCCGTAATCTTTTGAATGATGGGGAGCAAAAATGCGGCCGTCTTGCCGGTGCCGGTTTCAGCACAGCCGATTAGGTCCTGACCGCTGAGGATGACAGGAATCCCCTGTCGCTGGATCGGTGTCGGTTCGGTATATCCGAGAGACTCGCAGCTCCGCACTTGTGCAGGCGCGAGTCCCAGTTGAGAAAAATTCATAGACTCCTTTGTCTGAACGCTTCAGTCTAATTCTGAAACGCTGTGTTGCTTGTAAGCTTTGTGATTCTCCGTGACTCGGTGGCACTTACATGCGCCACCGAGTCACGGAGAAAATGAGATCCGACTACCAGCGGGGCTCGCGATTGCCGCCACCACCACCACCGCCGCCGTAGCCACCGCCGCCGCCACGATTACCACCGTAGCCGCCGCCGCCGCCGCGTCCGCCGCCGAATCCGCCACGTCCGCCACCACCGCCGCCGCCGCGATTCTCGCGCGGTTTGGCTTCATTGACGGTCAGGCTGCGTCCGTTAACTTCCTTGCCATTAAACTCGGCAATTGCGGCGGCGCCTTCTTCCTTGCTGGACATTTCGACGAAGCCAAAGCCGCGTGAGCGTCCCGTGTCGCGGTCTTCCACGACGCTCGCTGATTCGACCGTGCCGGCAGTTGCAAAGAGTTCCTGCAAATCCTGGCTGGAGGTCGAGAACGCGAGATT
>Ga0136617_10000522_pt1 | contig 32339 bp, 32 predicted proteins | sample AntDrymUQ3222106_2_FD_129672 | JGI IMG/M metagenome (GOLD analysis project Ga0136617, IMG submission 129672) | Polar desert sand microbial communities from Dry Valleys, Antarctica - metaG UQ322 (21.06) | ecosystem: Environmental > Terrestrial > Soil > Desert | place: Antarctica: Dry Valley... | reverse complement strand
GCGGGACAGCGGGACAGCGGGACAGCGGGACAGCGGGACAGCGGGACAGCGGGACAGCGGGACAGCGGGACAGCGGGACAGCGAAGAAACTCCTCGACCCTGGATAGCAAGAGCAACCGAGGGACCTACTTTGCCGTCTTCGGATAGTCGCGAAGTAGGTCCCTCCCCCCTGCCCCGCTGCCCACCTCCAACGGCAGCTCCGCCCGTCCCGCCCACTCGGTCCAGGAGCCCACGTAGATCCGCACCCGCTGATATCCCAGGAGGTATCTCAGCGTGAAGTGGACGTGACTCGCCTCTGAGGTGCTGTTACAGTAGGCAATGATGCTCTTGTCCGGTGTGATCCCCTGCGCCTCGTAGTCGGCGCGTAGCTCGGCCGGGCTCTTCCAGACGTGACCAAAGCCCACCCGAGTCAGATCTTCCTGCCAGTGGTGGCTGATAGCTCCGGGAATGTGACCCCGTCTCATCTGCGCTCCCGCGCTTCCCTCATACTGCTCGCGCGGCCGGGCATCGACCAGCACGGCATCACCGGAGACAGACGCTCGGCGCACATCCTCTAGCGAGGCGCGCTCCGGACGGAAAGGAGCAACAGGAAATGATGCTTCGGAAATATGGGGGTACTGCTGCACCACCGGCCGGTGTTCCAGTTGCCACTTGAAGTACCCGCCGTTCAGCACGTACACCTTGGGGTGACCGAAGCCGGCCAGCAGCCAGGCGAGGAACGTCGCATCGATGTTGCCCGTCTCGCCGGCACTATAAATGACGGCCGGCGTATCGAAGCTCAGCCCCAGCCGGGAGAAAAGATCGCTGTACGCTCGCGACGACAGGAGTTGAGACGGGATACCTCGTTCACTCGCCCTCATGGTCTCGGTGTTGAGGTACACCGCACCGGGTAGATGTCCCGCCAAATAGGTGAATACATCGGACCGTACGTCGATAAGACTGACCCGCCGTTCTCGCTGCCAGGCGGCCAGTTGCTCGGTTGACACCAGGGATGGAATCGCTGCTGTTGCCGCCGGCTCGGATTTGTTCTGTGCCCCCCGATTGCCGGCACAGGCCAGGAGCAGAGAGATACCGATGAACCTCAGCCTGCGCCGCGCTCCGATCATCGGGTCGAGTCCAACCCCATGTAGGCTCTTTCCTCCTCGAGGTAGACCCGCACCGCGTTGCGGCGGCGGCGGGAGTTGAGGGAAACCGGCCGAGTTTCATCGGCGGGAGGCAGCGCGGCCATAGCGCGGCCCATCGGCGCTCCCCGCTCGATGGCAGACCGCATGGCCGAGCGAAGTGCGGTGATGTAGTCCCGGGTTCGCGCCACCAGCACCTCCGGCCGACCTGGGATAGCTCCGTGCCCGGGCACCACCGACTTCGGCGCCAGGCTGTCGATCGCCGCAAGCGCATGAAGCAGCCGGTCAGAGTTGCCGTCGACTACCATGGTCACCCCGTCTTCGACCAGCAGATCGCCCGCAAACAGAATCCGCTCCCGGGGTAGCCAGACCGTGAGGTCGCCGGGCGAATGCGCCGCCCCGGGATGCCTGATCACCAGGGTTTGTCCGCCGATGCATAGGGTGTCGGTTGCGGTAACGGGGCGATCGGGTGTGTCGGCGAACTCGAACCCCCGCATGGCGTCCAAACCCACCACCCGTACCCAATCAGCAATCAGGGCATCCTCGCCACCTTCGGACGCCAACACCCGGCGATCGGGATGGGCGATGACCTTCGCACCCAGCCGCCGGAATACAGCCGTGCCGAAATGATGGTCGGGGTGATGATGGGTGAGAATTACCCACTTGACCGGCTGGCGGGTGACCGAGCGGATCGACTGAAGCAGTTCCTCTGCCTGACGGGGGCTGGCCAGGGCATCGATCACCACCACCCCCGAGGAGGTTACCACGAAGCCGGCGTTGGGCCGGCCCTCGGATCCTCGCCCTATATCCCCTAGGGAGGCATAAACCCCTGGGGCCAGGCGCCGGAGCGTGGGCGGCTGGGTTTCGGCATTGAGGCTGATCAGCGCCGGAAACACGGCGAAAAGAATGGGGGACGAACTGAGGAAAAGGCGAAGCACTTCTGAGGCCGACGCGATGGGATGGGATGGCCGGCCGGTCCGGCCGGAGAGCGTCAGGCGGTAGCGAAGCCGATGTTGACCGACTGCTTGAATGTGGCACCCTTGTTGTCAGTCCAGACCATAGTCAGGGGCGCTTCTTTCTCCGCCTTGAGGGTAAAGCTCACCATCGGATCCCGGCTCATTCCCGACGTCCACTCGAATCGAGCGACCTCGTCACCTCCATAGGTGACCACCACCTGCTTTATGAAGTATGCGGGAATGGGGTCGCCATCGGCGTTGCGGAAAAACCCTGTGTCCATTGGATGGGATACTATGGAGTTCACGGTGATCAGGTCGCCCTGGCTGATCCGCTCGGGCACCTTGATTCGTGCCTCCCCGATGGTATAGGTCATCATCCACACCCGTTAAGGCTGACGCGCACTCTGCTATAGTCGGCCCACACTTCACCTGTGCTGGTTTCCACGATCGCCCTCACCCATGTCGTGCGCTTCATCTTGATCCGGGTGGAGATGGCCACGGCGCCGATGGCCGGGGTCAGATGAAAGGCGGCTAGATGCGCGTCGGGGTTGTGATCGACCACCAGGTGAACGGCCTTCACATACTTCTCAGGCGTCATCGGGAGATCGGTCTCGATGATCACGGGCACCACCCGGCCGTCTTCGGCAACCAGCGGCATGTCGAGGCTTACGTGTCCCCGCTGGATCGGGCGACCGCCCGAGATACGCTTGAGGATCCGCGCGACCTCTTCGTTGGGTACCTCGGGATCGTCGTGTCCCAGCGGGAACTTGTTGGTGGCGGCGACGAGCTGGTCGGCTAAAGTGCCTGTGACCACGAGCCCAGCCGCAGTGACGGCGCAGGCCCGAAGGAAAGATCGACGGGGTAATTCGTCATGGTATGACATCATCTGGAGATAAACCCCGGCACTCTCTCAAGTCAAGTTGCCGCACAGTATCCGTACAACACTAAGTTGCCGCCTTACCTATAGTTACCCGCCCTAGGGGAGCAACGTGAGGGTGTACGCCGCCGGGTCGTGCGGGGCGTAGGTACCTCGAGCGGCTGCCTGAGCCAGACGGGCGGAATAGCGGGATGCCTGGCGGCTGTCAGGAATATGAACTCGCGCTATTGCGCCGGAACCCAGATTGCCGGTAACGATGAGTTTCAGTGTGTCCCCACCCGATCGAGCGGAGTAGAGCGGGTATCCCGTCGACTCGACTGAGTCCACCGGCCCTCCGACGACGGTCAACAACACCGCACCGTCATCTCCGTGGGGGCTCGACAGGCTCACAGTGAGCGCTCCGGCAATGGGGCCGGTATTGTTCGAGCATCCCGCTGTCAGAATCAGGGCTACCATGAAGCTCAGCGTTAAAACCGGAGGGGCTCTCATTTCTCCGCCACCTCCAATCGGGCCGTAGCTAGCGGCGGGATAGCCATGCGATCGGCTGCGGCCAGAAAATCTCCCAGATCGTATGCACCGTTCCGGTTACCGACGGCATCGAGATACACCGTTTCCTGGGTGTCGAGCAGCGAGGTACCCAGCAGAGCTTCGGCTGCTTCGGTGAGCGTCACTTGCTGAACGGCAATGAAGTTGGCTGTGACACTGAAGGGGTGCAGCATTCGCAGGGTGAGGGTGTCGCGAGCCGACGTGGTATCTCCGCTCCAGTTCAGGAAAGCGGCATCAGGCTGGGGTGTCGCTCGCAGAGAGACACTGGCTCCTTCCGCCACGAAGACCCCCGATTCGATGTCGCCCATTACTTCCGAGTTTACCGCCGCCGGGTCCGCACCCTTCACAGTCATGCGCAGCTGGTACGCTGCGGCCATACGCGCCGTGATCGTATCGGGAAACTCTCCAGTCACCACCGAGTGAGTACGAGCTCCGCCATTGCTCCACGATAAAAAGTCGAACCGGCTCCGCAGCGTCTCGATGATCTGCACCGAGTCGGCCGACAGCTCGACCTGGGTTCCGGGAACGAAGAACTGATCCAGCCGCGCCACCCGGCTCCCGTTCACCAGGATATCCGCTCCCGGGTGATCCGAGGCGAACACGGACCGGAAGGGCAGATAGCGGAAGGCGACTCGTCCTCCGGGCGTTTCCTGACGGATGGCTTCGAGGCAAAAACCCGCAAAGCCACCTTGATTATCGCTGGCCGTCGGTGTGGTGCTCCGGCACAAGGCGGAGTTCCCGGTGCTTCCGGGATACGGGTCGCCGGCGTCTCCCCGGTTCTTGCCACCGGGCTGCCTCAGATCCTGGCGGCCATCTGCCTGCACCAGCGCGACACCATGGACCGGGCCGGCGTTCACCCGGTTATCGGTGCTGAAGCCGTGGCCGTCCACCTGGCCCTGGTCGATATGCCAGACGAGCAGACCCGGTGCCTTGTACCGTGCGCCAAAAGCGGGGTTCATCTGGGCGGAGTCGCTCTCCTGCGCCTGCCGATTTTCCAGGAGATAGAACTCGTCGGTTCCCGGGACCGGCAAATAAAGCAGCGTGTCGGAGCTGGCCACCGGTGGCAGCCCGATCTCGCGGCCGGATGACAGCGTGTCCACTGCCACCCATCCAAGCTCAAATAGAGACCAGGCCTCCAAGCGGGAGGGGCTGTTGGGACTGGCATAGTTACCACTACCCATCAGTCCCCACTCTCCAATTCCCTGGGTCACCGCCGAGCTGTTGAGCTCGGTATCGTAAAGGTCGGGAAGGCCGAAGGCATGGCCCGTCTCGTGTGCCACTGTACCGATGGGCATGAGGGCTGAGGCATCGCACGCGGTATTGCCTCCGACCCCGCTCTGGATGATGTAGTCATCTACCTTGAGAAACTGCCCCGGGTGTCCCATCCATGGGGTGCGAGTGACATAGGGCGAGCCGCCATTCCAGGCTCGCACCACGAAGCGGTGGGCCCAGAGATTGGGAGAGCTCTCGCAGGCACCGTCCTTCTCGGGTTGTAGAAAAGTCAGAAAATCGACGTACCCGTCGTCGTCACCCGAGTTGGGGGTTCCGTCAGGGCCATCGTTGTCGAATCCACTCCAGACCGTGGCGCCCTCGGGGCCCTGCGACACGGTGTTAAGAGCGCCGAGCAGCAACTCTCCGAAGCGGCTCACCGCCCTCGGCGGACAAGGCGCCAGAACCCCGATGCCATTGCACCCGTCCTCGTAGTACGTATCGGTCGAGTCGGCCGTCACCCAGTTGAGGACCCGCCCGGCGACGCTGATGTTCCCGTTGGAGACCTGTTCGTAAAAGGTTTTCAGGCTGTACGGGCGGCCAACCGGCAGCGGGGTAAAGAACAGCTGCTCGTATTGAGACGCGGGGAACGGAGGGGGAACGTTACGAAATGCAATGGGAAGAACGGGTACGAACACACGGCCGGTGACTTTGTCGCCACTACCTGCCCGGGCGGAGTTGAGCGCCGAGAACGCGCGAGCGCGGAGCAAACGGTGCCGAGCGGCGCGGACCGCGTTAACGCGCTTGCGCCAACCGCCATCCCTGCGGAAATCCATCCCCTGAACCTCGAACTGACCTCGCCGCGCGCGCGGGTACTGGGCCTCGAGAATTGCGGGCGTGATCAGCCAGAGGACGGTTGCGACCGTCAACCAGTGGAACAGATTGGGCAACAATCTGCACCTATGTGAAAGGGGGGCAGGGAGCTACAAACGTAACAGGGACCTCAACCCGGTCAACGGCGCAACCCTTGCTTCGCACCGGGGTGATCGACGTCTCTCTGACACAGGCGCTCCGGCTTGTGTCGCCCACCCGCCATCACTACTTTAAGCCGTTCAGCGACATAGCGATGTGTGAGAACTCGACCTCCTCTCCGTGCCGAGGCACCGTGGATACACAAGAGCTGCAGCAGGTCGCCCTCTTTGAGAAGTGCCGCCAATTCACGAAAGCGCGTGAAATGCAGGGGGCTGGTCTGTATCCGTACTTCAAGCCGATTTCCGAATCGGAGGACACCGTCGTCGTCATTGACGGTGTGAAGCGGATCATGCTCGGGTCGAACAATTACCTTGGGCTTACCCACCACCCGAAAGTTCTCGAGGCCGCCTCGCGGGCCCTGCACCGGTATGGCTCAGGCTGTACCGGCAGCCGGTTCCTGAACGGTACGCTGGACCTGCACGAGCAGCTGGAAGGAGCGCTGGCCGAGTTCCTCGGCAAGGAGGCCTGCCTCCTGTTCTCGACCGGGTACTCGGCAAATCTGGGCCTCATTGCCGGCCTGGTCGGCCGGGGAGACGTGGTCTATCTCGACAAGCTGGACCACGCCTCGATCGTGGATGGCGCCAAGCTCTCCTATGGCGAGACCGAACGCTTTAATCATGGCGATCTGGGCGGCCTCGAGCGCCGGCTGGAGCGGAACGGCACCAGCCGGGGCGCCATGATCGTGGTGGATGGGGTGTACTCGATGGAAGGGAACATCGCCGACGTTCCCGGGCTTGCCCGGATTGCGCGGAAGCACGGGGCGGCGCTGGCCCTCGACGATGCGCACTCGATCGGCGTGTTGGGGCCCAACGGCGACGGCACGGCGGCGCATTTCGGGTTGATCGAAGAGGTGGACATCATCGCCGGAACGTTCTCCAAGTCACTGGCATCGATTGGCGGTTTCGTGGTGGCGTCGGAGAACGTCATCCACTACCTCCGTCATCACAGCCGGCCTCTCATCTTCACCGCTTCCCTGCCGCCCTCCAATACCGCGGGTGTGCTGGCCGCGCTAGCCGTGCTCCAGCAGGAGCCCGAACGCCGGGATCGACTCTGGGCCAACACCCGCCGGCTCCAGGAGGGATTCCGCAGTCTGGGGTTCGAGATCGGTCCCACTGATACTCCTATTGTTCCCGTGCTGGTCGGCCCGTTGGAAAAGACGTTTCTTATGTGGCGCCGGCTCTTCGATGCCGGCGTGTTCACCAATCCGGTGGCGCCGCCGGCCGTTCCTCCGTCCCAGTGCCGGCTCCGCACCAGTATGATGGCCACGCACACCTTCGAGCAGATTGACTTTGCACTGGAGAAGTTCGCGTCGATCGGTAGGCAACTGGGGGTCATTTGACCGAACGCCTGCGCGTTCGGTCGGCGCGCAACCGGCGGGATCTCCAAAGCTTCATCGACCTTCCTTACCGACTCCATGCGCGGGACCCTGTCTGGGTCCCGCCGTTGCGTCGGGACGTAGAGTTGCTCCTCTCTCGCACCCGCAATCCCTTCTTCGAGCACGCCGAGGCCGAGTACTTCATTGCCGAGGTGGACGGCCGTGTGGCAGGCCGCATTGCGGCTATCAGCAACCGGCTCCATAACGAGACTCACGGCGACCGCGTGGGCTTCTTCGGCTTTTTCGAGGCAACCGACGACCAGGCAGTGGCGAACGCGCTTCTGGACGCCGCTTCCGAGTGGTGCCGGAGCCGAAACCACGACGTGATCCGGGGCCCGGCGTCATTTTCCGTCAACGATGAATGCGGGCTTCTGGTGCAGGGATTCGAGACATCTCCCGCGCTGATGATGCCGCACAATCCGCGCTACTACGTCACCCTGCTGGAGCGGGCGGGATTGACCAAGGCAAAGGACCTCTGGGTCTACCGGGGCGGAAGCGAGGAGCACTATGTCCCCGTGCCTGAACGGCTCGCCCGTGGAACCGAGCTCATCCGCCAGCGCCATGGGATCACGCTTCGACCGTTGAACATGAAGGATTTTCACGGCGAGGTCGAGCGCATAAAGGTGCTCTACAACGCAGCGTGGGAGAGGAATTGGGGATTTGTCCCCATGACCGACCACGAGATCGACCATCTGGCCGAGCAGTTCAAGCCGGTGGTCATCCCCGAGATGGTGCCGATGGCGGAAAAGGATGGGAAGCTGGTCGGGTTCGGCATTGCGCTGCCGGATCTCAACGTCGTCTTCCGGAGACATCGCTCGGGCCGGCTCTTCCCCATGATTCTGGACCTGCTCTGGTCGCTCAAAATGAAGCGGATCCGCCGCGCCAGAATCCTCCTGCTCGGCGTGCTTCCAGAGTACCGCGGCAAAGGGATCGATGCGATGCTGTATCACTGGATCTGGACCAAGTCGGCCGAGCGCAGGATCTACTGGGCTGAAGCAGGATGGATTCTGGAAGACAATCCCGCCATGAACGCGGGACTGGAGAAGATGACCTTCCGCGTCTACAAGACCTACCGCCTGTACGATCGCGGGGTATGAGGGCGCTGGTTACCGGCGCTACCGGCTTCGTCGGGAGCCACCTGGCTCTGGCCCTCAGGCAGCGGGGAGATGAAGTGACCGCCCTGGCTCGTTCTCCGGCGAAGGCCCGGGTACTTGTTGGCGAAGGAATTCGCGTGGTGCCCGGAGACCTGCACGATATCGAGGCATTGGAGCGGGCGGCAGCAGGCCAGGATATCGTCTTTCATGTGGCCGGCCTGGTGGCAGCGCGGGACGAGGCTGGATTTCTCAGCGCCAACCGCGATGGTACTAGGAACGTCCTGACGGCGTCGGAACGCGCCGGGACTTCACGCTTCGTGCTGGTCTCTTCACTTGCAGCCGCGGGTCCTTCTCTCAGAGGAGTTCCGCTGACTGGTCAGGAGGCGCCACGGCCGGTGACGGCGTACGGCCGCAGTAAGCTGGCGGCGGAGCGGGCCGCCAGGGAGAGCGCACTCCAGTGGACGGTGGTTCGGCCTCCCATCGTCTACGGCCCCAGGGATCGGGAGATCCTGAAGATCTTTCGGCTGGCCCGGCTAGGAATTGCGCCCGTTTTCGGGGATGGCGCTCAGGAGCTTTCGGCGGTACACGCTCTGGATCTGGCCGGGGCGCTGATCGCGGCCGGCACCAGCTCCGACACCATACGCGGCACCTACAATGCGTGCCATCCTGAAGTGTTCACCGCCGCTCAGTTAGGAGTCGCGGTAGCTGCCGCCATGGGCCGCTCGGTAACAACCATCCGGATTCCTCGGCCCATTGGACGGGCCCTCCTGTCGCTAACCGAGGCTGCCGCCAACCTGGCGCGACAAACCACAATCCTCACCCGGGACAAGGCGAACGAGTTCTTTCAGCCGGCATGGACCGGTGATCCTGGTCCGCTCACCCGCGATACCGGCTGGCGCGCCGCCTACAATCTGGATCGAGGGCTGGCGGATACCTTCCGCTGGTATCGGCAAGCTGGATGGCTTTGACCCTGCCGGCGCCCCCGGCAGTCAAGCCAGCATCCGAACCGCTCCTGCCGGTCGACTTCCTGCTGCTAGCCTATCTGATGGTGGTGTCGACGGTGGCGGCTCTACGTGCGCAGCACAGCCCGGGATGGGGATGGCTTCTGGTGGCGCACGCCCTCTTTGTGATACTGCTCTTTCTAGTCACCCGGCCGGGATTAGGACCAGTGGGAAGGACATTGCGCGAGATTTATCCGCTGCTCCTCCTCCCCGGCCTCTACAGCGAGCTGGACATCCTGAACTCGGGAGCAGTTTCGGTCCACGATGCGGCGGTCCAGCGCTGGGAAGTGCTCCTGTTCGGAAGCCAGATAAGCCAGGAGTGGTGGCGATCGGCCCCCAGCCGGGCCTGGTCTACGGTGTTTCACGCGGCATACCTATCCTACTATCTGATCGTCTCGGTCCCCCCACTCTACTTTGCCTGGCGAGGCGACTTTCAGGCAGTGCGCCGCTTCGTCCTCGTCGTCGTCGCGACCTTTGTCTTCTGCTATCTGGTCTTCATCTTCTTTCCAGTCGCGGGGCCCTACTACGAGTTTTCCCGCCCGGATGCCTGGTTCACTGACAACCTTCCGGCCCGGCTGGCCTACGACGCGCTGGCCACCGGCAGCTCCTATGGTGCGGCCTTTCCTTCCTCACATGTCGCCGCCGCAGTAGCCGCGACCATAGCGGCCGGACGCAGCTCATGGCGGCTGGGACTGCTGCTCGTGATCCCCACCGTTCTGCTGACTCTGGGCGTGGTCTACTGCCAGATGCACTACGGTGTCGATGCGCTTGGGGGCCTGGTGATGGGAGTGCTGGCGACGTTTCTGGTAGGACAGCGTAGGAAGAAAAGCGTGAGCGGGAAGGCGAACAGCGTGAGCGGGAAAAGCCAAACAGCGTGAGCGGGAGAAGAGAAAACGTGAGCGGGTGCAGCACGATAAAAACCCTCCGGAGTGATATTCCGGAGGGTTCCACCCGCTTACCGCTTACGTTTTTCCTGTTCCCGCTTACGCCTTACTTGACAGTAAGCTTGGCCTTCATACCGAGCGCAAGGTGCGGCGTGCAGTAGTACTTGTATTCGCCGGCAGGCGCGCTATTGAACTTGACCTCGATGACCTCGCCCGGTGCCACTACCAGCTTGCTGGACAGGGGAGCCATCGGATCTGGGACTGTGATGGCGGAAGCGGCTCCCGAGGGGATGCTGTCGCTCCAGAAGGCCACGTTGTGGGGGCCTCCGCTCTTGTTGTGATACCGTATCAAGTCATTGGGCTTGATGGTCAACTGGTCGGGCACGTACTTGTAGCTGCTGCCCTCCAGCACCATGTTCACGTCGTGAGTTGCCCCGGCGGCCGCGGGAGTGGTTGCCGTTGCCGCAGGCTCGCTGGATTGGCCGGGCGCCGCCTGCTGATCCGAGCTCTTGTTTTCTCCGCCGCAAGCCGCCAGGACGATGGACAGACCCGCCACCATGGAAGTCATCCGCATTTTCGCTGCTTTGCCTCCGAAACGAGTTACCGACTTTGTGAACCCTTTCACGAGTACGAGTATAAGCAGGGGACCTCTAAAAGGAAGAGGAACCCTGCTCGGGGAACGGTTCCGTTAGTTTATGGGGGTGACCGGCCCCGTTCCCACAGTCCCTCCCTGCCGTGCACTGGGTTCCCAGTGCCGCAGCATTCCCGTAACCCTCCGCATCGGACCCCTGGAAGAAGGTACGGCGTCGCTGGATCATGAGGCTACCTGGCTCATCGGCCACACGCAGCACATCAGCTTCTCCCAGATCTGGGAGGATGAGGGCGAACTCTACGTGGACGCAACGCTCCACGTTCCCTGCAGATACTTGCAGCGGGAAGGCGCCTTTGCTCAATGCAGTGTGTACGGATACCGGGGGCCCGTCCCCCGGGGAGCTTACCAGCCCGAGCAACGGCGGCGGCTGGGGCGCGATCGGTTTCTGGTGGTGGAGAATCGGCGTACCGTGGTCCGGTCACTTCCTCCGCCCGCGCGGAGCCTGCCGGTTCTGGTTGGCCAGAACCCCTGTGCCTTGGCGCCGTGCCGGACGGCGGATAACACCCGGGGCGCGGCCTGCTGCCGGGACCTCCAGATCGAGATCATGTGCACCCGTCGCCAGCGCCGGCTGGAGGCACTGGTGCGTTCCCGCCGCTCGCCGTATCTCTGCAAGGTGAATCGGCCCGGCGACTATTCCATTGAGGCAGAGGTCATTTCCGCCTGCGGGTTCCTGGACGACGACGGAATCGGCTGCAGTCTTCATGGCCGGATGAGAACGGACGGGCGGCCGGCCAAGCCCGACCTTTGCAGCGACTGGCCTCCGAAGGACAAGGGCCTGCACCCAGGTTGCGTGTTTGCTCCCCGCCGCCGGCGTCGCGCGTAAAGGGCCATCTGTGCAAATTCGAAGGGGTGGGCCGTCCTCTTGGACGATTCCGCCGACTGTTGGGCGCGTGAGCCTGACCTTTGAGGAACGCGAGTGACGGACGACCTCGAACAGCTCTACCAGTCCACCTATACCGCCGTGGTGCGCTTCCTTTATCGGAAAGTGTGGGACGCGGAGCGCGCCGAAGACCTGGCTCAGGAGGTGTTTGTTAGGGCGCTGGCACACCGGCCGGAGAAGCCGCGAGCGTGGGTCTTCGCGGTAGCGGCCAACCTGGCCCGAGACGAGGCTCGAGCCGCGGTGCGCCGGAAACGGCATCTGACCCTGCTCAAGGCCGATCCCATAGCACAGCCAACCATAGAACCGGCTGCCGACACACTGGTCGAGCACGACGAGCGAGTCGCCTCCGTCCAGGAGGCGCTGAATACGCTGACACCGCGAGACCGCGAGATCCTGCTGCTGTGGGATGCCGGCCTCAGCTATCCCGAGATTGCGTCGCAAACCGGCCTGGCGGTTGGGGCGGTTGGTACGACACTGGCGCGCGCAAGACGGCGGCTGGTGGAAGCTCACGACCGGCAGAACCCCAACAAAGGCACCCATGCGGCACATTCCTGAGGACGAGCTCCACGCTTATCTCGATCAAGGGTTGAGCCGCTCCCAGTGCGTGGAGATCGAAAGCCATCTCGCCGGCTGTGCCTCATGTCAGGGTATGCGCGACAACATCGCCGCGCTGCGAGACCGCACCACGGCCTTGCTGGCTCGGCTGGCACCGCCGCGGTCCTTCCCCACCCCATTCGATACTATCCGCCGCCGGGCCGCCATCGAGGTTTCCGCGCGCCGGCGGCGGGTCCACCGCGCCGCCTGGGCCGCCAGTGTCGTGGCCGCTGTGGCGTTTGGGTGGACAGCCAGCCAGATCGCCGATTCCTCCGGCGCATTTCGCACCGCCACAGGATCGCCGGCTGCCGCACCCCTGGCCGCGTCCCTGCCGGTCACGCCTGTCGCCGCGGTTTCCCCGGCGCTGACCCTCGCTCGGCCCGCCCGCGGAGAATCGAATGGGAGAAGGACAACCAGGCGGCCGCTGGTTAGAAAAGTTGCTGCCGCCGAGGCGCCTCGGGTCTCGGTTCCGCCGGTCATCGCCCCCGCCGAGCTGGAGCTCTCCACCATCGACATCCCGGCGGCCGGCGACTTCGAGCTCGACGGCATGTGGCGCACCATGTCCTGGGTAGGTGCTCAGGCAGAGACGGGCAACCAGCTGCCGCACATCGACGGGCTGCCGGTGGTCCAAGTACAGGTTCAGGCCGGCAAGCAGGGGAAGCAGCCACTCATGGTCGTAGCACAGCAGCTCGTGTCCGGCGAAGTGATCCGTACCATCGAGGGGCCCGCCTCCGACGTATCGCACCTCCTGGCACGGCGGACAATGAGCGATCCCGATCCGAAGGTGTCGAGCACCGACTCGACCCGTCCCGGTACTGTGGTCTATCAGGGCGTGGACGGTAGCATGGCAATGCAGCGGGGAGACCGGATGATCGCTATCACCGGTGCCCTCCCACCTGACAGCCTGCTGGCGATGATTCGGCGGCTGAACGCGGCGTTGCGGTCTAAGTGATTAGAAGCGTGAGCGGGGAAGAAAAAGCGTGAGCGGTGAGCGGGGTGCTCCCGAAACCAGAGACCCTCCGGTGACATAACCTGGAGGGTCTTCGCCTGGCGGCCAACTTCAAGTCTTTCCCGCTCACCGCTTAACGTTTTCTGCAGTTCCCGCTCACGCTTTTTCTTCCCCGCTCACGCTTTTTTTCACCGAGGTCTGCTCCTTCTCTCCAGCAGCTCGGGCGCCACGTAGTCGCGGGCCCCCTCTTCATGATCGAATTCCAGGGATGTGTGGGCATGCCCTCGCTCCCGCTCCAGCGTAATCTCCGCCAGCCTCGGGGAAACCATGGGGAAGGTGCGGGCAAACAGCGCGTACGTGAGCAGGAAAAGCCCGGCGAACAGTAATGTCGGGCCGGCCTCTGGCACTGCGAACACCGGGCCCGGCAGGGGAGTTATCGAAGGCATCACGAGCAAATAGCGCTCCAGCCAGAGCGACACCAGGCTCACGATGGCGAAGAATCCCAGCGTCACCCTGGTTTTCTTGGGTGCCACACCGAGCAGGCCGAAGAAGGGGATGACAAACATGCCGAGAAATACCGCCTTGCCAATCGGCAGCCAGTGGCCCCAGAGCCGCGCGAAAACGAATCCGGTTTCCTCGGGGAGATTGCCGTACCAGATGACCAGGAACTGGGCCCACATCAGATAGGTCCAGAAGACCGTGAAGCCAAAGCACAGTTTGCCCAGGTCGTGACGCTGCTTGGGTGAGACCAGATCGCTCACGCCCAGATGTCTGGACCCGTAGAGCATCATCAACGCCAGGAGCATGTGGGCGCCAAGAAACGATCCCATGAAGAAGAAGCCGCCGAGCAGATTGGAGAACCAGTGCGGCTGCAGGGCCATGATGCCGTCGAATGCCACCAGGGTGAACACATAGGCATACATGACCAGATATATCGGGGCCAGGCGCCGGATTCTGGCTTCGTGCTCGAGTGGCGGGATCCGGCCGAAGCCGTTGGACCACTTCTCGTAGAGCTGGCGGCGCGCACCCGATACGCCACTGCGGGCGGCATGCACGTCCGGTGTCAGGTCTGCCCGCACCAGCTTCCAGCCTATTACGGTCAGCGCCAGAAGCCCCACACCCAGGCGGGCGAACATGAAGTTATGAGACAGCCAGACGGCCTTGGAATGAGGGAGGCTGTGTACCGCGTGCTCCATGGGGCCGTACACCGCATCGTAGCCGGCGGTGAAAATGAGCACCAACCCAAGAAGCGATACCGGCAGAAAGGCGACGGCCGCCTCGGCGAATCGAATGATCAGGCCGGACCATTTGGCGTTGACAACCTTTTGCACCGCCGCGAAGGCCACGCTGCCACCGGCCAGTCCGGTGAAGTAGATCCAGTTCACGTGGAAGAGCTGCCAGGCCCGAATTGCTGTGTCGGCCCCGGCGACCAACGACTGAACGAAAAGGATCAATCCCAGGACGGTGAAGCCGGCGCCGACGCCGAGAAACAGATCGTAGCGGCCGGCGACGGCGCGCTGCACCAGGCGCTCGTGCAGGGTTGGGCTCATCTCGGCACCGAGGAGGTGGAGCCCGTGGCACTGGGCCCGGGAGGTATCGGGGCGGCATCTCCCGGAGCAACCGGGAACTGCGACTGTAGCTTCCGCACGTGGCTCACAATAGCCCAGCGTTCGGCCGGAACCACCACTTTGTCGCCATAGCGGGGCATGACGCCCCGGCCGTACCGAATGACGCTGTAGATGTAACCGTCCCTGTACCCGCGGGCCCGCGGCGTCAGCAGCGAGGGTGCCCCCATCTGGCGCGACATCGTACCATCTGCATTACCGGTAGGCCCGTGGCATACGGTACAAAAATTCTGGTAGAGCGTGTCTCCCGCCGCAGCTGCCGCGCGGGGAATCACCGGCATCGAGGGACCCGGCGGGCGGGTAGCGGTGAGCGGATTTGTCAGTGCATTGGCGGTCGTAGCCCTACCCGTGACCCACTCCGCCGACCAATCCGGCTCACCACCGCTGACCGGCACCGACCCCTCCGGCGTATATCGGGGGACATTCGGCGTCTCGTAGGGATGGATGTAGCGCGCATGGGTCATGTGATCGAACCAGGGGATCACGTGCCACAGCTCGTCGGGCGATGGGAGCCGGTAGTAGTAGAAGTCGCAGCCGCCGCAGAACAACGCGAGCAGAGCGAGTGCAGCTCTGCGGCGAAGCTCAGGAGGTTTCATGGCGGACCTCCGCTGCACCGGCCGAACGCAGAAGCTGCTCGATCGGGCCGAGCTGCTCGTGAGTTGTCGGCACGTACACCCCGATCATGTCATCGCTGAAGCGCGGGTCGTAGGGGGTACCCCGCTTTCCCATGAGTACCGAGAACAACGCCACCGCCGCTACGGTACTGAGCGCTCCCATCAGAATCGTCAGCTCGAACCCGATTACCACGTAGGGGGGGATCGAAGCGATCGTCTTCCCGCCCACCACCAGGGGCCAGTCATAGGACATCCATATGGTCATGGCGAAACCGGCGGTGCAGCCGGTGAGTCCGCCAATCAGGGTGAACAGTCGCACCGGGCTCACCCCGTGCTCCAGCGCCTCCTCGATCTCGTGGTTGGGCGCAGGGGTATAGACCACCAGGTTGCGATATCCCTTAGCCCGGAGTGCGCGAATGGCATCCACGGCAGCATCCACGTGGATGAACGAGGCCACCAGGCCCGGCGCGCGCCGGGCCGCACTTTTGCCTCTCTTCAGCAGCGCCATCAACCGTGACCTCCGCGTCTCCGCGGCATGGGGATCATCTCCTTGATCTCCTGGATGGCCACTATGGGAAAGGTCTTGGCAAAGAGGAGGAACCACATGCCGAACCAGCCGAAGGAGCCCGCGAGAATGCCCCAGTCGGCCCAGGTCGGATTGAGCTGATCCCAGGCCCAGGGGATGTAATCGTTGCTGAGCGAGGAGACGATGATCACGTACCGCTCGAACCACATCCCGATATTGATGAAAATCGAGATCACGAACAGGGCAGTCAGGTTGGTGCGGATCTTCCGGAACCACAGGAGCTGAGACACGAATGCATTGCAGATGATCATGGTCCAGCCGGCCCACCACATCGGGCCGAACGCGCGGCGGTAGAACGTGGTTTGCTCGAAGGTGTTCCCGCTGTACCAGGCCACGAAGTACTCCATGGCATAGGCGTATAACAGGATGGACCCGGTAAGCAGAGTGAGCTTGGCGAGGTTGTCGAAGTGGTACGAGTGGATCATGTGCTCGATTCTGAGCGCCCGCCGCAGCGGAATGATCAGGGTGAGCACCATGCCGATACCCGAGTAGATGGCGCCGGCCACGAAGTACGGCGCGAAGATCGTCCCATGCCAACCGGGTACGATGCTGACCGCGAAGTCCCAGGACACCACCGAATGCACCGAGAGAACCAGCGGGGTGGCCAGCGCGGCCAGATAGAGATAGGCGCGCGAGTAATGCCGCCACTGGTTATCGGTTCCCGTCCACCCTACCGAGCTCCAGGAGTAGATCATCTTCCGCCAGCCAGTGACCTTGTCTCGCACCGCAGCCACGTCCGGTATCAACCCGAAAACCAGGAAGGTGGTGGATACCGTCAGATAGGTTGAGATGGCGAACACATCCCAGATCAACGGCGACTTGAAGTTGGGCCAGAGAAATCGCTGGTTGGGGTAAGGCAGGAGCCAGTAGAAGATCCACTGCCGGCCAATGTGGATGATGGGAAACAGGCCTGCGGTCATGACGGCAAATACGGTCATGGCTTCGGTGGAACGATAGACTGCCGTGCGCCAGGGGGAGCGAAACAGAAAAAGGATTGCCGAGATGAGCGTGCCGGCATGGCCGATACCCACCCAGAAAACGAAGGTGGTGATGTACACGCTCCAGAAGATCGGCGGGTTGTACCCCGCGTGCCCCAGCCCGTCCTTGATCAGGATCAGGAAAGTGAATATGCCGATCAGAAAGAGTGACACCGCCGCGGCGAGCAGGAGCAGGTAGCCCCGGCTGGGAGGCCCGAGCGTTGCTACGACGTCGCGAGTAACCTCGGCGTGGGTCTGGTTGATCACGTGCCCCTGGGGCGGGTCGTGCGGTTGGGCGACGACAGCCATCGATTAAGCCTCCGCCGGGAGCAGCACCTTGGCCAGGTAGGTGATCGCCGAGCGAGTGTTGAGATCCTCGAGGACTCGGTAGCCTCGCGGGTCCTGCTGCAGACGCGCCACCCGGCTGAGCGGATCCTTGACGTTCCCGAACACAATGGCGTCCGACGGACAGGCCTGGGCGCAGGCCGTCACTATATCGCCATCCCGCACGGGACGATTCTCCAGCCGGGCGTCATTCTGCGCGCCTCGTATGCGCTGAATGCAGAAAGTGCACTTCTCCATCACGCCGCGCGCCCGCACCGTTACGTCCGGATTGAGCTGGAGATGGAGCGGCTCGGGCCACGACTTCTCGTTGTACTTGTACCAGTTGAAGTAGCGCACCTTGTACGGGCAGTTGTTGGCACAGTATCGGGTCCCCACGCAGCGATTGTACACCTGACCATTCAAGCCATCGGCGGTGTGATACGCGGCGTACACCGGGCAGACCGGCTCACACGGAGCATTGGAGCAGTGCTGGCAGAGCATGGGAATGAACCGTGCCGTGGGCGGCTGCCGCGGCTCTCCCTCACCTTCCCAGTAGCGCTCGATCCGGATCCAGGTCATCTCCCGGCCCCGGTGAATCTCGTCCTCTCCCACCGTCGGAATATTGTTTTCGGCGTAACAGGCTGTCACACAGGCCTGGCAGCCGGTGCACTTCGCCAGATCGATCGCCATCCCCCAGCGGGGGTTGTCTCCCGCGTAGTCGCCGTACCTGGTCTGCTCCTCCTGCTCCCGGCTCCAGCCCTTGATGGCCTCCAACTCCTGCTCGGTGTTGATCTCGTGCCGGCCGTGCCCTTCGGCGAGGTACGCCTGCTGGATGGTCAGACCCTTTTGGGCGGCATCCAGCGAGACCCCTTCGGCGATGCCCCGCCCCAGCTGGCGTGGATTGCCCGCAATCGAAGCGAGCTCCTTGAAGCGGCCGGTCTTTTCCAGTGTCACGCGGGTGGAGACATAGGGGAGGAACGTCCCTGACGGAGCGCCAATAAGATCGAGGGCGTTGGCCCCCCGGCCCCGCGCGTATGCGCCGTACTCGGTATGCCCGAAGCCCAGCGGCATGGCCACAACGTCGGGCCGGATGCCGTGGTACACGAAGACGGGCGCCTCGATGGCGCCGTGCGGAGTCGTCAGGCGGAGAATCTCGCCGTCGCGCACGTCGAGCTTGCGGGCGGTATCGGGGTGAAGCTCGACCCATGAGTGCCAGGTGATCTTGGTTACCGGGTCGCCGTTCTCCAGCAGCCAGGGCTTGTTGGCGCCCCGGCCATCGTAGAGCAGCGGGTGAGCATAGGTCGCGAAAACAAACTCGCCATCTCCCTCGAATGCCGGTTTGGTGTAGGTGACCTGTGCCGCGCCGGAGGCCAGCTGTACCCGGGGCGAGGCCGGCGCCTCGGAGAAGACGCCGCCCCGCTGGAGCGCCCCGTGCCAGAACGCGTTGAAGTCTCTCTCGCCCCGCTCGGCCGCCAGGGCCTGCCAGCGCGCCTGAAGGTGATCCCTGTAGGAGGGCGCGGCGAGCCGTGCGAGCGGGCCGCCCATCTTCTTTGCGGTCTGGAGCAGGAGATCGCCCGCAGCGAGAGTGTTGAAGACCGGCTCCATGACGGGCTGCATCAGGCTGTATACCCCGGTCCGCGGCCGCAGGTCGTCCCAGCGTTCCAGGGCATGATGTTCCGGGAGCAGCAGATCGCAGAGCGCGGCGGTTTCGTCCAGATACATGGAAGTGGAGACCTTGAATGCAGCCTTCTGGAATCTGGCGGCGAAGCCGCTGGACTTCGGCAGCGTATAGGCCGGGTTCGCGTCGTGGACCATGGCCACAGCCACCTGGCCGCCGTCCAGCGCTGCAAGGACCGGCTGCAGCGCTCCGTATCCCTCGCCGCTATCGAGATCTGACCCGAACAAAACCGTCTGGCCGAGATTCCCCGCCACGTAGTTCAGGATGTTGACTGCGGCGCACACCTCGGTGGCCCCGGCATGCTGGCTGCCGATATCGCCCGCGATGGCAAGGCTGGGGCGAGCCGCGCCGAAACTGCGGGCAAGCTGCTGGATTGTGGCGGCAGGAAGCCCGGTTTCCGACGCAGCCATCTCCGGTGTGAAGGCGGCAAGCGTTCCGCGAAGCGCGGAGCCCGCACCCGACTGCGTCAGGAGAATGTTCGCCATGGCCAGGGCCAGCGCCGCCTCGGATCCGGGCCGGATGGCGTGCCACTGATCGGCGTTCAGCCCGGTGAGATTCATGCGGGGGGCCAGATAGACCAACCGAGCCACGTCCCGCTCGGAAAATCCGTGAGCCCTGGCGAAGCCTCGTGCGTGCTCGATCGCACCCCGCCCGGTATCCAGGAAGTCGGCGCCAAAGGAGACGATGTACTTCGCCCGGGCGAAGTCGTGCGCCGCGAGCTGGTCGATGCCGAACACCTGGCGGTTGGCCGCCCGAACCGGCTCTGACGCGAATGCCTCGTAGCGGACCATCTGCCCGCCCAGGCTGCGAACCCAGTCGCCGAGCAGATCGGTGAAGGTTCCCCGGCCGGCGCCGGAAATGACCGCGACCCGGTTCCCGGCCGCTCCCAGTTTCTCGGCCAGCCGCGCAATGGCGTCGTCCCAGGTGATACTCTGGAACTCCCCGTTGGCCGCCCGCGCCATGGGGCCCTTCAGCCGCCCTGGGTTATAGAGCCCCTGCAGTCCAGCCTGCCCCCGGGAGCAGAGCTTACCCTGGTTGACCGGGTGCTCCGGGTTGCCCTCGAGCTTCACCGCTCGGCCCTCGCGGGTGCGCACGTGCAGGCCGCAGCCGGTGGAGCACTCGGTACAGGTGCTGGCGTACCAAGTGGCAATTCCGGGAATCTGATCTTCCGCCTGAACCAGGTAAGGGATCAGCTTCTCCACCCGGTCGGTGGAGCAGCCCGACAACGCGAGCGCCCCGCCACCTGATGCACCGAGGACGGTGAGGAACCGACGGCGATCTATGGTGGGCTTCGATTCCTCGGTCATGCAGACTCCGCTTGGCCGGTCAGGAGTCGGGAGTCGGGAGGCAGGAGTCGGACGCGCATTAGAGACTCCTTCGGGATAAGGAGTTCGTTTGACCCACTTGACTCCTGACTCCTGACTCCCGACTCTCGACTAGTAATGACACACCGAGCAATCCTGCGAGACCTTCCGCTCGACGTGGCATGAGATGCAGAACCCCATCTTGTCGACCTGGTTGACCTTGAATACCTGAGGCATTCGCTGCACGTCGCCGTGGCATGTGGCGCAGGCATTGGGACCCATGGCCTTGATATGGCGCTGATGCGGAAAGTGGGCGTGACGCGGGAGGTAATGGACTCGCACCCACTCCACCGGCTTTTTCTCGGTCCACGCCTGGCGCAGCTTTCTGATCTCGGTTTGATGCGAGCTGTCGCTGCCACCGATTACGAGATGACAACCCATGCATGTCTGGACGGTTGGAATCCCCGGCTCGGCTGACACATTGACCGAATAGTGGCAGTACTGGCACTGCATCTTGTACTGGCCGGAATGGATGTCGTGGCGGAAGAAAATCGGCTGGCGCGGCCCTTTGAGGCTGCCACTGTCTGAGGCGGAGAGCACGGGCGCCGCGATGGAATCGGGGACCGAGCTGGCCTGCTGCGCGTAAGGAGGCGCTCCGCCGAGCGTGAGGAAGGCGGCAACGCCTCCGGCCGCAACACCACCGACGACGTATGCCAACTTACGCATTCATCATCTCCGAGAACGTCCCCCATGGTTGCGCAACGCGCGCGAAGTATAGTCCGCGCATTCTATTACACAACCCGACCGCGGGGATAATCCGACTAATTCAGTCGGTTTCGACTTCCTCCGAACTAACCCGGCCGCGAGACCGCTGACCCCGCTTGAGCTCCGGTCGTTCCGCCAGCCACTCGGCCTTACGCCGGGCCAGACTGAGAAACGCATCCGCCGCCCGGCGATCCCCCAGCTCCAGCCAGCACCACTTTACCGGGCCGGTGCGCTGGCCCTCGAGAATCGCGCGGGCCAGCGCTCCCGCTATCTTCGGCCCCTTGGCCAGGCGGCCTTCCTCGTTTTCGGACAGGGTGAATGTGATGTCGATCCCGCTCCGCATGAAGTGCAGCCAGCACAGCTTGCGATTGCCCGTTCCGTATTCCCAGGCCCATCTCCAGGTCGGGCCCATGAAGCGGACCTGCTCGGTGACGCCGGGGATTGCCATGAGCCCCCCGCGCAGCGTGCGAAAGCGCGCGACGACATTGGCCGGAAGGTCGTCCAGCGGAGCCGTGACCGGCGGCTCCACCGACTGGTCGGTGTAGAGGTTGGACATCCAGTAGGCGCTCGAGCGTCCCATCAGGATCCTCCTCTCGAACTCCGCTCCAGGTAGCGGACGACTTCTATCCCCATGGCGCGGAGCAGCGATGCTTCGCGTCCATCGAGGCCCGCACGGAAGACGATTTCACGGAACGAGCGCATCACGCTGTCCGACCGTCTCGTCTTGAAGAAATCGACTGCCCAGAGCGCGCCGGTCCAGTCGGTAAAGAGCTCCTCCAGCTGCCCCGAAGTCGCCGGCTCCGCCTGATTGCGGGGGGGCTTGAGCGGAAGGCTCTCACCGCCTCGCGCATTCCAGATCTCGTACGCCATGATCGCTACTGCCTGGGCCAGGTTGAGCGAGCGGTGAGCTGGGTCGGTGGAGATGGTGACGAGGGCGGTGCATAGGTCCAGCTCGGCGTTGGTTAGCCCGTGATCCTCCCGGCCCGCTACGATGGCCACCGGGCCCGCCGCGGCATGTTCTATCAGCGCTGCGGCGGCCTCGCGCGGCCGGAGGACCCGCCGTTTGGCGGCCCGCTCGCGGGCCGTCAAGACCGCCGTGAACCCGCAGTCGGCGATGGCGTCCTCGAGCGAATCGAGGATCTCGATCCGGGCCACGAAATCGGCGGTATTGTGCGCGATGCCTTCAATGCGGTACGGGTCGAACACTTCGGGGTTGACCAGCCGCATCCGCTGTATGCCGAAGTTCTTCGCGACCCGGACCGCACTGGCGATGTTTACGATGTCCTGCGGGTTTACCAGAACCAGGGTGGGCGGGCGGACAGGCGGACAGGCGGACGGATTGATCGAGGTCTCCTTCAACTCCTCATCCTGCCCGCCCGTCCATCCGTCCATCCGTCCGCCCAAATTCAGCTCTCCCCCAAAAACGACACGTCGTGTTTCCTGGCCTTCAGCGCCGACGCGAAACCGGGCTTCTCTACTGCCTTCATATACGCTTCCTTCGGCTCCACCAGCTTCGCGTCCACCAGCTCCAGGAGCGCGTCGTTGAGGGTGACCATACCGGTCTTTCGATTGGTCTGCATGATTGACGGGATCTGAAACGTCTTGCCTTCACGGATCAGATTGGACACCGCTGGAATGGTCAGCAGCACTTCTCGCGCGGCCACCCGTCCTCCTCCGATCTTCTTGCAAAGCGTCTGGGCAATGACCCCCCGAAGCGACTCCGACAGCATCACCCGGACCTGGGCCTGGCGGTCGGGGGGGAACTGATCGATGATGCGGTCGATGGTTGACGCCGCCGTAGTCGTGTGCAAGGTGCCGAACACGAGGTGACCGGTCTCCGCAGTCTCGATGGCGATGGACACGGTCTCGAGGTCGCGCATCTCTCCCACCAGGATGATGTCGGGATCTTCCCGCAGCGCGGCGCGCAGCGCGTGCTTGAAAGAGCGCGTATGCAGCCCGACCTGCCGCTGGGTGACCAGGCACTTCTTACTGGGATGGACGAACTCGATGGGATCTTCGATGGTGATGATATGGTCGGTGCGGGTCCGGTTGATTAGGTCGACCAGCCCCGCCAAAGTGGTGCTCTTCCCGGAGCCGGTTGGACCAGTAACAACTACCAGTCCCTTGGTGAGATAGCAGAGGTTCTGCACCTCCCGGCTCAGGCCCATCTCTTCGGCGGTTCGGATCTGGTTGGGAATCACCCGGAAGACGGCCATGGGACCGAAGCGGTCGCGCCCCGCGTTGCAGCGGAAGCGCGCCAGGCCTTCAATCTCATAGGCCCAGTCGGTGTCTCCCTCGCGGTATTCGCCGATCTCCTTGGACGTCATGATGCTGATGAGCATGGAATCCAGCTGGTCCAGTGTCGTCGGTGGGTACGACTGCCGCGCCAGCTCGCCGTGATGGCGCAACATGGGCGGCTCACCGGTCCGGAGGTGAAGGTCGGAGGCGCCCGACGATACCAGCAGGCGGAAGAGCTCATCCAAGGCGGCCCGCGCCCCGGCCAGGTCCTGCGCCGGGCGCGTGCCCGGCACCGGCGGTGGCGCGGCGGCGGAAGGAGACGCGCCGGCGGAAGCCGGCTCCGCCGTTCGGTCCGCAGCCGCCGCCGGGCGCACCAGTGCCGCTCCATCGGCACCCGATTTCAGCTCGACATGCACTTCGCCGCTGGGGGCCCGATACGCGAATGCCACCGGCCGAGCCGAACCAACCTGCGCCGCGGTCTCGGGTGAGGCGATCTCCCGCACCAGGGCCTGAATCTGCGCGTCGCTCAGCGGCTCGCGGGTGAGAGGACGAACGGTTCCGTTCTGCATCAGCGCGGCGGGCTTGCCGACGGAGAGGTTGAGTGCCTCTGCCCGCTGCTCGTGCATCACCTGAATCAGCTTATCGATTCGCGCCAATTTCTATCTCAGTCGAGAGGGCGGATGAGTCGGACGAGAGACTTGTTGAAATACCAGGTGAGGTCGTTGGTCCAGACCGTGAAGAAGCGGCCTGGCATGTTGACGTAGTCCAAAGCCCGCGACCGTGAGGGAGGAAGCTCAAAGCTCGATCGTCCGCGATACTCCGCTCCGGTTGCGAGCCCCACCTCCAGCGCCACCAGCCGTGCCACCGAAGCGCGCTCGTGATCGGCCTCTGCACTTTGATCCCGGCAGGAGAGCACAGCGACCTGGGCCTTGGAGACGAACGCCACCCCGCCACCTGCCATGGTCAGGGCAAAGAAAGGCTCCGCCCGGTTCAACATCTCCAGGGGGCTCTCGGTGTTGAGGGGATAGGCGGAGCTGGCACCGAGGTGCATGTCGCCCTCGAGCACCGCTCCGTCGGCCAGCACTACTTCAGCCGACACCCGCTGCGTGGCTCCCCAGTCGCTCATCGATGATAGGTTCGGCGCATTAGGGCGGAAACTGAACGGCCCCCGCCAGTTACGGCAAGTGTTGGCGGAGGTCACCCCCGGATCTCTACCCCTGCCCGCCGCTCGATCAGCCGGATCGTCTCCACGTAATCAGCTGTCTCCCCCAGTTCGGCCCGCGCTCCAGCCATAAGCCGGCCCGCCAGATCGAGCAGCGGCCCCTCGACCCCGGCTTCCTTCAGGAACGCCGCCGCGATGGCTACATCCTTGTCGAGCAACGCCAGACGGAAGGTCTGGGGCCAGGATCCGGTGAGGACCCGCTCCGGCACCAGCGTCTCGCTCACGAAGGAGCGGCCACTGGAAGCGTTCAGAACTTCCACCGCGGCGCGGGCTGAAACGCCGGCTTTGACCAGGGCCGAGAGCCCCTCACCCAAGGCGAGGAGGTTGACCGCCAGCAGCGCGTTGTTGACCGCTTTCATGGCGTGACCCGCGCCCACCGGGCCCAGGTGGTCGATCCGCTTTCCGAACGCGGACAGGATCGGCCGGGCTCGGGTGAAGGCCTCAGTGTTGCCTCCGACCATCACTGTGAGCGTGCCGGCCTCCGCGCCGCTGACCCCGCCGCTCACCGGCGCATCCACGAACTCAACCCCGCGGCTGCGCAGTCCGCTGGCGATCCGGCGCGAGGTGCCCGGATCGCCGGAGGTACAATCGATCAGCAGTGCGCCTGAGGTCAGCCCCCGCTTCAGGCCCTCGGGACCCTCGAGCAGTGACTCCACTTCCCGCGATGTCGGCAGACAGGTTATGACCACCTCCGCGCCGCTGGCCGCCTCGCGCGGAGTCGTTGCCGCGCGTGCCTCGTGGTTGGCGACAAACTCAGCCGCGCGCTCCGAGGTTCGATTCCACACGGTGAGCCCGCCCCGCTTGGCCAGATGCGAGGCCATCGGCGCCCCGATGGCCCCCAGACCCAGGAAACTGACTTGCATCAGCCGCCGGTGGGGGGCGGCGCACTCGCTCCCCCGCGGCGCTGGCCCAGCTCACGATCCAGCATCAGTAGGCCCGGCCGGTCATCGCCTACCATTCGGAGCTGCTCTGCCAGAAGGCCACTGGTCTTCTCTTCCTCAACCTGTTCCTGCACAAACCAATCAAGGAACACCCGGCTGGCGAAGTCACGTTCATCCACTGCGAGTCCATAGAGCCCGTTGATGCTGGCGGTGACTTCCTTCTCGTGCCGGTGGGCCTGGTCGAACACCTCGCGCGGCGTGGCAAACTGCGCCGGCGGACCGCCGATAGGATGCAGCTGTACCTTCCCGCCGCGGTCGAGCAGGTGGTCGAAGATCTTCATCGCATGCTCGGCTTCCTCCCTAGCCTGGGCCCGCATCCACGCCGCCAGCCCCGGGAGGTTGGCCGCATCGAGGTAGGCCGACATTGAGAGGTAGAGGTACGAAGAGTAGAATTCGTGCTTCATCTGCTCGTTGAACGCGTCCTGCACTTTTGAGCTCATCATCGGCGATCTCGGGTGAGTGAGTCCGTCGAAGATAGGCCGCACCGTGGAGTCACGCCAAGGGTTACGAATGACGGTCCGCTCGCTCGTCTACCGTGTGGCACTCGCGGCGCTCGGTGCCCTCCTGGTGCTGTTTATCGTGGGCCCGCTTCTGCGGTTGCTGTTCTTCGGTTCGCCGGAGAGCCTGGTAGAAGCGCTTCGCGACCCTGAGCTGCGCGATTCGATCGCGCTTACCGTCTTTACCGCCAGCACTGCCACACTGATCGCCGCACTCCTCGGCGTCCCCCTGGCGTATCTGCTCGCCCGGCGAAACTTCCCCGGCCGGCGACTGGTGCAAGGGCTGATCGAGCTGCCGGTGGTAATTCCCCACCCGGTAGCGGGCATCGCGCTCCTGCTGTTCCTTGGCCGCAGGTCGGAGGTGGGTGGCGCGCTGGGGCAACTCGGTCTCGAGTTCGTGAGCCACGTTCCCGGCATAATCGCGGCAATGCTCTTTGTCTCAGCCCCCATCCTGGTGAGCGGCGCCCGCGAGGCATTTCGCAGCGTAGACCCTCAGCTCGAGCGGGTGGCGCGGACGCTGGGGGACAGTGCCTGGGACGCATTCAGGCGGGTCACTCTGCCGCTTGCCGGACGTGGCGTGCTGGCCGGTTCCATCCTGGCATGGTCTCGCAGCGTCAGCGAGTTCGGCTCCATCGTCATCCTTACCTACAACCCCAAGGTCGCCAGCATCTACATCTTCGACCGGTTCACGACCTTTGGGCTGGAGGCCGCGGTCCCGGCCGCGGTAATTCTTTTATTGGTCGCTCTGACGGTGCTGGTGGTAATCCGGGTGCTTCAGCCCGGGGAGCGGCAGTGATCCGGCTGGAGAACCTGCATGTGCGGGTGGGCAACTTCGATCTGCGCGACATAACCCTGGAGGTGCCCAAGGGAGGCTACGCCCTCATTATCGGGCCCACCGGATCGGGCAAGACCACCCTGCTTGAGGCGATAGCAGGCCACGCCCAGCTCCGCGCCGGCCGGGTTTTCATGCATGACGACGAGGTCACGCACCTTCCCCCGGAGCAGCGCGGTCTGGGCTTTGTGTACCAGCAGTATCACCTCTTCCCCCATCTCAGCGTACGGGAGAACATCGGGTATGGCCTACGCCAACCGCGAGGGAACGGCCCCCGCCCGGCGGATCGGGTGGCGGAGCTGGCCGGCATGCTTGCCATCGAGCCGCTGCTGGAGCGGCGGGTCCGGGGACTGAGCGGCGGAGAACAGCAGCGGGTAGCCCTGGCTCGGGCGCTGGCGCCCAAGCCTTCCATCCTTCTGCTGGACGAGCCGTTTGCCGCCGTGGATCCTGCTACCCGGCAGGTGCTTCGGCGCGAACTGCGGGAGCTGCACGAGCGCGAAGGGATAACCACCCTGCAGGTGACTCACGACTTCGACGAGGCACTGCGTTTGGGCGACCTGGTGGCGGTTCTGGCCGAAGGCCGGATCGCCCAGAGCGGCACGCCCGAGCAGGTATTCCGCTATCCCAACTCGGCCTTCGTCGCGCGGTTCGTCGGCACCGGCAACGTGATCGCGGGAACCGTTGAGCGCATTGAGACGGGAGACGGTCCCGGTCCATTCCGGGCACGGTTCACGGGCGGTAGCCTGGTGTTGGATGTAGTGGCGGAGCGGGAAGGTGCCATTCACGCGGTGCTCCGCCCTGAGGACATCGTCTTGAGTCTCACTCATCATTCGGGCTCGGCGCGCAATCACATCGAAGGCCGGGTAGTTCGGCTCGAGCGCCTCGGCCCGGTTACCCTGGTGCACCTGGATGTCGGCCGGCCCCTGATCGCCTCGCTGACCACCCAGTCGGTCGAAGAGATGGGCCTCAAGAGCGGGATCGCGGTCATCGTTGCTTTTAAAGCCACCGCTATTCTTCTGGTGTAAGCTCCCTCCATGCCGGCCCGAATCGTTCACGTCGATCTCGATGCCTTTTTCGTCGAAGTCTGCCGCCAGCAGCACCCGGAGTTGCGTCACGTTGAGCTCCTGGTGGTGGGGGGCCGCCGCGATCAGCGCGGAGTGGTCCAGTCCGCTTCCTACGGCGCGCGCCGATTTGGCATCCATGCCGGAATGCCTATCGCGGAGGCGGTTCGGCTGTGCCCTCAGGCCACCTTTTTTCACGGCGCTTTCGCTCACTACCGCACTGCCTCGCAAACAGTCCGGACTGTGTTAGAGGACTTCTCCCCCACCGTGGTGATGGCCTCTCTCGACGAGGCTTACCTGGACTTTGCCGGCACCGAAAAGCTGTACCCGGTGTCTCTGCTTCCAGTGGCGGAGCAGCTGCGTGACAAGGTGCGGCAGGAGACCGGTCTCGACTGCAGCGTAGGCATTGGCCCCAACCGTATGCTGGCCAAGCTCGCATCCGACTACGCCAAGCCCCGCGGTCTGATGGAGGTTCGGTCCGGCTGGGAAGAGGGCTTTCTGGCGGGCCTGCCCCTGCGTGCCCTCCCCGGCGTCGGACCCAAAACCGCAGAGCGGTGGGCCCAGCTCGGACTGGTTGACGTGTATCAGGTGCAGACGATGGAAGAAGGTTCACTGGTGCGCCTGATCGGGCCCGACGCTCGCCCGCTCAAGCTCAGAGCCCAGGGCCAGGGGGGAACCGTGCTCAGACCCCATCGGCTGCCCAAGTCGGTGAGCCGTGAGACCACGCTCTCATACGATGTCCGGGATCCCGCCGAGCTCGAGAGGATTCTCGCCCTGCTGACCGCGCGGGTAGCCGGGCAGCTCCGCGATGAGCAGATCCTGGCGCGAACCGTAACCATGAAGCTGCGGCACGACGACTTCCTCACCGTCACGCGGCGGCACACGCTGGAAACCGCCACCGATCTCGATGCCGAGCTCTATCACGCGGCGCGCTCTCTCTTTCGGACCGCGTTCGACGAGGTACGTCAGCGGAACAGAGGGGTCCGTCTTATCGGCATCGCCGCAACCAATCTTGGGACATCGGCCGAGCCCGATCTGTTCGAGGCCCCCGGGCGTGATCGCCTGCGCCAGCTCACCGCAGCGGTGGACAAGGTGCGGGGAAAGTTCGGGTTCAACTCGGTTACCCCGGCTACGATCCTTGAGCTGCGCCAGCGCAGACGAAAGTCGTAGTCAGGGGGCGCGCAGGTCCGCGCTATCGAAACGGAGGCCGACGGTTCCGTCAGCAGCCAGAACCTGTGAGCCGAGATTGCGGAAGAGTGCGCTGCGCTGGCCGCGGGCGGCTCCCTGCACCGTGCTGTTCTCAAACAGCCGGTAATAGCCGACGAACGTGCGGCGAGCTCCAGGCCGAACTGCACAACCGCAGTCCAGACTGCCTTCCAGCCCCGCATTAACCGTCACCCTCAGTGGTTCGTCGCTGGCATTGGTAATCAGTGGGGCGAAAAAGTCGCCCGCATTACTGCGAGCCCTGGCACGTCGGCTGATCGTTGTCCATCTCCCCTCCAGCAGCACCGACTCGCGCACGTCCTCCCCCATGGGCTTCCCGTCCGCTGACAAAGGGCGCACCAGCGCCCAGGTGGCGATCACATTCCTGCCCCACGGCAACGGCACGCGCACTGACTCGCCTGGAGCCAAAGTCAGAGGTGGCTCATGAGGCAGTGAAAGGCGCACCGGCCCCGCAAGGCCATTACTGAACGCGAGCTTAGCACGGCTCAGGAGGTAGAGTCCGCCGACTACTGCGGCGGCCAGAATCAGGAACAGCAGCAGCGGAGCCCGCGAGGGCTTGCGGCGGCGGGAGGCGAACACCCCTGGCGTGGACTGAGGCTCGGTCATGATTTCACTTTCTGCCAAGTTATCGGGTCATAACTGCAAAATATGGCAAGCTTGATCCCTGAAATACCACATCTGCTGCGCATCTTGCACGCGTGGCTTGACAGTTCCGCCGCCCCCCGGTATAGTGCTGGAGAGCAGTCAACCACCTGACATTGATCCCGTGGAAGCCATGCGCAAGCCTCTCACCCGATGCCGTGCCCCGGCCGCCCCTCCAGCGGTCCAGCGCCGCCGCCGCATGCCACCGAGCGAACCCGGGTCCTAAGAGTCTGAGCACCGTGCTCACCCTGATGCCCCTGCGTTCGACCCGTCGATGCAGGGGCGTCTTCTGTACTACGATGCGTGAAGAAGTCGCGAGTCGCGAGTCGCAGGCCGGCAGACCGGGGCTCGGAACCGGTAACTCGTGACTGGTAACTCGTGACTCGTACCTCGTGACTCGTGACTTACAACTTTTTGCCGGAGCCCTACGTGCAAGCCATCAACCCAGCCGACACCGCCTGGATGCTGGTCTCGACCGCGCTGGTGCTACTCATGACGCCCGCGCTGGCCTTCTTTTACGGCGGCCTGGTGCGGAACAAAAACTCGCTCAACACCATGATGATGAGCTTCGTGGCGCTGGGCGTGGTAGGGGTCACCTGGGCCGTGGCGGGGTACAGCCTGGCGTTGAGCGATGGTGGTCCGTTGATCGGTGGTCTGGCCTACCTCGGGCTCAACGGTGTGGGCACCGAGGCCAAGGGCACCATCCCACACGTGCTCTTCATGGCCTACCAGGGCACCTTCGCCATCATCACCGCCGCGCTCATCTCCGGCGCCGTGGTCGAGCGGATGCGATTCGGTCCCTACGTTGCCTTCATCGTCCTGTGGACCCTGCTGGTGTACGCGCCGGTGGCGCACTGGGTCTGGGGCGGCGGATGGCTCATGACCCGGGGCGTGCTCGATTTTGCCGGCGGAACCGTGGTGCACATCAACGCCGGAGTGTCGGCGCTGGTCGCGGCGCTGGTGCTGGGATCCCGAAAGGACTACGGGCGCCAGGCGGTGCTGCCGCACAACGTCCCCTTTACCCTGCTGGGCGCCGGGCTCCTCTGGTTCGGCTGGTTCGGCTTCAACGGCGGCAGCGCGCTGGCAGCCAATGAGCTTGCCGCCCTGGCCTTCACCAACACCTTCCTGGCGCCGATGGCCACGCTGGTGGTGTGGATCCTGGTGGACTACTCCCGGACCGGCCGGGCCACCGCGGTCGGGGCAGCCACCGGGATCGTGGTCGGGCTGGTGGCGATCACTCCCGCGGCCGGCTTCGTGAGCCCGGCCGGGGCTCTGGTCCTGGGCGCGCTGGCTGCCCTGCCGAGCTACTTTGCCATCGCGCTCCGATCCCGCACCCGGATCGACGACTCGCTCGACGTGTTCGCCGGCCACGGAATCGGCGGCATCACCGGCGCCCTGCTCACCGGCGTGCTGGCCCAGAAGGTCTGGAACCCGGCGGGCAACGACGGCCTGCTGTATGGCAATCCCGGCCAGCTCGAAGTTCAGGCGCTCGGTGCCGTCGGCTCGGCGGTGTACGCCGCCGCCATGACGTTCGCCATCCTGAAGGCGCTGTCACTGGTGACGTCCCTCCGGGCCATGCCCCGCATCGAGGGCGTGGGAATGGACGTCAGCCAGCACGGCGAGGAGGCCTACGCCAGTGGCGAAGGCTCGATCCTGGTGCATCCCGAGGCTGCGCTCGCGTCCGAGCCGCTACCCGTCCTCACTCCACATGTCGCCTTGCGGTAACTGGAGCGCCAACGATGAAGCTCATCGTAGCCATCATTCGACCCGACCTTCTCAACGAGGTGCTGGAGGCGCTCTACCGTATCGACGTCCGCGGCCTCACCGTCTCCCGGGTGCTGGGACACGGCGGCGAGACCGAGCGGGTGGAGACCTACCGCGGCACCACCGTCAAGGTCAACCTGCAGGAGAAAGTGCGCCTGGAGATCGGTGTATCGGAGCCATTTGTAGAGAGGACGATCAAGGCGATCCTGGGGACCGCCCGCACCGGCGAAGTAGGTGACGGCAAGATTTTCGTGCAGCCCATCGAGCGGGTGATTCGGATCCGATCGGGTGAGGAGAACAACGATGCGCTCACGCCGGTCCCCGCTGGGGAGGTGCAACGGCAGGTCTAGCGGGCGGTCGTGCCGCCATGCGCAATGCCAGGGGGGGCCTTGGTGCCGTTGCGTCCAGCGCATGTGGGATTGCTGCGCGGCGTTCCCCACGAGGAGAGAACGAAGTCGTTTATCAGTCAGGGTCATGGTGGTGATGTCGGCTTTCGGAGACCTGCCGGGGCGCTCCGGCTCAACCACCTCCACCTCCTTCACCATCCCCTTCACAAGTGTCGCACGCCATCGCGCCCGGAAGCGCGTACCGGCCAGGTGTGAGTCCGATCGCCACGATCGCCGGTTTTTCCAGCGGAGGAACGTTTGGTCCGCCGAACGCATGTGCCCAGGCGGCTTGCTTTCAGGAACGAAGGATGGATCGAGGGTGGCCCTCCCTACCACTCACAAGTCCCCTTGCCAATTTACCTGCCTCTCCCTAACTTGCTGAACAACAAGCAAGCAATCTCGCGAGGCCACTCTGAGCCCCAGAACCGACAAAGAGCGGGACCCTAAGCGCAGCCGGGCGGCCATCTTGGACGCCGCCGAGCGGCTTTT
>Ga0136617_10000521_pt1 | contig 32345 bp, 33 predicted proteins | sample AntDrymUQ3222106_2_FD_129672 | JGI IMG/M metagenome (GOLD analysis project Ga0136617, IMG submission 129672) | Polar desert sand microbial communities from Dry Valleys, Antarctica - metaG UQ322 (21.06) | ecosystem: Environmental > Terrestrial > Soil > Desert | place: Antarctica: Dry Valley... | reverse complement strand
GGCGGCCTCGAGGCGCTCGTACTCCTCCACGAGGGGCTTCAGCTCCTTCAGCCGTGCCTGGATCTCTTTGCGCTTCTCGTCGAGGAAGTCTGCCATCGGTACCTTTCAATCGAGGAAGTGCCGTGACTCTACTCAGTCACCGGTGAACGTGGCCTTCCCCCGCCCCTCCTGCAAGAAGGACTGCACCGCATCACGGCAATCCTGTGTCTCGAACAGGTGTGAGGTGAGAGCTGCGGTGCGCTCGTCGGCCCCGCGCGTGCCGTGGTCGGCCTGCGCGCGCACGATGCCCTTGGTGGCGACGTGCGCCTGCGTCGGTCCGGCGGCCAGCTCGGCGGCGAAGACGCGTGCGTCGGCGAGCAGCTCCTCCTCTCCCAGCACCCGGTTCACCACGCCCCACGCGTGCATGGTGTGAGCGTCGAAGAGCCCGCCGGAGAAGACGAACTCGCGCGCCCGGGCGGTGCCGGCGCGTTCGGCCATGCGCTGGGTGCCGCCCATCAGCGGGGTGATGCCGACCACCTTCTCCACCAGCCCGAAACGGGCGCCCTCCGCCGCCCACAGCAGGTCGCAGGCGAGCGCCAGCTCGAGGCCGGCGGTGAGGCACAGGCCCTGGACCACCGCCACGGTCGGGCAGGGCAGGCCCTCGATCGCGTGCGTCAGGCGCAGCAGCGAGCCGGTGAACACGTCGGCCTGCGCGGCATCGAGCCCCTCGAAGACGTGGACGTCGACGCCGGCGGTGAACACGTCACCCTCGGCGCGCACGAGCAGGCCGCGGGGAGCGGCCTGCGCGGCCTGCTCCACGGCGGCGCCCAGCTCCTCGATCAGCGTCGCGTCGAACAGGTTCAGCGGCGGGTGCGAGAGGACGATCTCGCCGACGTGACCCTCGGTCTCGTAGCGTGCATGTGGCATGGCTCCGGAACCTACTCACCTGCGCGCCGGCGGTGAAGGCCGCGGCGTGCACTGTGCGGCGTGGGCGGGCTTCGGGGCGTCTACAGCGGCTGGGTAGGGAGGGTGAGGGTGCCGGCCGGGCGCGTTGAACGTCGAACTGCCCTCCTCCCGGACGACCGTATCGACGTTGAGGCCGCATAGGGTCATCAACGTCGAGGCGCCCGTTCGGACGGGAGGCGATTCGACGTGAACCCCTTCACCTCGATGCCCGCCGTTGAAGACGCCCGAGCCCTAACGAGCTCCCTCGCACCGCACCACCCGCGCCGCCACCACGCGCCCTCACCTCTCCAGCAGCGCCTTCAGCCGCTGCAGCGACCGGTTCGCCTCGCGCTGGGGCACCCCGCCGACGACGAACCGCGAGGCCGCCTTGCCGAGGAACCCGCCGGGCGCCTTGAACTCGTTCTCGTACTCGAAGTGGGTGCCGTCGCCGTCCCCGTCGGACAGCCGGTAGCTGGTCCGCGCGTAGGAGCCCGCAGGGCCGCGGCCCTCCCAGGTCGCGCGCACGTTGGGCTCGTGCTCGGTGAGCTTCCACTTCACCTTGAAGTTGGCACCGCGCAGGGACAGCGTCTGCTCCATCCGGTAGCCCTCGTGCGGCGGGCCGTCCTCGGCGTCGACGACGCGGCGGTGGATGGTGACCCACTCGTCCAGCCGCGTCGGGTCGAGCATGGTGTCGAAGACCCGCTCGCGCGGCGCGGCGATGTCGATGGATGCGGTGACGAGCGTCATCTGGCGGCGACCTGCTCGGTCTGCTCCCACTCGCGCAGCGCGCGCTCCACCGCGGCGTCGAAGCGGTGCAACCGTATTCCGAATGCGTCGGCGGCGTCGTCGTCGCGCGGGAGCAGGTCGTGCTCGAGGCCCTCCATCAGCGGCTCGATCAGCGCCGGGTCCTCGCCCGCGACCGCGGCGGCGAGCTGCGAGGCGATCGGCGTGAGCGTGATGCCGAGGCCGAGTCGGGGACGGTCGACGAGCATCGCCTCGGCGATGCGCCCGATCAGCTCCTCGTAGGTCATGGTGTCCGGCCCGGCGATGTCCCAGGAGCGCCCGGACAGCGAGGCCGCCGCGCTCGCCGCGTGCGCGAGGTAGGCCAGCACGTCGCGCCCGTCGATCGGGCGCGTGCGGTTGGACCGCCAGGCGGGCAGCGCGAGCACCGGCAGGCGCTCGATCAGCCGCACGAGGAAGCGGAACGAGCGCGAGCGGGCGCCGATGACGATCGAGGCGCGCAGCGCGATCGACTCGGGCGCGGCCCCCAGCAGTGCCTCCTCGACCGCCAGCCGCGACGCGAGGTGGCGCGACACGCTGCCGTCCTGTGGCACGAGCCCGCCGAGGTAGACGACCCGCCGCACGCCGGCCCGCCCGGCGGCGCGGGCGAAGTTCGCGGAGGCACGCCGCTCCTGATCTGGGAACGCGCCGCCGGCCGCGCCCTCCATCGAGTGGATCAGGTAGTAGGCGACCTCGACGCCGTCCATCGCCTCGTCGAGGCCGGCGCCGGTCAGCGCGTCGCCCGTGACCAGCTCGTCCAGCGCCACGCCCGCCGCCGCGACCCGCTCGGGCGAGCGCGCGAAGCCGCGGACCGTGTGGCCCTCGCGCTCGAGGCAGGGCACGAGCGCCGCGCCGACGTAGCCGGAGACCCCGGTCACCAGGATGTGCATCCGCCCACCCTCCCCGGGGGGAGAGGGGGCCAATCCGGCTCGAGGCGGCGCGGCGTCATCGCAGGGGTGGTACGGACGAGCGCCGAAAAGCGCCCATGGTGCGAGGTCGCCATCCCGCACCCATCGAGGTTTACGCCCCGATCGGGGGTATTTGCGGCCTCGACCGGAATCCCGTGCGCTTTGCGGGAATCCGGCTTGCATGCCTGCGCCCGGCCCGCTTTCCTCCCGCCCGTCCTGTGACGGAGTGGTGAAATCGGGGGTCGGGGAACGTTGGCAGCGCGGAACGCGAAAGCGAAGAAGGTGAGTTGCGAGGACTGCTTCTTCGGAAGGAACGGGCTGTGCGCGCTGGCGCTCGACGAGCCCTGTGCCACGTTCCGCCCCGACCACCCGGACGGCCTGCGCCCGCCGAGCCAGTTGCGCTTCGTCTTCCGCCAGGAGCGCCGCCGCCAGGCCGCCTGGGCGTTCCCGACCGCGCAGGAGCAGGCCGCCCTGCACGCGTGAGCCACGTCGAGCGCCGCGTATAGAGTCGGCCGCGTGCGCATCACGGTGCTGGGGAAGTCGCCGGCGTGGCAGGACGCGGGAGGGGCGTGCAGCGGGTACCTCGTGGAGACCGACGGCGCCTGTGTGCTGCTGGACTGCGGCAGCGGGGTGTTCGGCAAGCTGCGCCGCCATCGCGAGTACTGGGAGGTCGACGCGGTCGTCATCTCCCACCTGCACGCCGACCACATCCTCGATCTCGTGCCGTACGCGTCGGCGCTGACCTACGCGCCGCGCCCCCGGCCCGGCACGGACGGCCCCGCCCGGCCGCGACTGATCGCGCCCGCCGGCGCCGCGGAGGCGCTGGGGCGCATCTGCGGCGGCGCCGGCATGCCCGAGCAGCACGTGGAGCGCGCGCTCGCGCTGAGCGAGTACGCGCCCGGCGACGCCTTCGAGCTGGGCCCGCTGCGCCTGCGCTTCCGCTCGGTGCCGCACTTCCTGCCCACGCACGCGGTCGAGCTGCGCGAGGGCGACGCGCGGCTCACGTTCAGCGCCGACTCCTCTCCCAGCGCGGACCTGTGCGACTTCGCGCGCGACACCTCGCTGCTGCTGATCGAGGCGACGCTCCCGCGCCCGGAGGCCGAGGGCCCGCGCGGTCACCTGACGCCGTCGGAGGCCGGGGAGCACGGCCGCCGGGCGCGAGCGCGGCGGCTCGTGCTGACGCACTTCGCCCAGGAGCTGGACGCCGAGTGGGCGCGCGGCGAGGCCGAGCGGACGTTCGGCGGCCCCGTCGAGGTCGCCCGCGAGGGCGCCGTCTACGAAATCTGAGGCACGGGCACAGCATTCGGGCACTCCTGCCGATAAGAGCCGAGGAGTCCCTGTTGAGCCTCGCCGATCCCCACACCGCCGCCGACGGCGTGCGACTGCTGTCGCACCGGCCGTCCGTGCTCTACAAGGTCGAGCACATGGCGACCGAGCCCGTCGACGGCGACATGGCCGTCGACGGACTGGTGCTGGCCGGGCCCGCGTGGACGGAGCGGCTCAAGGACCTGCTGGGCTCGCTCTCGCAGTCCGAGCGCGCATGCCTGTTCGCCGTGCGCCTCGGCGACGACCAGGCGCTGCCGCTGCCGGCCGACACGCTGCTGGACCGCAGCCGCACGGACTGGTTCCCCGATTTCCTCTCGCACGGCCAGATGAAGCCGCACTTCCAGCCGATCGTCGTGCTGGCCACGGGCGCGGTGTTCGGCCGCGAGGCGCTGATGCGCGGCAAGCTCGGCGCCGTCGACGTGCGCGGCGGCGAGCTGCTGGCCGCCGCCGAGGCCCACGACGCACTGTTCTCCTTCGACTACCGGGCCCGTACCGCGGCGCTCGAGGTCGGCCTGCCGATCCTGCCCGACGGCGAGGTGCTGTTCGTCAACCTGGACCCGCGCGCGGCGCTCGACGTCGAGGGCTCGCTGCGCACGACCTGGCCCGTGGTCGGGCGCCTGGGCGCCGATCCCTCGCGGATCTGCCTCGAGCTGGTCAGGCCCGAGCGCTGCGCCGACCGCGAGCTGCTCTCCGAGCTGGTCGTCGCGCACCGCAAGCGCGGCGCGCTGGTGGCGCTCGACGACATGTCGGGCGGCGCCGAGTCGCTGATCTACCTCGAGCTGCTGCGGCCCGACATCGCCAAGATCGACATCGCCCTCACCGCCGGCATCCAGCACTCCGCCGCCCGCCGCCGCCTCGTCGCCGCGCTGGTCGACTGCGCGCACGAGCAGGGCTGCCGTGTGGTCGCCGAGGGCGTCGAGCGCGTGGACGAGTTCCAGGCGATGGCCGACCTCGGCGTCGACCTCGGTCAGGGCTTCTACTTCGGCCAGCCGACCGAGCGCCCGATGGCCGTCGACACCCGCCTCGTGCGGCCGCGCGCCGAGCTGGTCTGACGCTTCGCCGCCCGGGTAGCCTTCCCGGCGTGGCCGACCGCGACCTGTTCGCCAACTTCGAGCGCATGCGCCGCGAGATGGACGAGCTGTTCGGCGACGTCCTCGACCGCCGCATGGCCCCGCGCCGCCGCGGCGGCTTCTCGCCGGCCGTCGACGTCTACTACACGGGCGACCCGCCGCGCGCGGTGGTGCGCGCCGACCTCGCGGGGATCGACCCTGCGGGCATCGCGCTGGAGATCCGCGGCCGCGAGCTGATCCTGTCCGGCACGCGGCCGCCGGAGAGCGGCGAGGGTCGCGTGTACCAGCAGCTGGAGATCGAGCACGGCCCGTTCCGCCGCGTCGTGTCGCTCGGCGCCGACGTTGACGCCGAGGCGGCCCGCGCGGGCTACGAGGACGGCCTGCTGATCGTCGAGCTGCCGCTCGCGCCGCCGACGCGCCCGCACAGCCTCCGGATCGAGGCCGGCTCGGGCGGCGGACAGACGTGATCGCCGTCGGCGAGCGCGCGGAGCCCGCGCAGGCGCCGGCCACGCTCCCGGCCACCCTGCCGGTGCTGCCGCTGCGCGACACCGTCACCTTCCCGGACACGCTGACGCCGCTCGCGGTCGGCCAGGCGCGCTCGATCGCGCTCGTCAACGACGTGCTGGCCGCCGACCGCATGCTGGTGATGGTCGCCGGCCGCGACCCCGCCAACGAGGAGCCCGGCCCCGAGCAGCTCTACACCGTGGGCGTGGCCGGCACCGTCGCGCGCATGCTCAAAGTGCCCGACGGGACGCTGCGCGTGCTGGTGCAGGGCGGCCAGCGCGTGCGGATCGAGGAGTGGACCTCGCAGGAGCCCTACCTGATCGCGCGCGTCTCCGAGCTGCCCGACGCGGTCGCGGAGGGCCCGGAGCTGGAGGCGCTGATGCGCAACGTCCAGCAGATGTTCTCGCGCATCATCGAGCAGGTCCCGTACCTGCCCGAGGAGCTGCAGATGGCGGTCGCCAACCTCGAGGACCCGTCGGCGCTCTCGCACCTGATCGCGAGCGCGCTGCGAATCCCGACCGAGGAGCGCCAGTCGCTGCTGGAGGAGACCGACGTCGCCAAGCGGCTGCACCGGCTCGCCGAGGTGCTCGCGCGCGAGCTGGAGGTGCTCGAGATCGGCACCCGCATCCAGACCCAGGTGCAGTCCGAGATGGACCAGACCCAGCGCGAGTACATCCTCCGCCAGCAGCTGAAGGCGATCCAGGAGGAGCTGGGCGAGCGCGACCCGGCGGAGGCGGAGGTCGACGAGCTGCGCGAGCAGCTCGCGGCGATCGAGCTGCCCGAGGTGGTGCGCAAGCAGTCCGACCGCGAGCTTTCGCGGCTGGAGAAGCTCCCGCAGGCCGCGGCCGAGCACGGCGTCATCCGCACCTGGCTGGAGTGGATCGCCTCGCTGCCGTGGAGCACGGCGACCGACGACAACCTCGACCTCGCGCACGCGCGCGCGGTGCTCGACGCCGACCACTACGACATCGACGCGATCAAGGACCGCATCCTCGAGTTCCTCTCGGTGCGCAAGCTGTTGCAGGGCTCCGAGCACGGCAGCTCCTCGATCCTGTGCTTCGTCGGCCCGCCGGGCGTCGGCAAGACGTCGCTCGGGCGCTCGATCGCGCACGCGATGGGTCGCCGCTTCGAGCGCATCAGCGCCGGCGGGGTGCGCGACGAGGCCGAGATCCGAGGGCACCGGCGCACCTACATCGGCGCCATGCCGGGGACGATCATCCGCGCGCTGCGCGACGCGGGCTCCGAGAACCCCGTGTTCATGATCGACGAGATCGACAAGATGGGCGCCGACTACCGCGGCGACCCGGCGAGCGCGATGCTCGAGGTGCTCGACCCCGAGCAGAACTCCACCTTCCGCGACCACTACCTCGACGTCCCCTACGACCTCTCGCGCGTGATGTTCATCACCACCGCGAACACGCTCGACACGATCCCCGGCCCGCTGCGCGACCGCATGGAGATCATCGCGCTCGCCGGCTACACCGAGGAGGAGAAGCTGCAGATCGCCAAGCGCTACCTCGTGCCGCGCCAGATCGAGCGCAACGGCCTCAAGCGCTCCCAGGTCGCCTTCACCGACACGGGCCTGAAGGTCATCATCGGTGAGTACACGCGCGAGGCCGGCGTGCGCAACCTCGAGCGCGAGATCGGCTCCGTCTGCCGCAAGGTCGCCCGCCAGGTGGCCGAGGGGACGCTGAAGCGCAAGGTCTCGGCGACCGCGCCGCGCGTGCGCGAGCTGCTCGGGCGCCCGCGCTTCCCCGCCGACGTCAAGCGCCGCACCTCAGAGCCGGGCGTCGCCACCGGGCTGGCGTGGACGCCGGTCGGCGGCGACGTGCTGTTCGTCGAGGCGAGCGCGATGCCCGGCAGCGGCAAGCTCACCATCACCGGCCAGCTCGGCGACGTGATGCGGGAGTCCGCGCAGGCGGCGCTCTCCTACGTGCGCTCCCACGCCGACCTGCCCGAGGACTGGTTCAAGGAGCGCGACGTGCACGTCCACGTCCCCGCGGGCGCGATCCCCAAGGACGGGCCCAGCGCCGGCATCACGATGGCGACGGCGCTGATGTCGCTGGTCACCGACCGGTGCGTGCGCGACGACACGGCGATGACCGGCGAGCTGACGCTGACCGGCCTCGTGCTGCCGATCGGCGGGCTCAAGGAGAAGGCGCTCGCGGCCCAGCGCGCGGGCGTCCGGCGCGTGCTCGCCCCGCGCCGCAACGAGGCCGATCTCCAGGACTTCCCGGAGCACCTGCGCGAGGGGATGGAGTTCGTCTGGGTGGGCGAGGTCGGCGAGGTCTTCGCGGCTGCGCTGGATGGGTATGCTCGCCCATAGACTCTGACGGCGAGCGAGAGGGTTCCATGGCAGCGAAGAAGAAGGCCGCCAAGGCGCAGAAGGCGGCGGTGAAGGCGAGGTACAACCCGTACGTGCAGCGGGTGGTCGACGACGAGGACCTGCGCCAGAACCTCGTCCAGGCCTACGAGTCCGGCCGTGACGCCATCGGGCGCCTGAGCAACGGCAAGTCACCCTCCAAGCAGATCTTCGACGACAAGAAGCTGCAGAAGGACCTCAAGGAGGCGGCCGCTTCGATCCGCGACGCCAGCGTGGCGCTGCGCGAGGCCCCGAAGAAGCGGCGCCGGGGCGGTCTCGGGCGTCTCCTGCTGCTCGGCGTCGTGGGCGGCGGGATCGCGCTGGCCGTGTCGGAGGGGCTGCGCAAGAAGGTGCTCGACGCGCTGTTCGGCGCCGAGGAGGAGTTCGAGTACACCTCGACCACCACGGCCGCGCCGTCCCCGGCCGCGCCGACCGCCGGGACCACCACCTAGGCACCGGCGCCGCACCGCGATGGCTCGAGCGAGGGCGCCCGCCGGGCGCCCTCCTTGTTTCCGGTGCGGCTAGCCGAACCTGCACAGGCCGGCTAGCACTGATTCGGCGGCGGCGCGGGCGCTCGTAGATTCGCGCCATGCGATTCCGCACCTTGACGGCGGCCGGCGCGCTGGGCGCGCTCCTGCTGCCCGGCGCCGCCGACGCGGCCACCAAACCAGTGTTCCGCGGCCCGCCGCCGAAGGGCGAGCTGAAGGGCGTCAAGGGCCCCGTCACCGACGCCGACTTCTACCCGCGCCGGATCACGATCGCCGCCGGCGACCGGATCAAGCTCACGACCGTCGCCTTCGGCGACACCATCTTCGTGCCCAAGGGCGAGGCCATGCCGGGCTTCGCCGTCCCCGGCCCGGAGCCGATCTCGGGCGCCAAGGACGCCGCCGGCGCCGACGTGTGGTTCAACGGCCAGCTGCCGTTCGCCCCCAACCCGCTGCTGCTCGGCCCGTCCGGCGGCAATCGGATCGACGGCAGCAGGATGGTCGCCAACGGGCTCAGCCTCTCCGAGGGCCCGGCGAAGCCGTGGCGGGTCACCTTCCCCAAGCGCGGCACCTATGTGCTGCGCTCGCTACTGCACCCCGGCGTGAAGCTGACCGTCGTGGTCAAGGGCCGGGGCGCGAACGTGCCGTCCGCCCGGTCCGACGCGCGCCGCGCCGCACGGCAGGTCGAGGCCACGATCCGGCGGGCCAAGCGGCTGCTGCGCGCCAAGGCGCCGGCCGGCAACGTCGTGCAGGCCGGCAGCGACGACAGGGGCACGGCGACGATCGCCTTCCTGCCCGCGAAGAAGACGATCGAGCTGGGCGAGTCGGTCACCTTCAGGATGTCCCGGAACTCGATCGAGGCCCACAACGCCGCGTTCGGCCCCAAGGCCTACCTCGACAGGCATGCGCGGGCGTTCTTCGGCGAGGTGTTCGAGCCGTTCGTGACCTTCCGCTCCGACCGGCCGGGCGCGCCGCTCGGCTACAACGGCGACAACCACGGCAACGGCTGGTTCAACACCGGCTTGCTCGATGCCGACGACAACTCGCCGCTGCCGCGGTCGGACTCGGTGACGTTCACCAGGACCGGCACGTACAAGTACTACTGCGCGGCGCACGGCAACGAGATGCAGGGCCAGATCACGGTCGAGTGATGCGGCTGCGGACCCTCACCTGCGCGGCGCTGGCCGCGGCGGCGGCGACTCCCGCCGCCACCGCCGTGGCCGGCAAGGTCACGACCGTCGAGGTCGGCAACGGCTTCTACGGCCCGGCCAAGAAGACGATCTCCCAGGGCGACAAGATCCGCTTCAAGTGGATCCCGAGCCTCGACCTGCACAACGTGCACGTCAAGTCGGGTCCCGAGCAGTTCAAGTCTCCCACCCAGGCCGCCGGCAGCTGGTCGCGCAAGTTCGCCAAGCGCGGCAGGTTCGTCCTCTACTGCACGGAGCACGAGGGGATGACGATGAAGCTGACCGTCGCGAAGCGGTAGCCACGAACGGCAGGCGGCATGGACGCCGTCCTACGACCCGAACACGCCGCGGGCGCGCCACAGCGCCCGCGGCGAGCCCTTCAGGCGCAGGCGCCGGGTGGCGAGGGCCCGCCCGGGGTCGAGCCGGCCGGCGATCACGTCCACCCAGTCGTCGAAGCCGATCCGCAGCTCGACGTCCGGCGCGGGCGCCCGCCCGGCGGTGGCCGCCGTGGAGCCGTTCTCCAGCCGCAGGTGCCACGGCTCGGCGTCGGGGAACTCCCACTGCAGCGTCAGCGGCCCGTCGGGAGCGTGGCGGGGGTCGACCGCCCGGCGGAGGCTGTCGAACAGCAGGGCCATCGACTGCGGGTCGCGCGCAGCGCCGCCGTTGCGCTCGCCCAGGTAGCCGGCCCGCAGCATCGCCAGCGCGCGCGTCGCGCGCTCGTCGACGGGCAGGTCGTAGGGGTAGACCTGCGGCCCGGGCAGCGACTCCAACGGCAGGCCCGCCATGCGCAGCTTGGACTCGAACGAGCGCGCGGCCTCCGTGTAGATCTCCTCGAGCGTGAAGCCGAAGCACTCCGTGTAGGCGCGGTTCCAGCCCGGCGGCACGAACACGGCGACGGAGATCGGGAAGGCCTCGCGCAGCAGGTCGGCGACCGCGGCCGGGACCTCGTCGGGATCCTCGCGCGCGAGGTCGTGCAGGAGCTTGACGCCGAAGCCGATGTGGCGCTGCTCGTCGGCGGCCACGTGGGCGATGCCCGCTCGGAAGCCTGGCAGCAGGTCGCGCGCGCCGAGGTAGTCGGCGATGAAGTGCTGGCCGGGCTGGGCGAGCGTCGCCTCGACGATGAAGTGGTACATCGTCACCGCGCGCGCCAGGGCCGCGCGCGAGCGGTCGCGGCGCAGCGCGTCGGTGACCTCGTGCAGCATCGCGAACGTCTTGCGGAAGCCCCAGGTCAGCTCCGGCTCGGTGGCGCGCAGCGCGCCGGCGATCGTTCCGTCCCCGCGCCCGGCGACCTCGTCCATGAAGCGGTGGAAGAAGACGGCGTGGCGGGCCTCGTCGGACTGCTGCGTGGTGAGGAAGTACTTCTGCTCCTCGCGCGGGGCGGCGTCGATGAACGGTGCCAGGTCGTCGGCGACGGCGTCCTCGCCGTGGAAGAACAGCGAGTAGTTCCACAGCGCGGCCCTGCGCTCCAGCGCGGAGAACGTGCCGTGCCAGTGCTCGCGATCGGCGCTGAAGTCGATCTCGGTGGCCCGCCACTGGCCGCGCTCCCAGCGGGCGTAGAGGTCCGCGTAGGTGATCCGCTCCATCGTGCTCATCGGATCCGCTGCTCCAGCTCGCCGGTCAGGTCGGAGATCGCCACGCGATCCTGCTGCAGCGTATCCCGCTGACGCAGTGTCACCGTGCGGTCCTCGACGGTCTGGTGGTCGATCGTGACGGCGAACGGTGTGCCGATCTCGTCCTGGCGCCGGTAGCGGCGGCCGATCGCGCCGCCCTCGTCGTACTCCGCGCTCATGCGCCCGCGTACGCCCTCGTAGACCTCGCGCGCCAGCTCGGGCTGGCCGTCCTTGCGCAGCAGCGGCAGCACGGCGACCTTGACCGGCGCGATCGCGGGGTGCAGGCGCAGCACCGTGCGCGGCTCGCCGCCCAAGGTGTCCTCGTCGTAGGCGTCGCACAGCAGCGCGAGGATCGTCCGCCCGACGCCCGCGGCCGGCTCGATCACGTGCGGGACGTAGCGCTCCTTGGTCTGCGAGTCGACGTACTCGATCCTCTCGCCGGACACGCGCGCGTGCTGGGTGAGGTCGAAGTCCCCGCGGTTCGCGATCCCCTCCAGCTCCGACCAGCCGATCGGATACAGGTACTCCACGTCGCTGGTGGCCGAGGAGTAGTGCGACAGCTCGTCGGCGTCGTGGGCGCGCAGGCGCAGCTTCTCGCGGTCGATGCCGAGGCGCACGTACCACTCCAACCGCTGCTCGAGCCAGTGCTCGTGCCAGCGCTGGGCCTCCCCCGGGGGGACGAAGAACTCCATCTCCATCTGCTCGAACTCGAGCGTGCGGAAGACGAAGTTGCCCGGCGTGATCTCGTTGCGGAAGGACTTGCCGACCTGGGCGATGCCGAACGGCGGCCGCCTGCGCGCGTACTGGAGCGTCGTCTTGAAGTCCAGGAAGATGCCCTGCGCGGTCTCCGGGCGCAGGTAGACGGTCGAGCCGGCGTCCTTCACGGGGCCGATGCTGGTCTCGAACATGAGGTTGAACTCGCGCGCCTCGGTCAGGTCGCAGTCCTTGTGCTCGCCGGGCAGCTTGCTCGGTGCGCGGCCGCAGTGCAGATCGTGGGCCGCCGAGCCGTCGCGCGCCTCCTGCAGGTGGTCGGCCCGGAAGCGGCGCTTGCAGGTGCGGCAGTCCACCAGCGGGTCGGTGAACCCCGCCAGGTGCCCGGAGGCCTCCCACGTGCGCGGGTGCTGGATGATCGCCGAGTCCAGGGCGACGACGTCGTCGCGCTCCTGGATCATCGCCTTCCACCAGGCGGCGATCACGTTGTTCTTGAGCAGGACGCCGTAGTGCCCGTAGTCGTAGGTGTTCGCGATGCCCCCGTAGATCTCCGAGGCGGGGAAGATCAGGCCCCGGCGCTTGCACAGCGCGACGATCTTGTCCATGGTCACGACGTCGGTCATTGCGGCGGGAGGTTAGTCAGCCGCAGCAGCGATCCGTGCAGCAGCACCACCGCGCCCAGCAGTTCCATCACCTCCTGCGCGAGCATCGTCCCGGCGACGACGAGCGGGCGGGACTGCCGGCGCTCGAGCACGATCTCGATCAGCTCGACGCCGAGCGCGCCGACGACGAACAGTGCGGTCCCGAGCGTGAAGGCGCGGCACACGGGCCGGTCCTGCCGGCGCATGAAGCGGGCGTAGACGGCGACGAGGACCAGCGCGGCCGGGCCGGCCACGAGCACCCACAGCTGGCCGAAGCCGGGCTGGAGCTCGCGCCGCGCCTGGCGGCTGAACAGCTCGTGCAGGTTCGCGGTCTCGTCGAGGGAGGCGAGCGCGAAGACCGCCGCGAGCACCAGCCACCAGCGCGCGCCTTTGCTTCCCGTGTCGTTGAGGCGTGCGCCGACGATGGTCAGCGTGGCGGCGGACAACAGCAGCATCGAGGAGGAGAACCAGGTAGGTATGTTGGCCTCGCGCGCGGGGTCTAGGAGTGGGACGAGGCCGTAGGCGTAGGCGACGTCGTGCTCGAAGCGCAGGTAGACGACCAGCGCCCCGGCGGCGGTGAGGGCGGCGACGGCGAGCAGGCCGATCCGGGTGACGGCTTGGGCCACGCATCGACCGTGGCCGCGGGCGGTGAGCCGGGGGTGAGAGGCCCATGAGACGGTCCTCATGTTCGAAGGGGAGACCTATACTCCGCCGCCGCATGCCGATCTACGAGTACCGCTGCGAGAACGGGCACCTGTTCGAGGTGATGCAGAAGATCGCCGACCCGCCCGTGATCGCCTGCGAGCAGTGCGGTGCCACGGTCGCACGGGTGTTCCATCCGATCGCGGTCCACTTCAAGGGGTCGGGCTTCTACAACACGGACTACGGGACGGCCAAGCGCAAGCGCGAGAACGAGCGCTCCGCCAGCGAGGGCGCCGACAAGCACGACGCCAAGCAGGCCGACAAGAAGACGGACTCGGCGAAGCCGTCCTCGTCGGACTCGTCGTCGTCCTCCTCGTCCTCCTCCGACTCCTCGTCGTCCAAGCCCGACTGACCGTCCCGTTGTCACCTCCGTACCGGTGGAGGGGACGGAGGCGACGATCGACGGGTAGGGCATTAGCGCCACTGATGGCTCCCGCGCCGAACCGTCATTGGCGCTTGCAGCTCGGGCCCGCCACACTGGACCGGTGTCCGCCCGCCACGCCGGCCTACTCGCCGCCCTCGCCGCCATCTGGGGCGGCTCCTACCTGCTGATCAAGTACGCGCTCGAGGACCTCTCCGCGCCGATGATCGTGTGGGGCCGCGTGGCGATCGCCGCCGTCGTGCTGCTGGTGGCGCTGCGCCTCACCGGCGGCCGGCCCGCCGTGTCCGGCGCCGTCGGCGAGCTGCGCGCGCGGCCGGGCTCGGCCGTGCTGCTCGGCTGCCTCGCCGTCGCGCTGCCGTTCATGCTGATCACGCTCGGCGAGCTGGAGGTCCCGTCCGGCCTGACGGCGGTGCTGATCTCGCCCGCCTCGCTGTTCGTCGCGCTGTTCGCCCCGTTCCTGGACCCGTCCGAGCGCATCGACCGCCGGCAGGGGATCGGGATGCTGATGGGCCTGGGCGGCGTCGCGCTGGTGGTCGGCGTGGAGTCGGTGCAGACCATCGGGCAGCTGCTCGGCGCGCTCGCCATGGTCGGGGCGGCCGCCTGCTACGCGCTGTCGAGCTTCGTCGTCAAGCGCCGCTACGGCCACCTCGCCTCGATGCAGACGTCGCTGGTGTCGATCACCGTGGCGACCGTGGTCACGCTGCCGTTCGCCCTCGCGACGCTGCCCGGCGAGCTGCCCGGCGTGCGCGCGGTCGCCTCCGTGGTCGCGCTGGGGGCGGCCGGGACGGCGCTCGGCTTCGTCATCTTCTACAAGCTCATCAACGAGGTGGGGGCGGGCCGGGCGTCGCTGGTCAGCTACCTCGCGCCCGGCGTGGCGCTGTTCTACGGCGCGCTGCTGCTCGACGAGGCGATCACGCCTGCCGCCCTCGCCGGCCTGGTGCTGATCCTCGCCGGCGTGGCGCTGGCCTCGCGTAGGGCGCGTGGCGCGGGGGTAGTCCGTCCGCATGGGACGAGTCGCGCAGGACATCAAGGCGGAGTGGCAGGGCGAGCGGTGGGAGGGCATCGAGCGGCCCTACGGCGCCGATGACGTCGCGCGGCTGAGCGGGACCGTCGAGATCGAGCACACGCTCGCGCGGCGCGGCGCCGAGCGGCTGTGGGACCTGCTCGGGCGCGAGGGCGCGTTCGTGCGCGCGCTCGGGGCGATGACCGGCAACCAGGCCGTGCAGCAGGTCCAGGCCGGGCTGGAGGCGATCTACCTCAGCGGCTGGCAGGTCGCCGCCGACGCCAACGTCGCGGGCCAGATGTACCCGGACCAGAGCCTGTACCCGGCCAACAGCGTTCCCGACGTCGTGCGGCGCATCAACGCCGCGCTGCGGCGCGCCGACGAGATCTCCCACGGCGAGGGCGACGACTCCCTCGACTGGTTCGCGCCGATCGTGGCCGACGCCGAGGCCGGCTTCGGCGGCGCGCTGAACTGCTTCGAGCTGACCAAGGCGATGATCGAGGCCGGCGCCGCGGGCGTGCACTTCGAGGACCAGCTCGCGTCCGAGAAGAAGTGCGGGCACATGGGCGGCAAGGTGCTGCTGCCGACCTCGCACGCGATCCGCAACCTGCTCGCCGCCCGCCTGGCGGCCGACGTCTCCGGCGTGCCGACGATCCTGGTCGCCCGCACGGACGCCGACGCGGCGGACATGATCACCTCCGACGTCGACGAGCGCGACGCGGAGTTCATCAGCGGCGAGCGCACGGAGGAGGGCTTCTACCGCACGAACCCCGGGGTCGAGCAGGCGATCTCGCGCGCGCTGGCCTACGCTCCCTACGCCGACCTGATCTGGTGCGAGACGTCCGAGCCCGACTACGAGCACGCGCGCACGTTCGCCGAGGCGGTGCACGAGCGGTTCCCGGGCAAGCGGCTCGCCTACAACTGCTCGCCGTCGTTCAACTGGCAGTCCAAGCTCTCCGACGACGAGATCGAGGGCTTCCAGGACGAGCTGGGCAAGCTCGGCTACGTGTTCCAGTTCGTGACGCTGGCCGGCTTCCACGCGCTCAACCTGTCGATGTTCGAGCTGGCCGACGGCTACCGCGACACCGGCATGAAGGCGTTCTCGGCACTCCAGCAGAAGGAGTTCGCCGCCGAGGAGCGCGGCTTCACGGCGACCAAGCACCAGCGCCAGGTCGGCGCGGGCTACTTCGACGACGTGGCCGAGGTGATCGCCGGCGGCTCGGTCTCCACGGGTGCACTCGAGGGCTCCACCGAGCAGGCGCAGTTCACGAGCTGAGGACGACGGTCAGCCCTTCAGGAACCGGTCGACGGCGCGCTGGCGCTCGGCGTCGTCGACCACCAGCCCGGCGCCGCCGTCGGGAAGGGTCACCCCTCCCGATGGCTTGAGCACGCGGGCGTCCGCGCCGCCGCCGATCAGCTCGGCGCCGACGAGGCCGAGCAGCGTCGGGCCGGCCATGTCCGACTGGAGCGCGCGCGGCGCGGCCCATGAGACCCACGGCAGGCGGATGAACGTCTCGAGGGAGATCACCTTGCTCTTGATCGCGGCGAGGATCTTCTGCTGGCGGCGTGCGCGGGTGCGGTCGTCCTCGTCGGGCGCGCAGTCGTTCTTGCGCGTCCGCGCGAGCGCGAGCGCCTGCTCGCCGCTGATCTCGCGCTCGCCGGCCCTCAGGCGCAGCGTGTAGCCGCCGTTGCGCGTGCCGCCGTTGATGCGCGAGACGACGCAGCCGCCCTTGTAGGTGATCCCGCCGAGCGAGTCGATCAGCTGCGGGAAGTTCTCGAAGTTGACCTCGACGAGGTGGTTGACCTCGATGCCGAGGTAGCTCTCGACCGTCCGGATCGCCAGCGCGGGGCCGCCGATCGCGTACGCGGCGTTGATCTTGTTCCTGCCGCTGCCCGGGATGTCGACCACCGTGTCGCGCGGGATCGAGAGCGTCGCGTTGGCGCCGCCGCCGACGCGCATGAGCAGGATCGAGTCCGAGCGCGACGGCGTGCCGATCACGTTGGCGCCCGCCTCCTTGGTGCCCTCGGTGCGCGCGTCGGAGCCGAGCATCAGCACGGTGTTGGGGCTGGTCAGCGTGTAGCCGGCGGGGTCCAACTCGTTCTCGGCGGCGGTCGAGAGCTTGGCCTCTTGGATCTGGGCGGAGATCAGGAACACGATCGCGGAGATCAGCACCCAGGTGGCGGCGGCTAGGGCAAGGTAGCGCAGGACGCGGCCGACGGTGAGCCGGCGGGGGCGGCCAGACTCGCGGCGCAGCAGGGCGCGCGGGTCGAAGCGCCGGCGCCGGCCGTGGACCTCGTACTCCGGCTTTGCGCCGTCGAGTGCGTCGTCGTCGCGCCCGCGCAGGAAGCGCGGGCGGGCCTTGTAGGTGGTGTAGGGGCGGTCGTCTTCCTCGGCCATGACAGGGGTAAGGTGGCCGGCGTGGCCGCGGGATGCGTGATCGGCGTCGATCTCGGCGGCACCAAGCTGCTCGCGGGCGCCGTGGACGCCGATCTCGCGGTCCACCACCGTACCAACCGTCCGGCGCTGGGCCTGAACCAGGCGGAGCTGGTGGAGATGGTCGCCCAGGCCGTCGAGGGCGTGCGCACGGCGGTCGGCGGCGACGTCTCCGCGGTCGGCTTCGGCATCCCCTGCACGTTCGACGCGCGGACCGGGATGGCGGTGCAGGCGGTCAACCTCCCGCTGCACGACATCCGCTTCGCGGACGTCATGGCCGAGCGGCTCGCGCTGCCGGTGGTGGTCGACAACGACGCCAACTGCGCGGTGCTCGCCGAGGCGCGCGCCGGTGCCGCGCAGGGTTGCGAGGAGGTGGCGATGCTCACGATCGGCACCGGGATAGGCGGCGGGCTGTTCCTGGGCGGCGAGGTCTACCGCGGCTGGCTCGGCGGCGGCGCGGAGCTGGGCCACATGGTGATCGAGCGCGACGGCCGGCCGTGCCAGGGGAGCTGTCCCAACCGGGGCTGCCTCGAGTCGGTCGCCTCCGGCACCGCGCTGGTGCGCGAGGCCTCGCTGGCGGTGGCGCGGCGGCCGGACACGGCGCTCGGGCTCGCGCTCGAGGCGGGGCACGAGCTGACGGGGCCGCTCGTGACCGAGCTGGCGCGTGACGGCGATCCGGTCGCGCGCGAGGCGATCGAGGTGATCGGCCGTGCGCTGGGCGTCGGCGTCGCCAACCTCGTGAACATCTTCAATCCCCAGGTGGTCGTGATCGGCGGCGGGGTCAGCGCCGCCGGCGACCTCCTGCTCGACCCCGCGCGCGAGGTGGTCGCGCAGCGCGCGCTGCGCCCCGGCCGCGACCTCGTGCGCCTCGCGGCGGCGGCGTTCGGCGCCGAGGCGGGGATGGTCGGCGCCGCGATCCTCGCCCGCGAGCGGCCACCGGGCGTGCCCTCGGCGGCCGGCGGGCGGGCCTCCTCCCGCACGCCCGCGCCATGACTCCCACGGCCGGGGTCAGATCTTGCGTTGACGCACCGGAGATCGGAGTGCTGGGATGCAAGATCTGACCCCTCCGGGTGTTGGGCGGCTCGTGGTCTGCCCGACGCCGATCGGGAACCTCGAGGACGTGACGCTGCGGGTGCTCGCCGCGCTGCGCGACGCGGACGTGGTGGCGTGCGAGGACACGCGCCGCACGCGCGTGCTGCTCGAGCGCTACGGGGTCCAGGCGACGCTCGTCTCCTACCACGAGCACAACGAGCGCGAGCGGGCGGCGGAGCTGGTCGAGCGCATGAGCGCCGGCGCGATCGTCGCGCTCGTGTCCGACGCGGGGATGCCGCTGGTCAGCGACCCCGGCTACGTGCTCGTCCAGGGGTGCGTGGCGGCGGGGCTGGCGGTCGAGGTCCTGCCCGGGCCGTCGGCGGCGCTCGCGGCGCTCGTCGCCTCGGCGCTTCCCTCGGACGCCTGGCGCTTCGCGGGCTTCCTCCCGCGCAAGCGCTCGGCCCTGCTCGAGGTGCTCCGCTCGCCGGAGACGGTGGTGGCCTTCGAGTCACCCCGCCGCGTGGCCGCGACGCTGGCGGCGCTCGCCGAGCTCGACGGCGGCCGTCCCGTCGCGGTCTGCCGCGAGCTGACCAAGGTCCACGAGGAGGTCGTCCGCGGCAAGGCGGCCGAGCTGGCCGCCCGCTACGCGGCGGCGCCCCCGCGCGGCGAGGTCGTGCTCGTCATCGGCGGCGCGCCGCCCCACGAGGGCGCCGACCCGGCGGCGATCGACGCCGTCCGCCGCCTGATCGCCGCGGGTGCCCGCCCGCGCACGGCCGCGAGCGTCGTCGCCGAGCTCACCGGCGCGGCCGCGAACGAGCTCTACCGCGCCACCGCGGAGCGGTAGGGCGGCGCGGGCCGGCGGCCCGCGGGATCGAGGGTGGGACGAGAAGTACATGACAGTCATGCAGTTCTCGTCCCACCCGGCTCCCCGCCGCCGCCAAGCACACGCAGGACCGTCGCGAATCGCGACGATTCCGCACCGAGTTCGCGAAACAAGCGCGCCGCATCGCGGCGGCGGCCCGGATCGGCCGTAGCGTTGGCGGGCATGCCCACCATCGCCGATGCCGCTGCCGTCAGGAGAGCCGCCCCGGTGGCCGCCCTCATCGATCGCCGGACCCGTCTGCGAGCTGGCTTCGTGGGCGCCGCCGCGGTCGCCCTCCTCGCGGCCGCCCCGCCGCCGGCGGCAGGCGCGGCCGGGTGGACCGCGCCGGTCTCCGGCTGGGTCACGCGGGGCTTCGACCTCGGCCCTGACCCGTTCGAGCGCGCCCGGCATCGCGGGGCGGACTTCGCCGCGCCTCCGGGGGCGCCCGTGCGAGCCGCGTGCGGAGGACGCGTCCTCGTGGCGGGACGGGTGGGGACCAACGGGCGCGTGGTGACGATCCGCTGCGGCGCGTGGCGAGTCACCCACCTGCCGCTCGCGGCGGTCTCCGTGCGCGTCGGAGCGGACGTCGACCGCGGAGGCCGGATCGGAAGCGCGTCCGCCTCGCGGCGACACCACGGCCTCCACCTCGGCGTCCGCCGCGAGGGCGACCGCTTCGGCTACGTCGACCCCCTCCGGTTCATCTCCCGCCACCCGCTCCCGCCCCCACCACTCGGAGCCATCCCGCCGCGAGGCGAGCACCCACCGGCCGCCACGCCGCTCGGCCGCCCGCAAGCCGCGCCCCGGCCGGTGCAGGCGCCGCTCGCACGCCCGCAAGCCGCGCCCCGGCCGGTGCAGGCGCCGCTCGCACGCCCGCAGGCCGCGAGCGGGCTCGCGCCGTGGCCGGCGTGGGTCGGGCTGGCGCTGCTGCTCGCCGGTGCGGTGGGTGCCGGGTTGGGGCGGCCTCGGAGGCGTCGTGGTGCCCTTCCACGCGCCGCCGCCCAGGAGGTACGGTGAGTGAGCCGGAGTCCGCACACCCGGAGCGAGGGTTGATGCCGCGCACCGTCCAGCTGGAGGTCACCCCAGGCGAGCCCGACCGCGGGAGCCGCGCGTGAGCGAGCTCGTGATCGGCTTCGGGCTCGGCTTACTCGTCGCCGCGCAGCTCGGGCCGCTGTCGTTGCTCGCCATCCGCTCGACGCTGCGCAGCGGCGCGGCGATCGGACTGGCGGTCGGCGCCGGGGTGGCGGTGATCGACACGCTGTACGCCGCGGCGGGAGCCGCCGGGGCCGCCGGGCTGCTGGAGATCGAGCCGCTGCGGGTCGCGTTCGGATTGATCGGTGCCGCGGTGCTCGTCCTCCTCGGCGTCCGCACCCTCTGGAGCGCGTTCCGCGTCCGGCTCGGCGGGGAGGTGCCCGAGGAGGTCTCAACGCCGCGGCGGGCGTTCGCGACCGCGCTGGGGGCGACCGCTTCGAACCCGCTGACGATCGCCTCGTGGGCGGCCATCTTCACGGCCGCGTCCACGGCGGGGGCCGCCTCGGGGGCGGGCGTCGTCCTGCTCCTCGCCGGCGTCGGGGTGGGCAGCATGACCTGGATGGCGATCCTTGCCACCGGCGTCAGCCTCGCCCGTCGCCGGGTCGGCGACCGCACGCTGCGCGCCGTCGACGGCCTGGCCGGCGCCGGCCTCGTCGGCTTCGGCGGCCTGCTCGCGTACCGCACCCTGCGCGACTGATCCCACCGCCTCGCTTCTGCGACGCAACTCGCGGGGCGGCGCGCCGCCCCGCCGCTAGCCTTGACGCGCCGATGGCCTTCTACGTCACGACCCCGATCTACTACGTCAACGCCGCTCCTCATCTGGGTCACGCGTACAGCACGATCGGGGCGGACATCCTCGCCCGGCACCATCGCCAGCGCGGCGAGGAGGTGTTCTTCCTCACGGGCACCGACGAGCACGGCGAGCCGGTGGCGCTCGCCGCCGAGCGCGAGGGCGTGACGCCGAAGGAGCTGGCCGACCGCAACGCCCACCGCTTCGAGGCGCTGATGCCCCGCATCAACGCCTCCAACGACTTCTTCATCCGCACGTCCGACCCGCGCCACAAGCAGCGCGTCCAGGACTTCATGCAGCGGGTCTACGACAACGGCCACGTCTACAAGGGCCTCTACGAGGGCTGGTACTGCCCCCGCTGCGCCGACTTCAAGTCCGAGAGCGAGATCGCGGAGGGCAACACCTGCCCGATCCACCGCATCCCGCTCGACCACGAGCAGGAGGAGAACTGGTTCTTCCGGCTGTCCACCTTCCAGGCGCCGCTCGAGCAGCTCTACGCGCAGCAGGACGACTTCGTGCTCCCGCGCCAGCGCTTCAACGAGGCGCGCTCGTTCATCACCGGCGGCCTCAACGACATCTCGCTCAGCCGCGCGAAGATCAGCTGGGGCGTCGACGTGCCGTGGGACCCCGAGCACGTCTTCTACGTCTGGTTCGACGCGCTGCTCAACTATTACACCGCGCTGTCCTTCGGCGCCGGCGACAGCGACCGCACCGAGGAGCTGTGGCCGTGCGACCTGCACGTGATGGGCAAGGACATCCTCAAGTTCCATGCCGTGATCTGGCCGGCGATGCTGCTGGCGGCCGGCGTCGCGCTGCCGCGCCACCTGTTCATCCACGGCTACCTGCTGCTCGACGGCGAGAAGATGTCCAAGTCGCTGGGCAACGTGCTCGACCCGTTCGAGGTGATGGACCGCTACGGCACCGACGCGCTGCGCTACTACTGCTTCCGCGAGGTCTCCTTCGGCCAGGACGGCGCGGTCTCGACCGCCGGCTTCGAGTCGCGCTACGAGACCGAGCTGGCCAACGACTACGGCAACCTCGCCAGCCGCACGCTCGCGATGATCGTCCGCTACCGCGACGGGCAGGTGCCCTTCGCGGACGCCGATCCGGCGCTCGCGCCCGACTTCGACGGGATCGCGGAGGAGATCTCCGAGCTGCTGGACCGCGCCGAGATCACCCAGGCGCTCGAGCGCATCTGGCAGCGGGTGCGGCGGCTCAACCGCTACGTCGAGGAGCAGGCGCCCTGGCAGCTCGCCAAGGACCCCGCGCAGGCGGACCGGCTTGACACCGTGCTGCGCTCGCTGGCCGACGGCCTGCGCGTGGTCACCGTGCTGCTGCACCCGTACATGCCCGAGACCACCGAGCGGCTGATGCGGGCGCTGGCCCAGGAGGGCGACTCCCTCCACATCGCCGCGGCCCGCTACGGCGTCGCCACCGTCGGCGTGACGGTCTCCCGGCTGGACCCGCCGCTGTTCCCCAAGCAGACGTGATCGACTCCCACACCCACCTCGACCGCGGCCCGGCGCCGGAGGCCGAGCTGGTCGCCGCCGCCCGCGCCGCCGGGGTGCGGCGCATCCTCACCATCGGCATGGACGCGGACTCCTGCCGCGCCGCGCTCGCCGCCGCCGACGCCCACGAGGAGGTGTTCGCCGCCGTCGGGCGCCACCCCAACGAGGCGACCGGCTACGACGACGCCGTCACCGCGCAGCTGCGCGAGCACGCGCGGCACCCGCGCGTGCGCGCGATCGGGGAGACCGGCCTCGACGACTACCGCGCCTACGCGCCGCGCGCCGACCAGGAGCGCGCCTTCGCCGCCCAGATCGGGCTCGCGCGCGAGACCGGCAAGCCGCTCGTGATCCACACCCGCGCCGCCGAGCGCGACACGATCGCCACGCTCGATCGTGCGGCGGACGGCCTCGAGGTCGTCATGCACTGCTTCTCGATGCCCGATCGACTCGACGACTGCCTGGAGCGCGGCTGGTGGATCTCCTTCGCCGGAAACGTCACCTACCCGAAGGCGCACGCCCTCGCGCGCGCCGCCGACCGCGTGCCGCTCGACCGGCTGCTGGTGGAGACCGACGCGCCGTACCTCACCCCGCAGGCGCACCGCCGCGAGCGCAACCAGCCGGCCTACGTGGTCGACACCGCGCGCTTCATCGCCGAGCGGCGCCGGATCGCCTACGAGGAGCTGGAGGCGGCCGTTGACGCCAACGCCGCCCGGCTCTTCGGCTGGTGAGCGACCTCCCGACGCAGCCGAGCCTGCGCCGCCTCAAGGCGTTCGGCGTGCGGCCGAGCCGGGAGCTCGGCCAGAACTTCCTGATCGACTCCAACCTGCTCGACGTCATCGCGCGCGCGGCGGAGCTGGGGCCGGAGGACGTGGTGCTCGAGGTCGGCGGCGGGCTCGGCGTGCTGTCCGAGCACCTCGCCGAGCGCGCGGCGCACGTGCACGTCGTGGAGCTCGACCGCCGCCTCGAGCCGGCCCTGCGCGATGCCGTCGAGCCGCATCCGAACGCGACGCTGCACCTCGCCGACGCGGTCAAGCTGGACCTGCACGGCCTCGACCCGCAGCCGGACAAGGTCATCGCCAACCTGCCCTACGGCGTCGCCGCGACGGTGATCTTGCGCACGATCGAGCTGCTGCCGGAGGTCCGGACGTGGGTGGCGATGGTGCAGCGCGAGGTGGGGGAGCGCTTCGCCGCCGCGCCCGGCACCGGCGCCTACGGCGTCCCCTCCGTGCTCGCCCAGCTGGCGTGCGACGTGAAGGTGATCCGCCCCGTGTCGCGGAACGTGTTCTTTCCGGTGCCCAACGTCGACTCCGTCCTCCTCCGCCTGCTCCGCCGCCGCGCCGCGCCGGAGCCGGGCCTGCGCACGCTCGTGCAGCAGGGCTTCGCCCACCGGCGCAAGGCGCTCGGGGGCTCGCTGGCGCTCGCCGGCGGTGCGCCGGAGGGCACGCGCGAGCGCGTCCGCGCGGCGCTGGAGGCGATCGGCCGCCCCGCCGACGCGCGCGCCGAGGCGCTCGCCCCGGAGGAGTGGCGAGCGCTGCACGCGGTCCTGGCGGAGAGGCCGCCCGGAACGGCCGGCACGGCGGCCGAGGGGCCGCCCGGAGCGGCCGGCGAGCCGCCGCCGGAGCCCGTTCCATGACCGCTTGGCGCTGCCTCGCGCCCGGCAAGGTCAACCTCTGCCTGTACGTCGGCGCCCCGCGCGCCGACGGGCTGCACCCGCTGGTCTCCGTCGTGCAGCCGGTGTCGCTCGCGGACGAGCTGACGCTCGCCCCCGCGCCGCCCGGCGCACACGCGGACGAGGTGGTCTGCCCCGGCGTGGAGGGCCCGAACCTCGCCGGCCGCGCGCTCGCCGCGTTCCGCGCGGCGACGGGCTGGGACGCGCCGCCGCAGCGGCTGACGATCGACAAGCGCGTCCCGGTCGCCGCCGGGATGGGCGGCGGCTCCGGCGACGCGGCCGCCGCGCTGCGACTCGCCGCCCACGCCGCGGGCGGCGCGCCGCGCGAGCTGCTGCTCGAGCTGGCGGCCGCGCTCGGCGGCGACGTGCCGTCGCAGGTCGAGCCCGGCCGGACGCTGATGGCCGGCGCCGGCGAGCGCGTGCGCCGGCTGCCCGACCCGGCCGGCCTCGCCCTGGTCCTGCTGCCGTCCGTGCACGCCCTCTCGACGCCGGAGGTCTACCGCGCCTTCGACGGCCTCGCCACCGCCCGCAGCGAGGACGAGCTCACCGACCTCGAGGCGCGGGCCGCCACGCTGCCCGTGCACAACGACCTCCAGGCCGCCGCCCGCCGCCTGTGCCCGGCGATCGACGACGCGCTGGCCGCGGTGGGTGCCACCGGCGCCGACCACACGCTCGTCTCCGGCTCCGGGCCCACCGTGTTCGGGCTGTACCGGGACCTCGAGCACGCCCGCACCGCCGCCGAGGCGGTCGGCGGCGTGGCGGCCGAGCCCGTCGCGCCCGCCTTCGCGGGGGTGCGGCCATGGTGAAGTGGAGCTGGCTGCTCGGCGCCGTCGCCCTGGCGGGCTTCCTCCTCCTCCGCCGGCGCAAGCTCGGCCGCCCGACGCTGGCGGCGGGCGTGCTGGTCACGATCGCCGCCGTCCTGGTGGGGGCGGGCGTCGTCGAGCTGCCCAACATCGAGGCGCTGATCGAGGACGCCGGCACCGCGCTCGGTGCCTGGACCTACCTGCTCGTCGGCGTCCTGGCGTTCCTCGAGACCGGAGCGTTCGTCGGGCTCGTAGCGCCCGGGGAGACCGCCGTGCTCGTCGGCGGCCTCGTCGCCGGCCAGGGGCAGATCGACCTGCTCGTGCTGATCGCGATCGTGTGGACGTGCGCCGTCGCCGGCGACGTCACGTCCTACACGATCGGGCGCCGCCTCGGCCGCGCGTGGCTGCTGCGCCACGGCGACCGCCTGAAGATCACCGAGGAGCGCCTGCACCAGGTCGAGCACTTCTTCGAGCGCCGCGGCGGGCTGACGATCCTGGTCGGGCGCTTCATCGGGCTCGTGCGCGCGCTGGCGCCGTTCATCGCCGGCACCTCGAAGATGCCGCTGCGGACCTTCCTGCCCTACGACGTGGTCGGCGCCGGCGCGTGGGCGACGACCTTCTGCGTCCTCGGCTACGTGTTCTGGCAGTCGTTCGACCGGATCACGCAGTACGTCTCGCGCGGGCTGTTCGCGTTCGGCACGGTCGTCGCCGTCGGCGTCGCCCTCTACTTCCTCGTCCAGCTCCGGCGCGACCCGCAGCGCCGCGAGCGCGTGGCCGCGTGGGCGCGCGAGCGCGAGGACCGGCCGTTCATGCGCCCGCTCGTGCGGCTCGCGGGCCCGGCGTGGCGCCGGATCGGGAACCCGGCGGCCGGCGGCGTGGACGTGGCGGCCCGCTTCGGCCTGCACCGGCTGACGCCGGGACACCTCGGGCTCGAGCTGACCACGCTGATCGCGCTCGTGGCCGTGGGGGCCTTCAACGTCGTCCTGCTCGGCCGGCTCGTGCGCGAGCCGGGCGATCCGCGCATCGACCGGGTCGCCTTCGACGTCGCCGACCCGCTGCGCTTCGAGCCGCTCACCGGCGTCGCCGAGGTCGTGACCCAGCTGGGCTCGCTCGCCGTCACGGCGGTGCTCGTGCTGCTCGCCACGCTGTGGGCCCTGCGGCGGCGGCGCTTCCTCGACGCCGCGGCACTGGTCGGCGGCACGGGCCTCTCCTACGCCGCCGTCCACGTCGCCAAGGGCGCCTACGACCGGCCGCGGCCCGCCGGCGGCCTGGTCGAGACGACGCTGGCCTCGTACCCGTCCGCCCACGCGCTGTATGCGGTGGCGCTCGTGGCGTGCGCGACCGTGCTGGTGCGCGCGGGCGTCGGCTGGGCGGCGCGCTTCGCGGTCGTGACGGTCGCCGTGGTGGCGGTGGTGGTCGTCGCGCTCAGCCGCGTCTACCTGCGCGCGAGCTTCCTCACCGACGTGCTCGGCGGGGTGGCGCTGGGCCTGGCGGTCTGGGGGCTGGTGGGGATCCTCGCGCTGCTCGCCGGTGCCGTCCGTCACAATGGCGGGCGAGCGGGAATCCGATCATGAGCACCGACGACACGATCACCTATGCCGTCGCCGGTGTCACCGCGCTGGTCTCCGTGGCCGCGTGGGTGACGCTGATCCTCGTCCCCGCGTGGACGTCGTACTGGCGGCTGCGCGAGCGCGTGCTCGCGGTCGTCATGAGCGTCTACGTGCTGGCGGCGTTCGTCGGCATGGGCGCCTGCGTCGGCGCGGCCTTCCTCTACTACTACGACCGGCTGTAGATGTCGCCGCCGCCCGCCCGGGACGCGGCCGCCGCGACGGCCGACCTCGACCTCGACCAAAGGTCGGATCCACCGATTCTCGCGGCGCCTCGCCGCCGTGGCCGTTCGCCAGAGCCGATCGGCCGCGAACCAGGTGATCCACCACATGGAACCGCGGCCGATCGACTCTGACTCGGCCCACGGCGCCGAGTCATCCACGATGATCGGTGGATCCGACCTCGGCGCGCTCGCGGCGATCTCCGACGCGGTCGAGTCCGGTCACGGCCTGCCGGAGGTCGTCCGCGCCGCCGCCCGCGCGCTGGACGCGTCGCTCGTGCTGATCGACCGCTCCAGCTCGGTGCTGGCCGTCGCGGCGCGCTCGAGCGCCGACGAGCGGGCGCTGATGGCCAACGCGCCCGGCGTGTCCGTGCACGAGCTCCGCGTCGGCGACGCGGTGGTCGGGCGGCTGCGGCTGCGCGGGCGCACCGGCGACCCGCCCGCCGCCTTCCTGCGCGTCGTCACCACGCTGATCGCCTCCGAGGTCGAGCGCCTGCGCGCGCCCGACCGCGCCTCGGAGGCCGCGCAGGCCGCGTTCCTCGCCGCCGTGATGCGCCGCCAGGTGACCGACCGCGGCGACCTGGTGGCGCGCGGCGCCGAGCTGGGGATCGAGCTGGCGGCGGGCGGCGCGGTCGTCGTGGTGCGCGCGCACCACTACACGCCTGCCGACGACGACTGGCGCGGGCGCCTGCTCTCCGCCGCGGAGCGCGCGGCGCGCTCGAGCGCGCCGGGCTCGCTCGCCGCGCTGCTGGACGCCACCGGCGATGGGTCGCCGCCGGTCGCCGTCCTGCTGCCGGCCTCCGAGGACGCGGTCGTGCGCCGGGTCGCCGAGTCGGTCGCCCGCGAGCTGGCCGCCACCCTGCACGGCTTCGTCTTCGCGGTCGGGCACTCGCGCGTCGCGCACGACCCGGTCGACCTCTACCGCGCCGGCCACGAGGCGCTGCTGGCGGCCAACGTCGCCGAGGCCCGGCCCGCCGAGGAGTCGGCCGGCCATCCCGCGCTCGCGTTCGAGGACACGGGCGCCTACCGGCTGTTGCTGCCGGCCATGAGCGAGGATCCGGCCGAGCTGCAGCGCTTCTTCGAGGAGACCGTGGCTCCCCTCGTCGTCTACGACGAGCAGTACGAGACCGACCTCGTGCAGACGCTCGAGACCTTCCTCGACGCCGACGGCAACGTGGCCGGCACCGCCCAGCGCCTGTTCACCCACCGCCACACGGTCCGCTACCGCCTCGAGCGCGTGCGCGACCTCACCGGCCTGGACGTCGCCTCCACCGACGGCCGCGAGCGCCTCGGCCTCGGCCTGAAGGCGATGCGCGTGCTCGGCATCGCCTCCCCCCGGGGCCCGGCCAGCGAGGCGGGCGCCGGCGGTGGCCGGGTCCGTCGCGAGGCCAAGGACCGCTAGCTCGCACGCGAGTCTGCGTCTCACCGGCTCTCTCGTCCGACGTCACCCCTAGAAGATCTCCGGACACCACGGCTCGGGGAAGCCGCCGAAGGCGCGAGCGGTCTCGCGCAGGGCCCCGGGGCGCGGCTCGCGCACGCGCCCGGCACCGGCCAGCGCCTCGAGCCGGGTGCCGCCGAGGTAGGCGGCGCCGAGCGCCTCAGCGCTGAGCACGAGGTCGGCCGGCTCGGTGGTCGGCGCGCAGCTCGCCGTCTCGCCGTCGGAGCGCAGGCGGTGGCGGCCGGCGTTCCACGGACAGAAGGCGTCGTCGACCTCGAGCACGACGGAGAGCGGCGCCGAGTAGCCGCGGGCGGCCAGCGCGCGGTCGACGTCGACGAGTCGAACGAAGAGGCCGTGGCCGACGGTCTGCACGAGCGGGTCGCTGTCGGCGAGCAGGTGGGGGAGCGGGTCGTCGTCTCCCGCCAGGCGCCAGCGCACGCTTCTGACCAGGTCCAGCGAGAGCAGGAACGCCCACAGGCCGGCACGCGCCTCGGAGGTGGTCGCCATCAGCTCGCGCACGTGCGCCTCGCCAGCCGGGCCGTGCTCGCCCCACTTCGTCCTGGCGGCGTAGAGCGCGTAGCCGGCCGGCTCGCCATCCGGACCCGGCTGCACCGCGGCGCGCAGCGGCGAGAAGCCGTCGCGGCGGTGCTCGGGATCGAACACGCGGTGCTCCCACCAGGCGTCGTCGCGGGCGAGCAGGCCGGGGACGAGCGGCCGGGCGGCGTCGTAGACGGGCGCCATCCGCGGCACCGCCTCGGCGGCGGGAAGGACGCGCGGGCGCTCGGCCGGGAGGGTCACGTCGTGGCGCAGGGCGGCGGTCGCGGTCTGCAGCCCGTAGGTGGCCGCGCGGGTGGCGAGGCCGTAGCCGTAGCGGCCGTAGATGCCGCCCTCGGACGCCCACAGCGCGGCGATCGGCTCGCGGCCGGCCGCGCGCACGTCGTCGAGCTGCCGGCGCATGAGCCGGCCGAGGTGCCCGCGGCGGGTCTGGCCCGGCGCCACGCCGACCGCGCTCACGGCCGCCACGGGCAGCTGCGCGCCGCCCGGCACGGTCATCGTGCGGCTGAGCACCGCGGCCGCGGCGACGATCTCGCCGCCGTCGCGGATAGCCAGCGTGCGCTCGGGCTCGAGCGTGCGCGGGAAGTGCGCGACGTCGTCGGGATGGCCGTCCTCGTGGAAGGCGTGGCGGACGGCGCGCTCGAACGCCTCCAGCTCGTCGGCGCCGACGGGCTCGGGCTGGGTCATCGGCTCGAGGGGGCGGCTGGCATCCGGCCAGGCTACGCTCCCGCCCCCATGGCGATCGGCATCATCACCGGCTCGGGCACCTACTCGCTGCCGGGCTTCGAGTCCGGCGGCCCGGAGCGCGTGGCGACGCCGTGGGGGGAGGCGCTGCTCTCGCGCGGGACCTTCGCCGGCGTCGAGGTGCTGCACGTCTCGCGCCACGAGCCGGGGCACGCGCGGATGTCGAACCTCGTCACCCACCGGGCGAACGTCGCGGCGCTGGCGCAGGAGGGCGCGGCCGGCGTGATCGCGGTGACGGTGTGCGGCGCGGTCGACCCGGGCGTGGAGCTGGGCTCGCTGGTGTGCTTCGACGACCTGCACTTCCTCGCCAACCGGCTCGGCGACGGGGAGCTGTGCACGTTCCATCCCGAGCCCGGCGATCCGCGCCGCGGCCACTGGATCTTCGAGGACCCCTTCTCCGCCGCGCTGCGGCGTGCGCTGCTGGCGGGCTGCGAGACGGCTGGCGTGCCGGTGCGCGACGGCGGCTGCTACGGCCACGTCGACGGGCCGCGCTTCAACACCAGGGCGGAGATCCGGGGGCTGGCGGCGTGCGGCGTCACCGCGGTGTCGCAGACGGCCGGGCCGGAGACCGTGCTGTGCGGCGAGCTCGAGCTGCCCTACGCCCTGCTCGGCTACGCCACCGACTATGCCAACGGGGTGCAGGACGAGCCGACGCCGGTGCAGACGCTACTCGACATGATGGCCGCGAGCACGGAGACGTTCGCCGCCGTGCTGGCCGCGGCGGTCCCGCCGGCTCAGGCGGCCGAGCCGGCGCCGGCGGGCATGGTCTACCGCTTCGAGGGCTGAGCGGCGTCGGGCCGGCGGACGACGCGCACGCTGGTCGAGGCGCGGCCGGAGATCCGCAGCTCGTCGTCGCGGAACGCGCGCATGCGGCTGCCGCCGGCGCGCACGCGCACGCCGTCGTAGCGGTGGATCGAGCGGATGCGGGCGGCGAGCGCGCGCAGGTTCGGCGGGCCGGGGTCGCCCCCGCCGTCGGCGCCCTCGTCGCCGATGATGATCGAGCCGAGCAGGCCGTCGTCGGCGAAGTCGACCTCCGCGCCGCTGAAGCGCAGCTCGCGGACGCCGGGACGCAGCCCGCGCGGGATCCGCAGCCGGTAGCTGCGGCTGATCGTCCCGCCGCGCACGCGGCGCAGCTTCACCTTCGCCCGCACGCGCCGGCCCGGGCGCACGGTGCGCGGCAGCCGCACCGAGCGCAGGAACGCGCGCCGCTCGCCCCGCCGGAGGTCGATGCGCACCGCGACCTCGCCGATCCGCGGTGGGCGGCCCTGGTAGTCGTCGATCGCCGCCAGCGCCTCGAAGACGTCCGACGAGGCCCGCGCCGCGACGGTGTTGGCGGAGCCGACGAAGTCGGCGTCGGCCGGGAACGCCGACACGTAGCGGTTGCAGAAGCGTGCTGGGCGCTCGAGCCCGTCGATCGCGATCTGCACGCAGGCGTCGGCGGTGAGCCGCCCGGGCGCGCTGCGCAGCAGCGAGTCGGCGGCCTCGGTGACCGCCAGCGGCGCCACGAACGACACCGGCGAGGCGCCTTCCGGGAGCCCGATCCCGCTCTCGTCGGCGGCCCGGAGCCCCGTCGTCAGGCTGCGGCCGGTGTCCAGGTCGTTGGCGAACACCCGCACCGGCACGCTCGGCGGCAGCGCGCCGGTGCGGCCGGCGACCGCGTCGTTCGCGTCGCTGGAGATCGTGCCGATCGTGTGGCCGAGGGAGGCGAACTTGTAGGTCGTCGCGATGTCGCCGATCGCCACCGGGTTGTCGATCACGCGGTAGACGTAGGCGTCCTGGAGGAAGAGCCGTCGCTCCCCGGCGCTCTCGAACGAGTGCCCGAACGCCCACACGCGCTCGGCGTCCGTGTAGGCGACCGTGCCGATCGCGCCGATCTGGATGTCGCCGGAGGAGTAGGCGACGCCGAGCGACGCGCCGGGACGCATCGGCTGCGGCGCGAAGCGCCCGAGCGGGCCGGCGGGCGCCGCGAGCAGCGGCCGGCCGACGCGGCGGCCGGCGCGCTCCAGCGCGCGGCCGAGCGTGCCGCTGACGCCGGACACCGTCAGCGGGGTCGCGATCGGCCGGGCGCGCGCCATGATCGCGCGGTGGCGGCGCGCGGCCGGCTCGCCGCGCGCCGCGGGCGCGTCGGGCGCGGTGCCGAGCATCGCCTCGATCGGCGTGGCGAGGACGACGTCGCCGCCGTACTCGCCCAGCGACTCCGAGATGGCGCCCGCGTTGCGCGGCGTGCCCTGCGCGTCGGCGCAGTAGATCGGCGAGCCGGAGAAGCCGGGCCCGACGCCCGTGGCGTCGACCGCCGGACCGAAGACACGGACGAGGATCCGCGGCCCCGCGGCGGCGGCGTCGCCGTCGATCACGTCGAGGATCTCGACGTCGAACGACGAGATCTCGGTGCCGCGCACCACCGAGTACGCCGTGCAGCGCATCCCGGCGGCGACCTCCGCGAGCGGCATGATCGGGTCGCCGGCGGCCGCATGGGAGACGGGCACCAACAGTGCCGCGACCGTGGCGGCGAGCAGACGGACGCGCATGGAAGCGCATCAATGTAGGGACTTGCGAGGCCGATCGACCGGGGAATGGGTCGATCTGGCAGGAAGTTCACCCTGCGCTGCCGCAACGTCCGCGGTCAGCCGGTCCACCAGCCCTCGAGCAGCTCCCCGTCGCCGGCGTGACGCGGGCCGAAGGCGAGCATGTCGAGCCCCTCGGCCCCGGCCTCGAACGCGCGCGTCACCGTGGGGGCGACGCGGATCGCGTCGAGGACCTCGATCTCCACGACGTCGTCGTCGAGCTTGGCGCGGCCGGAGCCGGCCAGCACCACGTAGACCTCCTCCGCCGCCTGGTGGCGGTGCGCGAAGGGCGGCCGCGCGTCCGGGTTGATGCGGTGGAAGGTGAAGCCGGTGTGCTCGGTCTCGAGGTCGTCGGTGGCGAAGCGCGTCTGCTGGAACTCGCCGATCCCGAACTCCGGGGCCGAGTCCTTGACGTCGGTGAGCTTCTTGTGCGTGTAGGGAGCGGGCATCGCGGTCTCCTTCAGGTCGTGGCGGGGTCGGCGGTCGTACGACGG
>Ga0136617_10000520_pt1 | contig 32395 bp, 31 predicted proteins | sample AntDrymUQ3222106_2_FD_129672 | JGI IMG/M metagenome (GOLD analysis project Ga0136617, IMG submission 129672) | Polar desert sand microbial communities from Dry Valleys, Antarctica - metaG UQ322 (21.06) | ecosystem: Environmental > Terrestrial > Soil > Desert | place: Antarctica: Dry Valley... | reverse complement strand
CGCTCGCGAGTCGCGAAGTCCGGTTCCCTCTCCCGCTTGCGAGTCGCGAAGTCCGGTTCCCTCTCCCGCTCGCGAGTCGCGAAGTCCGGTTCCCTCTCCCGCTTGCGAGTCGCGAAGTCCGGTTCCCTCTCCCGCTTGCGAGTCGCGAAGTCCGGTTCCCTCTCCCGCTTGCGGGAGAGGGCTAGGGTGAGGGAGGACCAGCACTGCACTCATCCTTCCGTTATATCGCATATCGTCGTCGTCCGGCGCAGCCTCGGCGTATGCGGACCTGCGATCGCGCGCTGCGAAAGACCATGACCGACGCGGAGCGTCGCTTGTGGTTTCAGGTTTGCAACCGACACCTGGCCGGGTACCGATTCCGACGACAGCATCCGATTGGCCCGTACTTCGCGGATTTCGCGTGCGTGGAGCGTCATCTCGTCGTCGAGCTTGACGGAGGGCAACACCTTGCTGGACAGGCCGCGGATCGCCGCCGAACCGCGGATTTGCAACACCGAGGCTGGCGGGTGATCCGATTCTGGGATGACGACGTACTGAAGCATCCGCAACTGGTGCTCGAAGCGATCCTGCTCGAGCTGAACAGCCCCTCACCCTAGCCCTCTCCCGCATGCGGGAGAGGGAACCTCGCCAGCCCCATCCCCTCACCCTAGCCCTCTCCCGCAAGCGGGAGATGGAACCTCGCCAGCCCCATCCCCTCACCCTCTCCATCTCCCGCGAGCGGGAGAGGGAATCTAGCCAGCCCTCACCCTCTCCATCTCCCGCGAGCGGGAGAGGGAATCTCGCCAGCCCTCACCCTCTCTCGCAAGCGGGAGAGGGAACCTCGACGCCTCGAAGCGATGCGTAGTTTGAACACGCCCTAGTCAGCTTCGCGCGGCCCGCGTGGCCAGAACCATTTCATAGCACGCCATGAGCCGGCGACCGACATCCTCCCACGTGAGGCTCGCAACCGACTGCCTGCAGCGCTCAGCGGAGGGAGGCGTGGAGAGCAGCCGTTCGACCGCGGCTAAGATCGCCTGCGATGATTGGGGATCAACCTCGATAATGCAATCCTCCATGCCCGCTGTATCCATGCAATGGTTTGCCGTCATCACGGCAGGAGTGCCTGCAGCAAGAGATTCAAGTACGGTCAGCGGCATGACTTCCGAGTGGCTGGTCAAGCAAAACACGCCGGCAGCGGCGTACGCGGAGGCAAGCAGCGGATCGTCGTATTCCATGCTGCCGATGTAGCGCGTGTTCGGCATCGCAAGAATTTGGTCCAAATAGGCCCGATTGGGCCCATGACATTCGCCGATCAGCACAAACTGGCGCTGCGACCCGCTCAACGCTTGGGCGATGGCAAGCTGATTCTTGTGCGGATCAATCGACGCGACGTTGAGCACGAATCCGGGCGAGAGCTTGTGCGCATGCAAAAAGGGCTCATGGTCGGCATTGAAGAACCGAGACGGTATGCCGTTGGGAATGATCTCAATGGCTTCGGCCGCGATACCAAATGCGTCGCGAATGCACTGCTTTTCGGTTATTCCGAGCGCGACGATGCGATCGGAGTTCGCCAACGCCGAGTGGATCTCTCGGTACTCGGTTCTGACGTCCCAGTTGGTGAGTCGGCCAACCAGGCGCTCACCGAGACGCGCGCGGCGACCCAGCGAGCGCGTCCAATACGGCCGGATTAATGGGGAGAGGACAACGGGCACACTCAGCAGGCGCGCGAACTCGACGATACGGACGTTGCCGGCGATGGCGGAAAAAAGGTGGACGAGGTTGTATTCGGTCATGAGCTCGCGGTTCGGATCGATGAGCCGCGCGTCGCATCCCAACTTGTTGAGCGCGGCGATGGTTTCCAGGACCTGGATCTGCAAGCCACCCTTGGTCTGGAAAAGCATCGGGTACGACAACACGGCGACTTTCATCGATCGGAACACCGTCTCGGGCGGATTGCGTTGATCCGAGCGCTCACGGGACTGATACCGCGCGCCGCTCCAGGGGACATTAGGCATAATGCGACGCCTCGCTGCAATCCTCGGTGTAGGCGCGGAAACGCTCTAGGACCCGGGCGAGACCGAGCGAGCTGGCTGTCTATGAAGTGCTTAATGTTCGCGACGGGAGAGCGCGGATAGTCAGTAAGGCATGGAAGATGCTTGGTTGTCACATTAGACAGGTTGGATGGGCGCACAGCAATGGTTCAAGTAATCAAAGACTTGTATCTGTATCGCGAGTTGATCGCCGTGCTGGCGTGGAAGCAGATCATCGTGCGCTACAAACAGTCCTACTTGGGACTGGCGTGGGCCATTTTGAAGCCGTTGACGTTGATGCTCGTGTTCACGCTGCTCAACGGCCTCGTTGGCATCACGAGCGGCGATATTCCGTATCCGGTCATTTCATACACTGCGTTGCTGGCGTGGATCTTTTTTCAGGAATCCACGTCGGACGGCGTCATCAGTGTTGTGTCGAACGCTCCATTGATCCGCAAAATCTATTTTCCACGCGAGGTATTCCCGCTGACCGGAGTCATGACGAAGCTCGTCGAGTTCGGCATCAATGCGCTGATACTTGCGGGGCTGATGGCCTTTTTTGGCTTGGCCCCGACGGCCACGGTCATCTGGCTTCCCCTCCTCCTCCTCTACATCATTTTGGCTTCGCTGGCGATTGCCCTTGCGGGGGCGGCGCTCAATGTGTTCTACCGCGACGTCGGCGCCGGCTTGCCCATCATCCTGCAATTGATGATGTATGCGTCGCCCGTTATTTATCCGATGAGCCTCGTTAAACAGAAATTGCTGGAGGAGCAGGCAGCAGGGCCATGGTCCGACGTGCTATATCGTCTCTACACGATCAATCCGCTAGCAGGGATCATCGATGCGTTTCAACGCACGATCCTCTTCGACCAAGCCCCTGACCTTGAGCTCATGTGGCCGGGGATGCTGGCAACCGCGGTGCTGCTTCCGATCAGCTACGCGGCCTTCAAGAAGGCGGAGCGCCACTTCGCCGACATTGTCTAGCATTCCCTGCAAGAGACTTAATCGAGAAGAACGATGCCGGTTATCGAAGTCAATCATGTGACCAAGGAGTTTCAGTTGGGGCAGCTCACCGACTTGAAGCAAACCTTGCTGCACGGGTTCAACCGGCTGCGGGGCATACCGGTGCCTCCACGATCGCCTTTCAAGGCGATCGACGACGTCGATTTTCGCGTCGAAGAAGGGGAGGTTCTGGGGATCATCGGCAGCAACGGCGCGGGCAAGAGCACGTTGCTCAAGCTACTCGCGCGGATTACGACCCCAACTTCTGGTTCGGTGTTTGTTCGCAATTCGGTCGCACCACTGATCGAAGTCGGCGCCGGAATAATAGGAGACTTAAGCGGCCGGGAAAACATCTACCTGAATGGCGCGATTCTCGGAATGCCCCAGGCTCAAATCAGGAAAAAATTCGACGAGATCGTCGCTTTTGCCGAGCTCGAAGAATTTATTGATACACCGATCAAGCGCTACAGCTCGGGGATGGTTGTGCGCTTGGGGTTCAGCATCGCGACTTGCGTGGATGCGGGCATCCTGATCGTAGATGAGGTTCTGGCAGTAGGCGATCTAGCCTTCCAGCGCAAATGCTTCGACCGCATGGAGGACATGATCAAGCGCCAGGGTAAGACAGTTCTTCTCGTAAGCCACAACGTCCGTCAGGTTCAGCGCCTTTGCTCGCGGGTAATCCTATTGGCGCACGGGAAGATCGTTGCGGACGGAGAGGCGTCACCCGTATGCAATTTGTTTTACGAACGAAGTGACGAAAAGATCAAGTCCAACCTTCGTCAGCGGACCGACAACGTGTCGTCAGGGGAGATCGAGTTGCTCGATGCTCACTTGGTGAACGAAGCCGGCGACATCACTGATCGCTTGAACTACAAGGCGGAAGTAACGGCCGTCATTACGTTCGAGGCTAATTCGGAGATGGAGAGTCCCTCCTTTGCGGTTGGGCTGCAGACGACCGATTTCGTCTATCTGACCACGCCGGCCACGGGCGACCTTTACCTGGGCCGGACGCTAAGTCCTGGCATTCACAAACTCAAGTGTCGCATCTCACACCTTCCGCTTCTACCCGGCGTCTATTCGTTGAGTTTTCGAATGAATGCTGGGGAATTTCACAGAATGGTCTTTCATGCCGAAAATGTCGGCAATTTCCAAGTCCAAACTCAGGAAGGCAGAAGCGATTCGATGCTGGAAGGATTATTCGAGATCGACGCTGCATGGCAGTTGGATGTTGGCAAGAGTGAGACGAACAGTGGCGCCGGCACTTCCATGAAAACGAGTATCGATGGCGGGGAGAGTACGAAAACCAGCTGTCGCGTGTGAACTTACCGTCGATTCTGCGCCCGGGGATATTCCAGCAGATCGCACACATTCGAAATGCGATGCCAGGTTCGTGGTCTCGATCCCCAGAATGCGAGCGCTCGATTGATTTTTCGCCCAACACCAATTCCCGGCGTCGTGCTGATCGAGCTCGAGCAAATGGTGGATGAGCGCGGGTTTCTCGCGCGCACGTTTTGCGCCGAAGAGTTTTCCCGTAATGGACTTAATCCCGCGTTGAGTCAATGCAGCATTTCGTTCAATCACAAGGCTGATACCCTGCGCGGGATGCATTACCAGGTCGCGCCGTTCGCGGAGGCTAAGCTGGTGCGGTGCACCCGAGGCGCTTTTTACGATGTAGCCTTGGATCTGCGTAAGGAATCCGCCAGTTACACAGCGTGGTTCGCGCAGGAACTAAGCGCGGAGAACCGGCGCATGCTGTACATCGGCGAAGGTATTGCGCATGGCTTCCAGACCTTGACTGACGATACGGAAGTCCTCTATCAGATGTCGGCACCGCACCGGCTGGAAGCGAGCCGTGGCGTACGATGGAACGATGCCGCCTTCGGGATCGAATGGCCGCCGGCGGACAGACGCGTCATGTCGGAACGGGACCGCCAGTATCCGGACTTTCGTCCTTGAAGCGAGTCTTAGTGACTGGCGCGTCCGGCTTCATTGGGCGCCACGCGCTAGCAATATTGTCGGGCAGAGACTACGAAGTTCACGCCGTTTCGCGCGGACCCGGGGTGGCGGATAGGGTCCATTGGCACTCCGCTGACTTGCTGGATCCGTTGGCGTCGGCTGCGCTTTTGAAGACGATAAGACCTACCCACTTGATGCACCTTGCTTGGTACGCGGAGCATGGGAAGTTCTGGACCTCGGCGATCAACCGCCAATGGGTCACGCGCAGCGCGGAACTGTTGGAGACGTTTCGAGACGTCGGAGGCCGGCATGTCGTTGCGGCTGGCACATGCGCTGAGTATGAGTGGCGAGACGGGCGTTGCGACGAAACAACCACACCGTTGAAGCCTAATACCGAATACGGCATTTGCAAGAACGAGACGCGCCGGCACATGGAACGTATTTGTCGGGATGCCGGGATCGTCTGCGCCTGGGCAAGAATTTTCCATCTATACGGCCCGCACGAACATCCTTCGCGGTTCGTGGCATCCGTGATCCGCGCACTGTTGCAGGACGAAGACGCGCTGTGCACGCACGGAAATCAGGTAAGAGATTTTCTGCACGTAGCGGATGCGGCCAGCGCTTTCGCGGCATTGCTCGACCGCGAAGTCTCAGGCTCGGTTAATATCGGATCTGGACAGCCAATCACTTTGGCGGATATCGGGCGCAGGATTGGCGTCCTCATCGGTTCGCCCGGACGCCTGAAGCTCGGCGCACGCTCACCCCCGCCTGACGATCCGCCTGTCCTAATTCCTGCCGTTCAGCTGTTATCGCAGACTGCAAGATGGACTCCTCGCTACGACCTTGACGCGGGTCTGCGCGATACCATCGGTTGGTGGCGTAAGGCGTTGACAATGAGGGATACGGGATCGTGAGGATCGTCATTGACACCGAAAAGCAAACATTGGATTGCGAGGAAGGCGGGCGGATGCGTTCATTCCCGTTGTATTCCGATGAAGCTTTCGATCTGGTGTCCCAGCAGTGGCTCAAGGTGGGATGGAACCAGAAATACCCCTACACCTTCAGTTGGATGGGCAGGCCGATCATCCAGCTGCCAGAGGACATTGTCCGGATGCAAGAGGTGATCTATCGGGTCAAGCCCGACGTGATCGTTGAAACTGGGGTGGCTCACGGAGGTTCGCTTATTTTCTACGCCAGTTTGTGCAAGGCAATGGGCCGGGGACGAATCATCGGCATCGATATCGAAATCCGCACACACAATCGGAAGGCAATCGAAGCGCACGAGCTCGCCGGCGCCCTGACCCTGATCGAGGGCAGTTCTGTGGAAGGGTCCGTGGTGGCCCGAGTCAAGTCACTCATCCAACCCGGCGAAACTGTGCTCGTGATACTCGACTCCAATCATTCAAAGCAGCATGTTTTAGACGAGCTTGAGGCGTACCACTCGTTGGTCACGGCAGGGAGTTACATCGTTGCGACCGATGGCAGCATGAAGGATTTGCATGACGTGCCGCGAGGACGACCGGATTGGAGTTGGGATCACCCAACGGCGGCGGCGGCCGAGTTCGCCGCGCGGCATCCGCAATTTGTTATCGAACAGCCGGTTTGGTGCTTCAACGAAAGCACCTTGCGCAACACCATCACCCACTGGCCTGACGCTTGGCTGCGAAGACGGTAGTGTCTGCCTGGGGTTCCGTGTAGAGGTTTCTCATTCGCGGTTCATCGCTCACGACTATTTCATTTCGATCGATTAATCGAACCAACTCCTCATCGCCTTCGATTGGCACTCGATGAGAAGTTTGAAGGCAAGCATATTGGGCGAGTGCCGGAGAGATTCGAGCGCAAGCTCCCGGCAACGCGCAAGGCGATCCTGGTAGATGACCGCCAGCTCGTACGCCCAACGCGCCAACATCCGCCGACCTGCCCGCCGTTCGCCTGGCGTAAGCAAGTCTTGCACCCTCGCGTAGTTGATTCGATAAAACTGAAGAGACTCGAGCCCGTACAACTCGCGATTGCCGGAGAGCGTGCTCGCGCTCCAGTTGTAAACAGCCAGTGGCGAGTCCAGATACTTGATGTTCGCGTGCAGGGCGAGGCGATGCCACAAATCGATATCGTCGACGATTCGATAGCGGCGAGTGAACACATAGTCCTCGCGCATCAGAGAGGCTTTCCGTATTGCGATGTTGATCGTCGCCATGCCGGTATCGATCCCTGACGCCATGCAGCCGATGAATCGTTCGCATTGGTAGATGTGCTCGTCGAGTTTTTTCAAGTAAGCGGACGCGACCTTGGTAAAGTTACGAGTCTCGCCCAGGTAGGTCACGAGGGGGACGGCGCCGCTTTCCCGGTCGATCCAGTAGTCGGTGAATACGATGTCGGTGTCGGGATACCTCGCGAACACCTCGGCGACTCGCTCGAGTTTTTCGGGCAGAAAGCGATCGTCCTGGTCGCAGAACATCACGATTGGCGCGGTGGTGTGATGGACCCCTACCGTCTTCGGCAACGCCGGCCCGCCTGAGTTGCTGCTGGTTTGCAGTACCTTGACGCGTGGGTCGCCCTGCGCGATGCCTTGGACGATGCGATACGTATCATCGGTCGAGCAATCGTCGACCACGATCAGTTCCAGACTTGGATTGGTTTGGGACAAACAGCTCTTGATGGAATCGCCGATCGTGGCGGAGCCGTTGTAGGCGGCCATGACGACGGCAAATGCAGGTGTTCCGCGAATTGCCTCGACTGGCTCCTGCTCGGTCATGACGCTTTCGACTCCCGCCGCACCGCTCGTCCTGGTCGTGCCCGCGTCCACTGCAATCGTTGAAACGAAGCGAGCGGAAGTTGGAGGGCCGGACTTTTAGACCAATACTTCTGCAGGCGCGGGATGGCTCAAGAAAGCGGTCGGGCTGGCCGTCAAGCCGTAGGCGCCCGACTGGAATACCACCACGAGGTCACCGACCTGCGCTTCGGCGAGCTCGACACGGTCCGCGAGGAGGTCGAGCGGCGTGCACAGCGGGCCGACGACGCTCGCCAGCTCACGTTCGCCAGAGACCATCCGGTTACCGATGGCCGCCGGATAGTTCTTACGAAGGACTTGCCCGAAATTTCCAGACGCCGCGAGATGGTGATGCATGCCACCATCGGTGATGAGGAAGACCTGGCCGCGCGAAATCTTCCGATCCAGTACGCGACAAACGTAAATCCCAGATTCGCCGACCAAGAACCGCCCGAGCTCCAAGACGAGCTCCATGCTTGGGGCGACGTCGTGCACGCGTTGCACTAAACCGTGAAGATTTTCTCCGACAGGAGCAAGGTCGAGAGGCTTTTCACCAGGGAAATACGGGATGCCGAAACCACCGCCAATGTTAAATACGGTTGGGGTCACCGGAGCGGAGCCGACGAGGCGCAAACCCAGGTCGACGGTTTTCTGCTGCGCCTCGCAAATCGCCTCCGCTTTCAAGTTCTGCGATCCGGCATACAAATGAAAGCCTTCGAATGCCAATCCCAGGCGCCCAATTTCAGTGAGCAATCGGGGAACTTCTTCTGCGTCGACGCCGAACTGCTTCGGCCCCCCACCCATCTTCATGCCGGATGACTTCAAGTCGAAATCCGGGTTGATCCGAACGGCGACTCGCGCGGGCAATCCCGCAGCGTGCGAGATCTCCGCCAACAGGCGTACCTCGCGGAACGATTCCACGTTGAGAAGGACGCCGGCCGCAACCGCTTGCGCAAGCTCATCGCGCCGCTTGGCGGGGCCCGCGAAACTGATCTCTCCCGGAGCCATGCCGGCGTCGAGCGCCACTTGCAACTCGGCGCCCGAGGCGACATCGAAGCCATCCACGAGCTTGGCCATATGGCACACCAGCGCAGGCATCGGATTGGCCTTAAGCGCGTAATGGAGCTTGACGCTTGGAGGTAGAACGGCACGAAGCTCTCCTACGCGATTGTCGAGCCGCTGCCGGTCGTAGGCATAAAACGGAGTGCGGCCGACGCGGTCAGCAAGGCGGGTGAGCGCCACGCCGCCCCATAGAAGACAGCCGGCAGCGGTTTGTACCGCCGGAAACGAATGGACGGGTGTCATAACGTCTAGCGTCCCGAATCGCTAATTCGCTGCACAAAAGTTCCGAGAATCGGCGCCATACTTTGTCGCAAATCCTCGCCAGGTACCCCAACCTGGCTCCGGTTTGCTTCGCGTCTGGCACCGATTTCGGTACTTTTGCATGGCGACCTGCGGCACGGCGGCTTTCCTCTACGCAACGAATTAACGACTCGGGACACTAGCTCTCGACTTCCGCTGCTCTCATCTGCTGACCTCGGAACGTTAACGTTGCGCATCGACGCCCGTTTTCTGACGAGGATACGCCGCCCGGTGGGCAGCGTATGTCCAGCCGAGATGCAGCAGGAAGGTGAGCGGAGTGACCGTCGAAACGACGAGCAGGATACCGAGTCCGTAGTGGAGGCCGAGCGCGTCGGCGGCCTTGCCCATTGCCGTCGCCAGAAGCAAACCGATGAGTGAGACAACCGCAAACCGACTGCCCGAACGCGAATTCATCGATCGCGAAAAGCTCCAGCGGGTGTTGATCACGTAGGAGCACGCGGTCGCGACCACAAACGCAGTCGCATTCGCTGACGCCTGACTTAAGCCCAGGGTTTGAATGCATGACATGGCGACGAGCGCGTGGACTGCTGTATTGAAGAGTCCTGTGACGCCGAAGCGAATGGCGCTGGTCGCCACGCGCACGGTCACGGACGCTCCAGCACGGCCAGTAGCGACAAACCGGTCGGGAACCCCCGGCGTCGCAACCGACCCGCTTCGCTCGCGAAGATCGACGTGAAGAGCTTGTTCAAAGGAGCGAACGGTACGGCCCCCCCGTCGACTGCGCTGTTACGCGATAGCCGTTGCACCACTCGCAACGTGACGGCGATTGGAAACAGCCAGAAATTGAAGAACGTCAACCGCGTGGCGCGAAGCCCTGCGGCGGCGCACGATTTTTCCAGCGCTTCGCGCGTGTAGCGGCGCTTGTGGTGCAAAAACTCGTCGTGGGGCCCCCAGAGGAACGGATGCGCAGGAACTGTCAGCAAAATGCGCGCGCCAGGAGCCAGTAGGCGGCTCACGTCGCGGAGCGCGCCGATATCGTCGTCAATGTGCTCGAGCACGTCGAACATGCAGACGAGGTCGAAGCTTTCGGCCGGCACACCGAGATTGTCGGGGAGCGACCCGCCGCGTACGCGCACGCCGGTCTTGGCCTCCGCCAATTCGCGCGCGGTCGCGTCCATCTCGACAGCGGTCACGTCGCCCCAGCGTTGCAGCATCGACACGTTGCCGCCAGTTCCCGAGCCGATTTCGATGATGCGGACGCGGCGTTCGCCGAGCATGGCCCCGATGACAGCGCTGAGGATCGCGCGCCGACCGACAAACCACCAATGGGAGTCCTCGGTTTCGGACATCTGCCGGTAAGCCTCGGGCTGCAAGAGCTATCCGCAGTTATAAGTTTGTCGTACGACATAGATCGGGCGTTGCTTGGTCTCCGTGTAGATGCGCCCGATGTATTCTCCAAGCACACCAATGCCGATCAGTTGCAGTCCACCGAGAAAGAGGACTGCTGCGAGCAACGACGCATAGCCGGGCAGATCGATCCCCAGCATCAAGGTACGCGTGATGATGAAGATGCCGTAGAGAAACGCCACGGTCGAGACGATTAAGCCGACGTAGGTCCAGATGCGTAACGGTGCGGTACTGAAGCTCGTGATCCCTTCCAGCGCAAAGTTCCAGAGGCGCCATCCCGAGAATTTCGTGGTTCCGGCGACGCGGGGCGGCCGCACGTAATCGACTGATTGGACGCGGAACCCGACCCAAGCAAAAAGCCCCTTCATGAAACGTCTGCGCTCGGGGAGCCGGCGCAGTGCCTCCACGACGCGCCGGTCCATCAACCGGAAGTCACCGACATCTTCTGGGATGGGATGGTCCGACACGCGATTGTGCAAACGATAAAAGAGCACAGCCATATTGCGCTTGACGATGCCGTCCGACGTGCGATCGGCGCGCCGGGCCAATACGATTTCGGCACCCGCTTTCCAGCGCGAGATCAGTTCCGGGATGAGCTCCGGGGGATCCTGCAGGTCGGCGTCGAGCGGAATCACCGCATCGCCGTTGGCATGATCCAAGGCGGCGGTCAACGCGGACTCCTTGCCGAAGTTGCGCGAAAGATCCAGCACTTTGACCCGCCGATCGCGCTCCGAAACTTCGAGCAAACGGGCGAGCGTGCCGTCGTGGCTCCCATCGTTGACACACACGAATTCGAATGTCAGTTCCGGTAGCGTTGCCGACAACCGATCCATTGCCGCGAAGTAGTGGCTTACGACGTGCTCTTCGTTATAGAAGGGCGTGACGATCGAAACCAACGGATGCGCGAGTTCGGACATTACGGCCTGTTCACACTTTGCTCCGCCGCGAAGTCCGAACCTCGACAGCCCCTCACCCTCTCCCGCAAGCGAGAGAGGGAACCTCGAAGCCTCGAAGCGTTACGTTGTGTTAACACGGCGCCAGTTGTGCGTCGTCGCGGGCTCGGTGGCCGGCGTCATTCGCGCGGCATCCCCGCGCAAAAACTCTTCCGATAACAGCTTCCGATCGATCTTTCCATTCGGATTGCGCGGTAGCGGTCCTTCGCGGATATCGATTTCTCCAGGTTGCATATACGCGGGCAACTGTTCGCGGCAGGCGGCAAGCAAAACATCTGGCGACAGAGTAACTCCGTCTTTCGGCGTCGCAATGACAACAATCGCTTGGCCTAGCGTCGCGTTCGGTACGCCGAACGCTGCCACCTCGCCGACTAGGCTAGTCGCGTAGAGCACTTCTTCGATCTCCGTCGGGCTCACCCGGTAGCCCGAGGTCTTGATCATCTCGTCGCGGCGGCCGATGAAGTACAGGAATCCTTCGGCATCCCGGCGCACCGTATCGCCGGAGAAGACCGCCAACTCGGGAATGACCAGTCCCTGTTCACGCCCCGGCAGCGGCTTGTAGCGCTCCGCCGTCTTTTCGGCGTCGTTCCAATAGCCCATGCCGACGAGCGCACCACGATGCACGAGCTCTCCCGGCTCGTTTGGTTCGCAGGATGTTCCGTCTTCGCGCAACACCAAGATTTCGGCATTCGGGATCGCCGTGCCGATGGAGTCGGGTCGTCGATCGATTTCCTCGGGAGGCAGGTAGGTCGAGCGAAATGCTTCCGTCAATCCATACATCAGGAATGGCTTGGTTTTCGGCAGCATTCCGCGCAGCACATTGAGGGTTGCAAGTGGCATGCGGCCCCCTGTGTTGGCGATGTAGCGCAAATGCTCGGTCACTGTCTCCGGCCATTTGAGCTGGGAGAGCTGGATCCATAACGGGGGCACTGCCGTTAAGCCGGTGATTCGTTGCTTGACAACTGCGTTCAAAACATCCTTGGGCAAAAGGTAGTTGATCAGTGTGACTTCTGCTCCGGCGTGAAAGGCGGTCGTAAGTTGGCTAAAGCCTGCGTCGAAGGAAAGCGGCAGCGCGGCGAGCAAGACGTCGTCGGGGTGATTGTCGAGATAGCTCGCGACACTCTTGGCGCCGGCGACCATGTTGCGATGCGACAGCACAACGCCCTTGGGCTTACCGGTGCTCCCCGACGTGTAGAGGATGGCCGCCATGTCCGTATCGATGACGCGGTGCCCGGCATGCGATGGCGCGGCAAGAATCTCGTCCCACCCGAGAACGCTGACTTCGGCAGGATCGTATTCCGTCGCGGTGCCACGGGTGACGACGACCTGGCGTAAATCCTGGCAGCCTCGTAATGTTTGAGCCAGCGGTGCCAACCGCTCAGGCGAGGTGACGAGCACTCGCACGTTGCAATCGCGCAGGATGTAGCCAACTTGCTCGGGTTTGAGGAGCGGGTTGAGCGGGACGAACACGCAGCCGGCGGCGGTCGCACCGAACGAGGCGATCACCGTCTCGAAACGCTTTTCCAGATAGACCGCAACCCGTTCGCCGCGCGCCGTACCGAGCGCGATCAGCCCGGATGCGACGGCATGAATATCTGCTGCGAGATCACCGTACGACAGCGAATGTTCGCCGAAGGAGAGCGCGGCTCGAATGGGGTGGTCGCTTGCACTGTAGAGCGGCAAGTCGTGCAACAGGAAAGTCGCGTTCACGCGGTATCTACGTTCGCCGGTCGGCAAACGTCCAGGCAAATGATCGGCGTGTTACGCGGCGACGCCGAAAAATGAACGAATGGTCGCAACGTAAAGAATGACAGTTGAATATTGCCAAAGCAAAAGAACAAAGCGCTGTGCAGCTTGCGTGCCCCGAGCCGCGCGTGCGCGGCCAGCGACCCGCGATTGAAGGCGGAGATTCGACTGAAGCTCCACTCGATGCCTTGCGGCGCCAGATATCGATTCGCTGCCTGCCAGAGGCGCACAAAGGTTCGACTCATTCGATACCGAGGCTCGACGTGGACGTCGAAATCCCAGACGCTGCGCGAGGGATCGGTAAAGCGATAAATGCAGCGTATCTCGTCTTCCTCATATTCTTTCCATGCAAGCCAGAGAAATCCCGTGAACTCATCCTTGGCGACCGCGACAAAGCACGTCGCGCCTTTCGCGAACCGGTGTTGTATCACTTCTGGCGGCCGAGGGAAGACGCCGACCATCGGATGCCGTGGCCCGGCCAGCGATACGATCACCGTTTCGCGACTCCGCATCGACGATTCGGTATCCGCCCGAATCGGCTGCACGACTAAAAAGTACTTGACAATCCGCCATCGGTCTCCGCTGACGAAGCGAAACAACCGGTTGATCGCGTAGAGCACCTCGTCGACCAGCATCGGTGGGTTGAAGCGCGAACGCAAGCTGCGCGAAATGTGGGACGCCCATTCCCTCATGGATTCGCTGGTTCCCCTTTAAGCGGCGGCAAGATCCAAGAGCCGCGCGAGCTCGGCTGTCCGTTCGCGACGTGACGCGCGCCGGACAGCCTCCGCATCGGGGAAGCTCGCGCGACCGCTCTCGAGCTCGCCGAGGAACTGTGCAAGCGACCGCGCGATCGCGACCTCGTCTTCCAACGCGGCGATGGACGAGACGCCGCAGCTGCGAAGCGCTTTGGCGGTATCGCCCGCTGGGTCCGCTAGACCCAGTATCGGCCGACCTGCACGCAGATACTCGTAGAGTTTCGCGGGGATCTGCTCGTTGCAGTTCGCCGCCTGCATCACCAAGAGCCCATCGACCTCAACCATTTCGCGGAGCGCCTCGCGGTACGGCAGGGGCTCGGCAATTTCGACCATGCCGGCTACGCCGAACTTCGCCGCCAGATTGCGAATGAGCTCGCCGTGTACGGGAGCGCGAAAGCGGATCACCATCTCTTTTGCGCTCAGGCGTCCGCTAACCTGCAGGGAACGCAGGGCAGCGAGCAGATGGGTCGGATCGCGCTCGGAGGGATACACGATCCCGCTGTGCAGCAGGACGCACGGGCCCGTCTTTGTTGCGCGCGAAGGCCGTTCGATGGCAGCGAATAGCTCCTCGTCATAGCCGTTCTCGATCACCGTCATCGCAGCACTTCGGTTGGGGTAGCGGCCCCGGTAGAGATCCGCCGCGCCGTTTGTTGTAAAGACGCAATATTTTGCCGCTGCCACGGTGCGCTTCTCGATGCGCTCGAAGCTCTTCCATTGCGCTGGATCTTCCGGGTAGCCCTCCTGCGCCATGGGATCGCGAAAGTCAGCGACCCAAGGCAACTTGGTTATGCGCTGCAGCGTGCTGCCGACGGCATGCGCGGTCGCGATCGGATAAGTGGACCACAGAACGTGTGGCGCAAATTGGCGCGCGATACGTAGTCCCGCCGGTACTGCACCCAGCCACCACAGTTTCCAGCGGTCTGGGCGAGCGAGCACTCCAGGATAGCGTTTACCGATTGAGAGGTGGCGTGCGGTGTCGAGCGCGAAAGCGCGACAGACACGGACCCCTGGTGGGATATCCAGAAGCTGGTCCTCGCCTGTCTGCTCGTACGCACGCGGATGCGCAGTCAGCACAATCGGCTCCCAGCCGAATTCCGGCAGATACTTCACGAACTTCAACGTACGCTGGATGCCACTGCTTCCGCGCAAGGGCGGAAAGTGATAGGCAACCATCAGAATTCGCTTCATCAGTCCAGCAGACTGGATTGCGAATGCGGCGTGCGCGTGAGCATCGACCGTATAATATCGAAAGGGGAATCCATGACTCGTCACATCGTGTGCGCGACAATGATGACCGCGCTGTACTTGAAAGGGATGCCCCATTGGTTGGCATCGTCGAAATCAGCGTTCGGTCTTCGTTTTTGAAAAGCTAACGAGACTAAAACGCGACGCAAATGGAGACATCCGTTGCAAACACGAGCAGAAGTTCTGGCGGTTCTTGACGATGTCTTAAGCCTGAAGGGTCGCACTTCCGGTTTCGCCGACACAACACCGCTGCTGGGAGGGCTTCCCGAGCTGGATTCGATGGCGGTGGTGAGCGTTTTAACGTCCTTGGAAGAGCGCTTCGGCTTCGTGGTCGAGGACGACGAGATCGACGGCTCGACTTTCGCGACGGTGGGCAGTCTCGTCGCGTTCGTGCGCGGTAAGCTGTCAAGTTAGGGCGTGTTGACACTCCGCATCGCTTCGAGGCCTCGAGCCTCCCTCTCCCGCTGGCGGGAGAGGGTTAGGGGTGAGGGGCAGTCGAGGCTCCTTGCGATCGCAAGTCCGCATGCGGCGATGCTGCGCCGGACGAAGACGACATGCGATATGGCGGAAGGATGAGTGTTGTGCTGCTACTCCCTCACCCTAGCCCTCTCCCGCAAGCGGGCGAGGGAATTGGACTTCGGGACGGTGGGCAGTCTGGTCGCGTTCGTGCGCGGCAAGCTGTCAAGCTAGTATGAAAATCGTGCAGGAGGCGTTCTACCTTCCGGTAGACAATGGGTATCGCTTTTGCATTTGGCGCGCCCCGAAGGGCGAGCCAGAAATCCGCGGGCTGATCGTGCACGTTCCGGCGTTCGCCGAGGAGATGAACAAAGCGCGGCGGATGACGGCCATGGCGGCGCGTGACTTCGCGGCGCAAGGTTTCGGCGTCCTTGAGATCGATCTCCTCGGATGTGGCGACAGCTCGGGCGAGTTCGGCGATGCCACCTGGGACGCGTGGCTAGGCGATGTCGTCGCGGCGGTTGCATGCGCGCGCTCGCGCGGTGAAGGACCTTTGTGGCTTTGGGGCTTGCGTGCCGGTGCTTTGCTCTGCAGCGCCGCGCTGCCGAGCTTGGGCCGAACGGTTTCGCTCCTGCTTTGGCAGCCAGTCGCGTCGGGCTCGCAATATCTGACTCAGTTTTTGCGGCTCAAGCTCGCCGCGGACATGTTGACTGACTCTTCTGATCGCGGGGGGGTCAAGGCGCTGCGCGAAGCGTTGCGGCAAGAGCTGTCGCAGGAAGTTGCCGGCTACCAATTGTCGCCAAAGCTCGCTCTCGCACTCGACCATGCCGAATTCGCCGTGGGGGAAGACCATGCGGGACGCGTTGTGTGGCTTGAGATAAGCGCACTACAACCCGCCAGTCTGTCGCCGGTGGCGCGCGCGCGAATCGCCGCGCTGCAAGCGCATGGCGTGGACGTCGCCGCTCGGGCTTTGCACGGCCCGAGCTTTTGGCAAACTGTTGAAATCGAGGACTGCCCGGAACTTATCGAGGCGTCGGTTGCGCTTCTCCGGCACGAGCAGAAACGTGAAGTATCACGACACCCCATTCTTCTTTGACTGCGAAGGCGCGTCGCTACTGGGCGTGCTGACGACACCGGCGGACTCCGCTTCGCCGGCCAGGCTCGGAGTCGTCATCGTCGTTGGTGGACCTCAGTATCGAGTCGGCAGCCATCGTCAGTTCCTGCTGTTGTCGCGGGCGCTGGCCGCTGCAGGAATCGCGTGCTTGCGCTTTGATTATCGCGGCATGGGCGATAGTGACGGTCCGAAGCTCAAGTTCGAAGACGTGCGTGCCGATATCCAAGCAAGCGTTGACGTCTTTTGTCGCCGGGTTCCATCGCTTGAAAAAGTCGTACTTTGGGGACTCTGCGATGGCGCGGCGGCAAGTGCTTTTTTCGTCGGTGCCGATCCTCGAGTCGCCGGAGTCGCTTTGTTCAATCCCTGGGTGCGAACGGAGGCGGGTGAAGCCCGAGCGGTGCTCAAGCACTACTACGCAAAGCGTCTGCTCGATCGGGGGTTTTGGCGGAAGCTCGCTTCCGGCAACGTGAGCCTGGTCGCTGTCTTGTCATCTCTGCGGCAAAACGTGGCCCGCGCGCTGGTCGGCGCGCGCAACGCGGGAGGAGTCAGCGCGGACTCGCCGCTGACGGAGCGGGTCGCTAATGGCTTGGCGCGTCTTCCCGGGCCGACACTCATTGGGCTTAGCGCTAACGATGCGGTGGCGGCAGAATTCCGCATCCAGGCTGCGGATTTTCCTCCGCTGGCGAACGCGCTTCGCCGACCGAATGTCAAACGGCTGGAGATCGCGGATGCCGATCACACGTTCTCCTGCGCACGGTCGCGAGGTTTGGCCGCAACCGGGACCCTCGATTGGTTGCGCGAGCAATTCCCGCCGGAGGCGTTTAGGAATTCCGCTTGCCCGCTCGAGAAACCTATTTGAAGGAGCATCGAATGCACCGAGCTCGCTTGACTCTGGCAGCAATCGCAATCGCCGTCGCGGGCACGAGCGCGGCCCAGGACTGCGGCTCGCTCAACAATGCCTACGGACCCTTCGACTATCGTACCGCTCGGCAAGAGCTCGCCGTCGTCGAGGAATACCACTTCAACAGGAATGTCGAGACGCTCAGGGGCGGCGCAAGCGGCGATATCGTCGCTGATCTTGATTACACGTTGCGTGCGTCGCCGAACCATCATCGGGCGCTGACCTCGATGTCCAACCTGATACTCAAGCTTCGCAACGAAAAACCGCCGGGAGCCGGATTCACCATTTCCTGCTATTTCGATCGGGCGATGCGTTTTGCCGAGGACGACGGCGTGGTACGCATGATCCATGGCATTTTCTTGTCCAAGATCGGCAAAAAGCAGGATGCTTTGAAGCGCTTCGAGGAAGCTCGCGCGCTCATCCCAGAAAATGCCAACATCCATTACAACCTCGGCTTGGTGTACTTTGACTTAAAGGACTACCCGAACGCGCTTGCGCACGCGCAGGCGGCGTATCAACTGGGTTTTGAGCTCCCGGGCTTGAAGAACAAGCTTGTAGGCGCCGGTCAGTGGCGTGAGCCCAAGCCGGTCCAGAAGGAGCCGCGGCCAGCGGAGTGATGGACCGCCGCGTGCGCGCCCATCCTCCGGCCTTTTCTTCGTTGTTCGCAGCAGTCTTGGCGATTCTTGCGGCATTGCTGGCAGAGGGAGCCGTTGCCGCGACGCACCTCGCGCAAGTGATTCGCGTCGGCCCCACACAACCGGTCAAACGCATCGCCGACGCCGCGCGGCTCGCCAAGGACGGCGACACGGTTGAGATCGACGCAGGCGACTACGTTGCCGATGTGGCCGTCTGGGACAAGGCGAACCTCACCATTCGCGGACTTGGCGGAATGGCGCGCATCGCTGCTGGGGGCGCGAGTGTCGAAGGCAAGGGAACGTGGGTCATTCGCGGTGGCCGTATCGTGATAGAGAATGTAGCGTTCTCCGGCTCTCGCGTATCTGATGGCAATGGGGCGGGAATACGCTTTGAGCGGGGCAGCCTGCACCTCATCAACTGTGTTTTCACCGACAATCAAAACGGCATTTTGACCGGCCATGATCCCGACTCCGAACTCGAGATCGAGCGCAGCGAGTTTGGAAACAATGGAGGAGGTGACGGATACACCCACAATCTTTATGTAGGAGCGATTCGCCGACTGAAAGTCACCGGCAGCTACTTTCATCACGCCAACGTGGGCCATTTGCTCAAGAGCCGGGCGCAAGAGAATTACGTCATGTATAACCGGTTGACGGACGAGACAGGTGGCCGCGCGAGCTACGAGCTCGAATTTCCCTCCGGGGGTCTTGCGTATGTGGTCGGAAACATTATCCAGCAGGGACCGAACACGCAAAACCCCAGCATCATCTCCTTCGGCGCTGAGGGGTATCGCTGGCCTCGCAACGAGCTCTACCTAGTCAACAACACGATCGCGAATGACCGATCAGAGGGCGGGAGCTTTCTGCACGTTGCACCGGGCGCTCACCGCGTCAGGGCGATCAACAATCTCCTGCTAGGCAAGGGCAGCCTAGAGGAAACACAGCCCGGCGAATACGCAGCGAACTTTCATGCTGCGCAAGCCGATCTCGCCGCTGCAGCGGATCAAGACTATCGGATCAAACTGACGTCGAGGCTCCTCGGCAAGGCGATCGATCCCGGCCAGGCCAATGGGGTGAATTTGCGGCCGGGACACGAGTACGTGCATGCGCGGCAGAGTCGTCCGACGCAGGCGCGCGGGCTGGGCAGTCCCGGTGCGTTGCAGAGCGTGCCTCCCTGAATTCCGCTAGCGAGAGTGCAACGAGTGCGTCACTTGAGTTTCTTCTCGCGTCTTAGCGGAGAGAAGCAAATGGCGCGCTGGCGAGGCGGAGCACATTCCCGCCATCGCCGTGGGACGAACGACTCGTGCGTGCAGTCGCGTTAGTCGTTGCGCTGCTGTGCTTTGGCGCGGGAGCTTGGCTCTCGAGCCACTATCCTCTTTACCCCACGTTGCTGCTGGTGGGGTTCGTACTTTGGACTGCGGTCGTGTTTCTGCGACCGTCGTTCTGGCTCTTCGCGTTACCCGCGCTCCTTCCCGTAACCGGTCTCGCGTCATGGACCGGCTGGTTGATCTTCGAAGAGCTCGACATCATCGTGCTGGGTTCCGCGGCCGGAGGCTACGCGCGAATTGCCGCGGGCTACGCGGCATCTTTGTCGTCGCAACGACGCGTTCCTCGAGTATCCCTCGTTGTCGTCGGCTGGATTCTGTTGTTTGCGGTCTCCACGGCGATTGCGCTTTACCGGGGGATCATCGATGCAGGCGGCTTGCGCTTCGACTGGTTCCAGGGATACGAGCACGCGCTCAACAGCGTGCGGCTCGGCAAAAGCTTTCCGTTGGCCGTGCTGCTCTTACCTTTGGTGCTGGTCCAAATGCGGCGATCCGGCGAGCAAGCGACTGACTTGCTCGGAATTGGGTTGGCCACAGGATTGCTTGGGGTATCGGTGACCATATTGTGGGAGCGGCTCGCCTTTCCCGGCTTGCTCGACTTCTCGCCGGATTACCGTGCGACCGCTTTGTTTTGGGAGATGCATGTCGGCGGCGCTGCCCTTGATGGTTTCCTCGCGCTGACAGTGCCCTTCGCCCTTCGTGAATTCGTTCGGGCAGCGACTCCCCCTCGCTGGGTTTTGGCAGCGGCGCTGATCGCGGTCGCAACATATGCCTGCCTGATGACGTTTTCGCGCGGCGTCTATCTGGCAGTGCCGCTATCCCTCGCGCTGTTGGCTCTACTTTTGTCGCGTCAGAACGCCACGCGACCAGTCCCGTCCGTTCTTGGCGCATCTCTTGGGTTGGCGGCGTTCGTCGCGATCGTCGCGACGGCGTCGTATCTCGTTTTTCGCGAGGGCGGTTATCGGACGCTAGCCGCGGTGCTCGGCGCACTTGCCGTTACGCTTGCCGTCGGCGCCGCGGCGCGGAAGCTCGGGTTATCAGGATGGTCGATCGCCCTCGGGCTTGGCGGATTCCTGGGCATAGGCTCGATTGCGGCCGGCACACTTCTTCCCAAAGCACCTTACATCACCTACGCAATCGCTTTCTTTGCCTGCGCCACTCTCATTTGGGCAGAGCGGCAGAAGGGAGGCCACCTGGCCGCCGTCGCTTTAGGCACCTACGTTTGGGTGCTGATCGCTGCCGCGTGGGTGGCCTGGCACTGGGGCGGCGAGTCAGCGCTGCGTGACGCGGCAATCGTAGGCGTCACCCTCCTCGTGTTGACGGCCTGGAATGCCCGACGCGCATCGCCGCTCTGGACGCCGACTCCGCGTGGGCAAACAGGCATCCTAGGGTCGGCCGCGCTGATCGCCGCGGCGACGGCAGTCTTGAGTGGGGGCGCGTATATGGTGGACCGGTTTTCGACCAGCGAGCGCGACCTTACCGACCGCTTGCAGCATTGGCGCGACGGACTCGGGCTCCTCACAAGTCCGGCTGACTGGACACTGGGCAAAGGATTAGGCCGCTTCCCCGCAAGCTATCTCTTTGGCGTCAAGGGTAATGAGTTCCCTGGTACCTATTCTCTGCTCGGCGAAGGAGGTAACCCCTACCTAACGCTGTCGGGTCCGCGGCACGCGCTTGGCTTTCATCAGTTGTTTCGCATGTCGCAGCGCGTCGCGGTCGCTCCCGGTGCGGCGTACTCGATCAGCCTCGACACACGATCGGCGCACGAGGTGATTCTGCACGTTGAAATTTGCGAGAAGCACCTTCTCTACCCCGCCGGCTGCGCTGTTGCGGAGGCGAACATTGCGCCTACGGGGTCCGCTTGGCGAACAGTGAATGTCGCGTTCGACGGCGGCGGGATCGGTGGTGGACCGTGGTATGCGCCCCGGCTCGCCTTTTTCTCCGTCGCCCTCGATACGGAAGGGCGTCTGATCGAGATCGACAACATACGCGTCAACAGTGCCGACGGTCGCAATGTGCTTGGCAACGGCGACTTCGCCCAAGGGAGGGAACGATGGTTCTTTACGAGCGACAGACACCATCTGCCATGGCACATCAAGAACCTGGCGCTGCATTTGGTGTTCGATCAAGGAATCCTGGGATTGTTTTTGTTCGTGATGTTGGTAGGCGGCGCCTTATGGCGTTTGATCGCAGGCAGAGCCCGCGCTAACGCGGCCGCGCCGTTTTTGGCGGCTGCTCTGGTGGGGTTCCTGGCGGTTGGCGCATTTGACAGCCTGCTCGACGTACCACGCGTCGCGTTTCTCTTCTATCTGCTTGTCTTGGTGAGCTTGGTGCTGCCCGAAGGCAGGGGGATGGATTCGCCATCTCCATAGTTGGCCGCCCACGATCCCGCGCCGAAATCGAGCTAACGCCAGGACTGGCCCGCGGGCGCTGGCCAAAATTGCCTTGGCACGCCCCCGCACATCGATTTGATCGACAGCGCCGCACGCGTTAAGCTAACAGTGCAGCACAACCGGTTTATTCGTTGAAAGCGGTCGGTGAACCGTCCTTGGAGAAAGCGTCAATGGCGAAGGGATCTGGCAGCTAAAGGTGCGGCGGTGTTGTAAGGCATACTGACGTAACTTACGCGAACCGGACCCAAAAGCACTTAACCTCACATCAAGGATCGTCATGCGAACGTCGATTTCTGTATGTGTACCGACATATAACGGCGAACGATATTTGCAGCAGTGCCTGGATAGCATCACGAGTCAGACGTATGCTGATTTAGAGATCATACTTGTAGACGACAGTTCCAACGATGGCACATGGAGGTTAGCGCAGCAACGTGCCGCGCTCGATCCCCGGATCAAGCTCTTTCGCAACGCGTTCAATCTAGGTTTGGTCGGGAACTGGAACCGTTGCGTCGAGCTCGCGAAAGGCGAATGGATCAAATTCGTATTTCAGGACGATTTCCTGCATCCTGAATGCATCGAGCGCATGGCCAATGCCGGTGCTCACGGGGCGTCGCTTGTCATCTGTCCGCGCAAGATGATCTTCGAGGAGGGAATGAGTGACTCGGTGCGGAAGAATTATCTTTGGCACGAAACGGCGGTGCGCGCGCTCTTCCATGCAAACTCCGAGCTACCTCCACGCTTCTTCATTAAGTCATCGATAGAACGATTTGGCTTGAACCTGGTTGGCGAGCCGACATCGGTGATGTTGAAGCGCAACCTGTTCGAAATGTTCGGGTATTTCAACCCGGCGTTCGTGGCTTTGTGCGATTGGGAGTATTGGTTGCGCGTTGGCATGCATGTCGGAGCGACCGGCGTGCGCGACGAGCTTGCCTACTTCAGAGTGCATTCGTCCTCGGTCAGCGCGGAAAATTTGGGCAGGGCCGAGTTCCGCGCCACGCATTTGGACATGCTGGTGCTGCTCCATCAGATGATCGATTCACCCTACTACGGGCCGATCCGGAAATATGCAGCGGAGATCAACTTGGATCTCCGAAAAACGATGAAAGAGAAACAGAATGAAGCGCGCGCGATCGCTGCGTGGGCTTCGCAGCCGCCGACCTTGGATCGTTCCCTTCTTGAAGATTGGCAGACTTTGACGTCCCAATACCCCGCGCTCTGGATCGGCGACGTGCCGCACTACGTATGGCGCGCGAGAACACGGTTAGCGCGGTTCCTGCCGCGCAAGACACGCGATCGACTGCGCTCCAATGTCGATCCCACCACGGATCCGGCGAGCCTGCATTCGAACGGGGGGATAGAGTGACAACGCCAGCCAGCCAGGTCTTTGTTGCAACCGCGAAAGCCTAGAAGACCGTGTACCGAGTTAAAGACATTCTCCCGATCTGGCGCGTTGAGCGCCTCCGACATCGCTGGAATCGGTTCGCTTTGGGTTTTCGGGAGAACGTCTACGAGCACCTCTATGAAAGATACGCCCGCAGCGACACGTCCGACGAGGCCGTGGGGAGCGGCGATTTTGATACGATCGGTCGAGTCGAATGTGACTTGTTACTCATGGAAGGCTTGAAGCCGACCGACACTCTCGTCGACTTCGGATGTGGAACGGGTCGCCTGGCCGTGCACGTCGTGCCGGTGCTGAAGGGCGGTCGGTAAGTCGGAATCGACATCTCCAAAACGTTTCTCGAGCGAGCTGCTGAGCGCATTGCAAAAAGCAATCCCCAGCCGCCATGTGAAATACAGTTTCGTGAAGCAGACGACACCGCAATTTCCGCTACAAGATGGAAGCGTGGACATGATTTGCGCCTTCTCGGTATTTACCCCCATGGAGCACGAGGATAGTTATCGGTACTTGGCGTCGGCGCGCAGAGTAGTGCGCCCAGGCGGGCACTTCGTTTTCTCCTGCTGGCCTATGGGTGTCGAGGGTGCAAAGGACCTCTTTCTCGACCAAGCGAGATCCGATTTCGCAGAGCGCTGGTCTTCGGTTCGGAACGTGACCACGTCGGAAGATTACATGACGCAAATCGCCCAGCTCGCCGGATGGCGGGTTGTTCGGTGGTACAGAGGAGATGAGGCAAATATCGTGAGCGGCGATGGCAACAGGCGTGGTTTAGGGCAATCCTCTTGCGTACTCGAAGCGGCGACGTGATGGGCGCGGCTCCCCGCAGCGCATCCTAATGAACGCTGCACCGAGATGGGTAAATGAGCCGGGGATAGCATAGAGAGCTGCCGGCGCCCGCGTTGCTAGGGTGTTGTCGGCCTCACGCGCGAGGCCCGACTTGCCCTTTGCCCTTGAGGATTAACTTTGCTTTGCTCATGAATTTGTACAGTGGTTTGTTCACGATCCAGTCGAGCTCGGATTCCAATCGTGCAATCTTATGATCTCGACGTTCAAGTAAATCCTGGAAAAGCTCGATGGTTGCCGCCAGTCTAGATGCTTGAGGCAGAAACGACCGATGGTCGTGGATCGTGACAAGCTCGTCGAGAAAATGCCCTCTTTGTGCCTCCACGTTCCACTTTGCCATGTCCTCGGAGGCCCTTGCGCCGATACGGCTTCGGAGTTGACTGTCCTTCAGTAAACGCTGCATCCATGCTACCGCGTCGTCAAGATCAGGCTCAGCCCAATAGATCTCGTTCCCAACGAATTGGCTTGTATAAACTTCCGATGCAGCCTGCACCGGCACGAGTCGATATCGAACAAGACAAGCGTTCGTCTGGTCCATGAACGTTGCGTTGCCGGACCACGCAGTAGCGATCACCGGTTTGCCCAGCAACATCGTCTCCATCATTCCGAGTCCAAGCCCTTCCGCGCGGTGTAGCGAAACATAAACGTCACAGCTCGCATAAAGCGCCAACACTTCGGCGTACGTCATGGCCTCATTGATGAGTCGAACCCGGGGGTGACTGGCGCATCGCTTGCGGATTCTGTCCAGCGCCTCCCCATCTTTGGCATTGTTGATTTTGATAACGAGGTAAGCCTGCTCCTCATGGCCGACGGCTTTGATAAACACATCGATGACTGCCCATGGGTTCTTACGATCGGTATCGCTGTGCGGTTCGAAGCTCATGAGAAAAACCGTGGCTCCGTCGGGCAAGTCGAATTTACGCCGGTCAGCGACCACCGCAGGCGGAAGTCCAATCGGTAGAGCGCCGCCGATGACCAATGGACCGGAAACCGCAAACTGAACGACATGTCGCACGAAATCCGATACGCCGACGATTACGTCAAACACGTTCAGCGTCGGAATCCACCTAGCTGGTAGGACCGCGAGTTCCCAGAAGGGCAGAGCAACATTTAGATGCGCACCGCGAAACAAAACGTCCAAATATTCAGGAACGACGAGACTTAGCGCCAAAGGGGGAAGAACAAATATGTTAATTGCGTAGGGCAGCTTTTCGATCGACGCCACTGCTAGTCCGCGAAATCTGTCGTCATGGCCATGGCGTTCCTGACCCGGGTCCAAATCAAAAGTTGCGACGGGAAAACCCCTCGCGGCCACGAGGTCAATCAGATTCCGTGCAGCGACACCCAGCCCCAGATTTCCACTGATATGGCCAATAATATTGAAACCAACTTGCGGTTCGTTCAATTGCGTGCGTTCCTGCAAAAAGGCGCAGTCGTCTCAATCGAATCGCCAAACAACATGGCGATCCAAGAATCGAAGGAACGATTTCCATAAATGGGACTTATCGAGCAAACGACCGATATGCCACATCAGTCGTTCTTCCCTTGCCGCGATTGCTGGATTAACAAGCGCGATGCTTCCCTTGAACTCATGTCGCGGCAGCCGCAGTCGCCAATCCTTGTTGGGCAATCGAGGGAAGCGCTGCGCGTAGCTCATCGCGTCCTCGGTGGACGAGAACACGAACTCATTCTCATCGGGTGGGTGAACTCCAAAAGCCGATAAGAATATCCAGACTGGCTGAATTGCCCGCCCTTTCGCTAGCAAGACGGTCCGACGCCAAACCTTTCCCATTGATCGGCACACCCGCCAGCTCAATGATGCGGACGGCATTAGAGCGTTGGAATTTAAGGCATCGTTACCCGCGCATTCCTGCCATCCGTGCGCAACCAGTATGGCTCGAGAGCGTGCACGCTTTTCTGGGTCTTCGATCCAACCGACCCCCACCGCTAGGGCGCCCATATATTTTTGCAAGTCGAGTTCCGGAAACTTGCTGCTACCGGTCGCCTGCTTGACCGCGCAATACTCGTTGATGATCGCGTTCCAGACGGTTACCACTTCGGGGATGGGAGTCGCAAAGTTCAGTTGTCGCGAGCCCAAGTTCGCCAAAAAATCGCGAAACGCACTCGTCATGACGTTTCTGGATTGGCTTTCTCCATTACTTTGCCCCGTCGCATAATGGATCAGTACCGATCGATCGTAAAAGAGTAAAGAGTCTATCAACGCAAGTGCGCGATAACAGAAGTTCCAATCGGGAGCAATCGAATCGCAGATCGTACCGAAACGCCCGCGAATTGCTTCAAGAGTCGTTCGAGGCACGACACAGTTCAGCAGCCGCGGACAACTGGCGTCGGACATCACCGATTGGGCGGAAAGGTTCAGAAGCAGAGATGACTGGACCAAAAACAGATGACCGGTCCATGGATTTTGATACAGCTTAACCGGGTTCCTGTGATCTTCAATCCGATCGTGCATGTAACACACAATCTTGTCTGGGTAGTGCGCGACGATTTCGTAAACCGCCTTCAATTCGCCCCGCTTTATAATCATCCGATCCGTCAAAAAGGCAACGTGACTGGCGTCATGAGCAAGCGCGTTTTCTACAAGCCAATTCCAGTGCGCCGACATTGCGAGCGGCGCAGGGGGTCTGACGTATCGAACGCGTGGGTCGTTGAGCTTGTCGCAAAACTGCGCGAGCGTATCGATCTCGACGTCATCGGTTGAATTATCCGAAACTAGGATATTAATTGCGCACTCGCGCTGGTCCAGAACAGAACGGATCGCGTTGCAGGCGAGCTCCGAGCGATTCCGGGTGGGAATACAGATGATTAGTTTGTTATTGGGCGGAAGCATGATCGGTTTTTGTACGAGTTGCGCTCCGCGGCAGACGTTCTAGCAATGCCTTCAGCCAAAAACGTGAGGCCGTCTGTCCAGATCCTTCAATTCAATGGGCAGTGCGCGTGTTCTTGTTGGGGTGAGAGTTCTGCGAGCGACTTAGGTCTCTTTGATGGAATGAAATGCGCGCTTGCTGCCTCAGGGAGGGCTAAACGATCTTGACATCAGGCAGGGGGATGATGAAGTGACCACCACGTTGTCGATACTCCGCTTGCTGTTCCAGAATCTCGTCGGCGAAATTCCACGTCAACAGCAAAACATAGTCCGGCATCGCCTCGACCAACTTCGTTGGCGAGAATATTTGCAAGTGTGTTCGTGGTGTCAAGTGGCCCTGCTTCACCGAACTGCGGTCGACTACAAAATCAAGCGTTTCGCCACCGATGCCAAAGTAGGTGAGTAACGTGGTGCCTTTCGCTGAGGCGCCGTAGACTGCAATGCGCTTACCATCGGCTTTCAACTCGCTTAACAGGGTGAGCAAGTCGCTACGAAGGCGCCGGACCTTAGCGCTGAATCCCAAGTAAAACTCCAGTCGATCTAGTCCAACTTCGGCTTCCTCACGCAATAGCTGTTTTACCGCGGAATCGTCGGCGGCCTTGAGTTTCGGCGCGTCGACACGCATCGCGAAGAGACGCAAGGTACCGCCATGAATGGGGAGCCGTTCCACATCGACGATCGTAAGTCCATTACGTGGGAACAAACGGTTCAGCGCCGTCAACGAGAAGTAGCACAGATGCTCGTGATAGATCGTATCGAATTCAGTGCGGTCGATCATGTCTCTGACGTATGGCACCTCCACGACGACCACACCGTCTTCATTCAATAGCAATTGGAAGCCATTGACGATCCCGTTCAAGTCTGCGACGTGAGCGAGAACATTATTCGCGTGAATCACGTCCGCACGCTTGTTCTGAGCGACGAGTCGGCTAGCGAGTTGCGTGCCGAAAAATTCGCAGAGCGTCGGTATTCCGCGTTCTACTGCGACCTGCGCGACATTGCCGGCGGGTTCGATACCGAGTACCGGTACGCCGGCTTGTTTATAAAACTGAAGTAGATAGCCGTCGTTGCTGGCGACCTCGACCACGAGCTTATCGGGGCCAAGGCCGAGATTCGCGATCATGCGTGCGGCGAGCTTTTCCGCATGGCGAAGCATCGTTTCGGAAAAAGAGGAAAAGTAAAGATATTCACGAAACAATATCTCAGGCGGCACGGTTTCAGTGATCTGTACGAGCGAGCAATGGGGACAGAAAACAAGTTCGAGCGGATATTCGGCCTCTGGCTTGAGGGCATCGTCAGGTTTGACGAGCGCGTTCGCCAGTGGGGTCGATCCTAGATCGAGCACGTCGGCCAGATCGGTATGCCCGCATGACCGGCATCGTGTTGCGGAAGGCAAGGTAGTCACCGTGATTCGTCGCCCAGAAGGTCGCGATACCAATCGATCGTCTGACGCAATCCTTCGTCGAGCGTGAATATTGGCTGCCAACCAAGCATCTTCCGGGCTTTCGCCGCACTCAGATACTGATGGCGTATTTCGTTCGTTGCTTCGTTGCGAACTTCGGGATCGAGCGTGGAGTTCATTAAACCCAAAATTCGCTTTACCAATGCGAGGACGGTGATCTGCACCTCGTTGGAAAAGTTGAACGCGTGTCCTCGGAGTTCGGCGTTTTCGCTTAGTCTCTGCGCCAGAAGGATGTTCGCGAGCGCGCCGTCTTCGGCGTAGAAGTAATCGCGGATATACGTACCGTCGGAGCGAATGACGGGCCGTTCGCCGCGAAGGACAGACCGAATCGTCCCGGGAACAATCCGATTCCAATTCAAATCACCGCGACCGTAAAAGTTTCCACATCGTGTGATGGCGACCGGCAGCTTATGCGTCCATGCATACGACTGGGAAATAAGATCTGCGCACGATTTGCTGACATCGTATGGATGTCTGCCGACGAGTGGAGCGTCCTCCGTGTACGGAAGCGTTTCATGCTCACCGTAAGCCTTGTCCGATGAGGCAACCACGATGCATTTGACCATCGAGCTATGGCGAGACGCTTCCAGGATGGCCCACGTTCCGGCGATATTTGTCTCGAAGGTGGAAATCGGGTTGCGATTTGCGATTCCGACGATCGTCTGTGCTGCCAGATGGATGACAGTGTCTATCTCATGTTCGCCGAGTGCTCGTTCGAGCAGAGCCCGGTCTGCGACGTCGCCACGCACCACCTTGACGCGATCGATGAGCCGTGATCGGACTAACTCGCTTTGCGGTATCCAATCGCGTACCAAGCAAACGACGTCGGCTTGCGCGTCGACGAGTCGGCGCACCAATGCCGAGCCGACCAAGCCCGTACCGCCTGTAACGAAGGTGGGGCGGTCACGCCAGAATGGGCTTATTGCCAGGTCTTCCATGGTGCGCGGCCTTCTTGCCATAAACTTTGCAACAAGCGCTTGTCGCGCAGAGTGTCCATGCACTGCCAGAAACTGTCGTGTCGATAGGCGACAAGCTGGTGATCCGCGGCTAGGCTTTCGAGGGCGTTCGCCTCGAGGCTGCTATGGTCGCCCTCCAAGTAGTCAAAGAGGCGGGGTTCGAACACCAGAAATCCCCCGTTGATCCAGCCTTCGCCGATCTGTGGCTTTTCCGTAAATTGGGAGACGAAGTTCCCGTCAAACACCAAGCCGCCGAAGCGCGCCGGGGGACGGACCGCTGTGACTGTAGCAATGCGGCCATGCGCTCGGTGAAATTCAAGCAAGCGGGTCAAGTTGACATCACACAGGCCATCGCCGTATGTGAGCATGAAAGTCTCGTCCCCCAGCCATCGCTGGAGGCGTTTCACGCGGCCGCCCGTGTTGGTCGAAGCACCAGTTTCGATCAGATTGACCTTCCAATCCTCGCTCTCACGCTGATGCACGTGGAGTTTGCCGCTTGCAATATCGATCGCGATGCTGCCATTCAACGCGTGGTAGTCGAGGAAGAATCGTTTGATGATTTCTCCTTTGTATCCAAGCGCGATGAAAAACTCGTCTAGGCCATGGTGGGCATAGCACTGCATGATGTGCCATAAGATCGGGCGACCGCCGATCTCAACCATCGGCTTTGGAATTATTTCGGTCTCTTCCGCCAACCTAGTGCCCAAACCGCCAGCAAGGATAACGACTTTCATCGTGAATTTTCTTTCGCGTAGAACGATGCAGATCGTTCCAAGTCTAGCGATTTGGCGAATCATCGCAACCCTCTAGCGTTCAATCCCGATAGGCGGACTGAAAGGCATCGGGCAGCCGCGCTCGTACAGCATCACGAGTCAGACTTATTCTGATTTGGAGATTCTTGGGGGCACGTCACGCGGGCGTGCGATCACTACGACGGTCAGATAGCCCGCTGCCACCTAATTCTTGCCATCGCTCGGCGAAGCTTACGATCCAATACGTTAGGCAACGGGATCCTGGCGATACGCGGATAGGCCAACGCGACGCGCGCGAAGTCATGGCGAAGCTGCTCGCCGTTAGGCCCAGCCGCTTCAGAAAGGAGCATTTGCGCATCGTGGGCCCCGTCCCAAAAAAGACGGCGAAGCTCTCGGTGGCGACCACCTTTCAGCGCGACGCGTCGCATGGGTTCGTATAGCGGATCGAAAAGATAACGGTGCAGCATGATGAGCAAGTCAAGCCATTCGTCGGCATACTCGCGTCGGTCTGCGTTTTGCGCCGACGTCGAGTCCGGATGCACGCGAAAACTCGCCAGGTTCTCGAGCACCATGGCGATACCGCAATGAAGCCCTGCACGAATCCAAAATTCACCATCACATCGCTGCGCGAGCGCAGCGTCGAAGCGACCCACTTTCTCGAATACATCACGGCGAATCAACGCAACCGTCGGCTCTCCAAAAATATTCGAGCCAAAGCGTTCGAGCGCCGCATGCGCAACCCCTTCCGGAGTCAAGAATCCGCTTTCGAACGAGCGCGCGACCATCTCGCGATGCATGGGATACCAATGGCGATCGCGACTAGAAGTTCCTTCGGCAAAGATGAAGTCGCGCAGGCAACCGACGACCCCGCACCGTCGGCGCAATCCCGCATCGAGCAGTCGCTCGACGCACGTCGGATCGAGAAGATCGTCCTGGAATAAATATTTGATCCATTCGCCGCAGGCAAGATCGAGCGCGCGGTTCCAATTCGCCACAAGTCCCTGATTGGTCGAATTGACGACTAGACGGACCCGCGGGTCTTTCCGCGCGAACGCTTCCACGATCGCAACCGTGTCATCTCGCGACGCATCGTCCACGACGAGTACCTCGGTGTCGGCAATGGTTTGACACAAGGCGCTCTCGAGAGACTCGCCGATGAACTTGGCGCCGTTGTACGTTGGAATGCAGATTGAGATTTGCATCTTGGATTCAAGTCCTGAGTTTGCTGACTATCGCAACCATCGGGCGAAGTTCGCAAGGAGTTCATATATCGCGTAATAGCTGCCTTGCAACCCGCCGATCGTCGGCAGAAAATCGGTGATCGTTGGATAGCCTGCTGCTGAGATGCCCGTCGGTGCCGGGATTGCCTCAATACCGGTCGCCGCAAACTCCGCCAGCGCTCGCCGCATATCGAAGCCATGCGCGACAAGCACAATGCGCGCAATGCCTTCTCTGCGGAGGATCGCCGTTGAGAGTACGGCGTTGTCGTGTGTGTTGCGCGAGCGCGCTTCGACCCAGCGGACCGGAACGCTGAATTCGCGTTCCAGCGACTCGCGCATCAGCTCGCCTTCCGAGCGGCTTCCCCGCACCGAGCCCCCGGTCACCAGCACGGGCAGGCCCGTCATGCGCGCCACGCGCGCGCCATAGCGAACGCGATCCAAGGTCAGCCTCCCCAGCGTGTCACCCCCGTATTCCAGTGCCTCCCGGCGAATTCCTCCTCCCAAGATCACGATGGCCTGCGCGCTTTGTGCGCGTGATGGATCGAACACGGGCGGTGAGCCGGCGCTTTGCAGGAGCAAAAAGGCCACGACCGGCATCGACAACGCAAGCAGCATGACCATGCCCGCCCAGACAAGGGACTTTCCGCTTCGAGGAAAGCGCTTCCGAAGCGCCAATCCAACAAGCGACAGCAGCAATGGCCCCGCCGGCGGCAACACCAGCGCCTTCACCAACGCTTTCAACCAGTAGATATCAGCCACCGGTGCGGGAGCCCAGCAAATGTTGTTGCGGGTCAACAGTCTGTTGCACTGACACGTTGTCCAGTTTGCACCTGGCGCAGATCACCGTCTCGTTGCCATTGATTTTTAGAATTCTTTGAGCTTTCGATAT
>Ga0136617_10000519_pt1 | contig 32405 bp, 31 predicted proteins | sample AntDrymUQ3222106_2_FD_129672 | JGI IMG/M metagenome (GOLD analysis project Ga0136617, IMG submission 129672) | Polar desert sand microbial communities from Dry Valleys, Antarctica - metaG UQ322 (21.06) | ecosystem: Environmental > Terrestrial > Soil > Desert | place: Antarctica: Dry Valley... | reverse complement strand
GGGAATCTTCAGACCAGATGAGATCTGTCGTTCAGAGCGTCCGGGAATCGACCGACCGGTGGTCAATTAGTGCTCCGCCACTACTTCACCACTAAGGGCACGAAGGGCACGAAGGACACGAAGAGTCGGTTAATATCTCCATCGAGAGTTGTTGTAGTCAAAACCAAAAGAAAACACAGTGATAACCTCTACGATGTTGCTGTTCTTTGTGTTCCTTCGTGCCTTCGTGGTGGATCTGCGGAGCCCTTCGTGCCTTCTATTCTCGCACTTGATCAAGGAACCACCGGCTCCACCGCCCTGGTAGTCCACCAGGACGGCACAGTACTGGGCCGGGGATACCGCGAGTTTACCCAGCACTTTCCGGAGCCCGGTTGGGTCGAGCACGACCCGCAGGAGATCTTTCGGGTCTCGGTCGCGGCCATGCGTGAGGCGCTCGGAGCCTCAGGTGAGACGCCGGTGGGACTGGGGATCACCAATCAGAGAGAGACAGTCGTGCTCTGGGACCGGCGAACCCTCGAGCCGGTGGCACCAGCCATCGTCTGGCAGGACCGCCGTACGGCCGAACGCTGTCGCGAGCTGCGGGAAGCCGGACTCGAACCGATGCTGCGGGAGCGGACCGGGCTGGTGGCAGACCCGTACTTCTCCGCCACCAAGCTGGAGTGGCTGCTTCGGAATACCGAGTATTTCCGCCGGGCCGGACGAGGCGAGCTGGCCGCGGGAACGGTGGAGAGCTGGATGGTCGCCAAGCTGACTTCCGGCAGAGTCCATGTCAGCGACCACACCAATGCGTCGCGAACCCTGCTCTACGACATCCGATCCCGGGCCTGGGATCCCTATCTGCTTGAACTATTCCACGTGCCGTCCGAAGTTCTGCCCCGCCTGGTACCCTCTTCCGGAGTAGCAGGCGAAACCGACGCCCTCCACCTGGGTTTCTCTCTGCCCATCGCGGGGCTGGCCGGCGATCAGCAGGCGGCCTTGTTTGGTCAGGGCTGCGTGATGCCAGGACTGGCCAAAAACACCTACGGCACCGGCGCATTTCTCCTGATGTTCACTGGCGAACGGGTACCCTCGCCGTCTCGAGGTCTGCTCGCCACGGTGGCATGCGGTGCTGCCGGCGAGCCTGCCTATGCGGTGGAAGGGAGCGTCTTCGTGGCCGGTGCGGCGGTGCAGTGGCTGCGCGACGGGCTGGGCGTCATCGACCGAGCCGAGGACACCGAGACTCTGGCGCGGAGTGTACCGGACACCGGCGGGGTGTATTTCGTTCCCGCATTCGTGGGCCTGGGGACCCCCTACTGGGAGGCCGAGGCTCGGGGAACCATCACCGGACTTACCCGGGGTACCTCACGAGCGCATCTGGCTCGGGCCACGCTCGAATCCATGGCGTTCAGCAGTGCGGAGCTGCTGGAAACGATGGTTGCTGCCGAGCGCGTTGTGGTGCCGGCCCTGCGGGTGGATGGGGGCGCCGCCGCCAACGACTGGTTGCTCCAGTTCCAGGCCGATATACTGGGGATCCCGGTCGAGCGCCCCGACCTGCTGGAGACCACCGCGTTAGGTGCGGCCGGGCTGGCGGGTTTGGCGCTGGGGGTGTGGCAGAGCACAGAGCAGTTTGTTCAGAGGAGGAAGTTCCGGTGTTTCGAGCCGGCGATGGACGCCGGGCAACGACGCGTGCATCGAGCGGGGTGGCACCGGGCGGTAGAGGCCGCGCTGGCCTGGGCTCGCGCGCCATGAGACGGGTGCGCGCTCGTGGCTGTCATTCCTCGCCCCGCTCGAAATCACTCCACGCGGTTATATTCGGACTATCTGATTCCGCCGCGGAGCTGTGCATGAAGGCTGGGCATAAATTCATCCTGGGCGCCGGACTGATCGTGGCCAGCGTCGGATTCCTGATCGCTGAAGGCGTGAAGGAGACGGGGGTGTATTTCCTGACTCCCACCGAGCTGGCGGCGAAGACCGTAGCCGATCCTACCTTCGTAGAGAACGTCGGCTTCAAGGTGGGCGCCATGGTGGTGCCCGGGTCTGTCCGGCGTGATCCGGATGCCCGACGGATCGATTTCCGGGTTTCGGATGGGGTAGAGACCTATCCCGTCACCTATCACGGCATCGTGCCCGACACGTTCACCGACGCCGACGATATCGAAGTAGTCGTCGAGGGCCGGCTGGGGCGGAACGGGGTCATCCGGGCCACCGACGTGCTGGCCAAGTGTGGCTCCCGCTACGAGGCCGTTCCCAAGGCCTGAGTCTTCCATGACACTGCTGGGTCAATTCGCGCTCTGGGCCGCGTTTGCCATCGGTCTCTGGTGCGTTCTGCTCTCGTTTTCCGGACGCTGGGAGGGCCGCCCCGACCTCAGCGCCACAGTGGTGCGCTCGGTATACGCCATCTGCGGCTGCCTTCTGGTAGCATCGGTTTCGCTCTGGCAGGGACTGATCAGCCACGACTTCAACATGGAGTATGTCTGGGCCTATACGTCCCGGAATCTGCCTTCCTCCTACATCTTCTCGGCATTCTGGGCCGGTCAGAAAGGCTCGCTGCTCTTCTGGGCGGTGGTGCTCTCGCTCTTTGCCAGCGCCGCCCAGCTCCTCACCGCTCGCCGCTACGCCCACCTCATGCCTTACGTAGCGGGAGTTACCTCGGCGGTAATCACCTTCTTCGTCAGCGTCATGATCTTCGCGGCCGACCCGTTCGAGCGGCTCGGTTTCACGCCGGCCGACGGCAGAGGTCTCAATCCGCAGCTTCAAAACGTCGGCATGGTCATCCACCCGCCGATGCTCTATCTCGGTTACATAAGCCTCACCATTCCCTTCGCCTTTGCCGTGGCCGCGCTCCTGTCCCGGCGGCTCGACACCGGGTGGATCCACGCAATCCGGAAGTGGACTCTGGTTTCCTGGCTGTTCCTTTCCGTCGGGATCACGTTGGGGATGTGGTGGGCCTACGTCGAGCTGGGCTGGGGCGGCTACTGGGCGTGGGACCCGGTGGAGAACGCCAGCCTACTTCCTTGGCTGACCATGACGGCGTTTCTGCACTCGGTGATGATCCAGGAAAAACGGGGCATGCTGAAGCGCTGGAACTTCGCCCTGGTCATCGGAACGTTTCTTCTGAGCATCTTCGGCACCTTCATCACCCGGTCCGGGGTGATCGCCAGCGTTCACAGCTTTACCCAATCGAACGTGGGCTACTTCTTTCTCGCCTTCCTCACCGTTGCCGCCATCCTGGCATTCACCCTGCTCTATACCCGCTGGCATCTATTGAAGGCCGATGTAGAGCTCGAGTCGGTGGTCAGCCGGGAAGCCGCCTTTCTCTTCAACAACCTGCTCCTCGTCGGCATCGCCTTCTCGGTTCTCTGGGGAACGTTGTTTCCCATCCTGTCCGAGCTGGTGCGGGGCACCAAGATCACGGTCGGGGTTCCCTTCTTCAACCGGGTCAACGTCCCCCTGGGACTGCTGTTGCTCGGACTCACCGGCATCGGTCCGCTGATCGCATGGCGTAAGGCATCCCCGAGTAACCTCAAGCGTCAGTTCATCGCCCCGGTGACGTCGGGTCTGGTCACGCTGGCAGCCCTCCTGGCTCTGGGGGTCCGTGACTTCCACGCGACCGTCGCGATTGCGCTAGCCGGGTTCGTGGCCGGAACCATCGTGCAGGAGTTTACCCGCGGAGTTCGAGCCCGGCGGCGCATGCATGGCGAATCGCTGCCGCTGGCGTTTGCCCACCTGGTCGCCCGAAACCGGCGCCGCTACGGCGGATACATCGTCCACCTCGGCGTGCTGATCTACTTCGTGGCATTCGCCGGTATGGCCTTCAAGCGGGAGCGTGAAGCCACTCTCAAGCCGGGCGAATCGGTGGAGATGAGCAGTCCGTTCGGGCATAGCTACCGCTTCACCCATGTGGGCATCTCGCAGTATGAGGCGCTGAACCGGATTGTCTCTGCTGCTACTCTCGAGGTGGCCCGGGATGGGCGTCCATTGGGACTCATGACATCCGAGAAGCGTCAGCACGTCGACAGCTTCAACCGCCCTACTTTCGAGCCGTCCACCGAGGTTGGCATCCGGAGCAGCCTGCAGGAGGATCTCTATATCGTCTATGCCGGTTCGGTGAATGGAACCGAAGAGGCGGTCTACCGCTTCAACATCAATCCCCTGGTCTGGTGGGTCTGGTTCGGTGGCTTCGTTCTGGCCGCGGGGGGGATACTCACGATGTGGCCGGGAGGAGGCGCCACAATAGCGGCACCAAGGCGGGTCCAGGCAGGTTACGAGGTGAGGCTGGTGGGGGCAGGTAAGGAGTGACTATGTGGCGTGATGTTTCTGAGCCGGCGGTGTCGCGACGGGGCTTTGTTCGCCTTGGCTTATCGGCGGCCGTTGGGTCCTTCGCCGGGCTCCCGGCGGTGGTTGCAGCCAGCCTGCAGGCACAGCAGGATTCACGCTCCGGCCGAGGCTCTACCGGCACTCTGCGCGATCCATCGGTGGTGGGGAGGCCGCGGCTGCCCACCGATTCCCGAGACGATGCCGAGATTCAGTCGATCGAGCAGCGGCTGTCCTGCCGGTGCGGTTGTACTCTGGACGTGTTCACCTGTCGCACCACCGACTTCACCTGTACCTACTCCCCCGAGCTTCACCGCGAGGTCCTGGCGTTGCGTGAGGAGGGCAAAACGGCGCAGGAGATTCTGGACGCATTCGTTACCCGTTACGGTGAGAAGGCCCTCATGGCGCCCAAGCCCGAGGGCTTCAACCTGGCGGGATATCTTCTGCCGGGCGTGTTGATTGCGGGGGCCGGTGCCGGGCTGGTGTTGTTCATCGGCCGCCGCAAGGGTGCGATATCGATCCCCGGCGCCGCATCTCCCGCAGCTGCCCCGGAGGCTCAGGCCAGCCCGGAAGAGCTCGATCGGCTCCGGCGGGCTATGGCCGACATCGAGGACTGATGTTAGGGGAAGCACTGGCGGCGGTGCTGGTAGCAATGGTGGCACTCTGGCTGGTGCTCGATCCGCTGCTGCGACCGCGCATTTCACGATCGGCGGCCTATGAGCCGCTCGATCCCGAGGAAACGTCTAAGGGAATTGCTCTTGCGGCACTGAAGGAGATCGAGTTTGACCGGGAGACAGGGAAGCTCTCAGACGCCGACTACGAACTCCTGAAGACCAAGTACACCGCGGAGGCGGTGGAGGCGTTGCGCGAAGAGCAGGGGGCGGTGTCCAACGACATCGAGGCTCTCATTGCTGCCAAACTGCGCGCGCTTCGCTCCGCTTCAGCTGCAACATCGTTGGACAGCGCCCCACTTGGTTCCAATCAGTCCAGCACATCAGTCTCGGCACCGGCGTGTGGTGGGTGCGGCCCGCGCCCGGAGCCCGACGCGATCTTCTGCTCGTCTTGCGGGGGCCGTCTGGCCGCGAACGCTCCGTGCAGCCGCTGCGGTGCAGCCCTCTTGCCTGGAAGCAGGTTCTGCGAGGGATGCGGAAGACCGGTTGCTGCCTGACCCCAGCTCCAAGCTCCCAGCTTCCAGCTCCTCACAAGCGAAACTCAAGCCCACCGGCAAAGCGCCGTCGCCAGAGCGGGCGCCGTTCAAAGTCCGAGTCGAGCTGGTCCTCCCCGAAAGGTGAAGGTATCAGAGCGGCCCCGGCCGAGACCGTTCCGGCAAGCCTGCCCCCAAGCGGCACCATGAACGAGACCGCGCTCTGTACTCCCACCCGGGTCTGGGACTCCTCGTCGGCGACACTCCAGACCTCGATCAGTGGTCCCCCCCGGAGCAGCAGGCGGTTGGCCGGACCCACCGTTGCGATCTGATAGACCAGCTCCGGGATAAAGCTGTACATGGTAAAGACTCCTGGTGCTGCCACCACCCCTTCGGCGCCTTCCAGGGCGAGGCCGGCAGACCCATACCGCAGCTGCAGCCCTAGGGCGAGCTTCCCGGTTTGGCGCTTCAGGCCCACCCCGAAGGTGGTGGGCCGGTAGGGCAGAAACGATACCCCCGCGCCGGTTTTCTCCTCCGAGCCGCCCCAGAAACGGTCTGCCCCCACCTCGGCTCCCACGACCCACTGTCCCAGGAGCGGCGAACACCAGAGCGAGCAGGTGAGCGCCAGCACGAGCCTGGGACAGCACGAGGAGGTTCGCATTATCACCGCATCTCCAGCTTGATCCAGCCGTTGGTCACGTTGCCCTCGCCCTTGATGATCCAGTTGGCTCCGGGATAGAACGTTCGCACCACAACATCCTCTATTGCGTTTCCGATCAGATCGTCCTGCGTGGTAAAGAACGAGTACGCCGACCGGAGGATCTTCTGGAGCGCGTTGGCGCGCTTGACGTACTTGCCCAGGGTCGAGCTGCTGGTGTCCTTTCCCCCGGTAAGGTTGGGGTACTCGGTCTGGATCGTGGTCTGCAGGTTCTTAAACCGAGTCGCGTCGAACTTGATCCTGCAGCCGGTATCATCGTCCTCCAGGGCTATGATCCTAAAGTTCTGATTGGGGTGCGCCGTCTTGTAGCTGTTGAGCTGGGCCTGACTGAACAGCAGAACCCGGCCGGTCCAGTCGAGACCGTTCTGGTCGAATCGGTAGTACCCTGACGCCGGCTCTCCGGCGCACTGGTAATCAGTCAGCGAATCGGTGGTTCCTGACTGCCCCAGTATGTGGACCTCATATTCGGGGTTCCCCTTAAACCAACCTTCAAAATCTTGCACGAAGTGGGAATAGGTCATGTACAGGCCCGCTGGAGGGCTCGGTGTAGGAGACGGCTCCGGGGGTGGAGGAGGTGGTGGAGTGACGGCATACGCGGTGGAACCCTCAGGGCCAAAGTCGGTCTCTACCGGCCCGATGGCCAGCACCGGCGTGGCCGGCGGGGTGTCTGCGCTTAGTACCCGGCGCCGGCCCTTTACGTCATAGGCTATCGGGGTTTCACCATCATCTCGCGCGCTGGCCACGAGAACATCGGTGTCACCGCTCCAGGCGACCCGGTGAGCCGCCACCGGGAAGTAGATCTCCAGTGGAGTGGCGGCCTCCGCATCCGCCTCGAGCTCGGCTTCAGGCTCACCTACCAGCCGCGCCACATGGCGTAAAGCTCGGCGGTCTGAGCCGGTCAGGAACCGTTGTAGCTGGAGCTTCTGTTCGGTGAAGGGTGAGGCGTCCAATTCGCCCTTGATGTAGCCCCGGAATTCGGGGTCGTCCAGCGCGCGTGCAATGCGTCGGGCGAGCCGATCCATGGCCGCGCGCTGAGACTCCCCCGACGACTGGGCGATGCCGGATACCGGTTCCTCCTTGGGCCCGGTGGGGCTGGGGCGGTCGCATGCGGCCACGACCGCGAGTGCAAGTACGATGAAGCTGCGTCTGGTAGGCATGGCTCCTCCTTGGGAATGACCCCGCACGCTGAATTGCGCGCGGGTTCCGATGGCGAGGCCAAGCTACGACTGGAAGGGTTTCGACTATGGACCGGGGTTACGCGAGGCGGGGCAGGAAAAAAGGGTTACCGCCGGTGGGCTACTCCAGAACTCCGTGACTGTAGATCACAACCGCCACCGAGCCCAGATCGAGGCGAGGCGCGGCCAGCACGCTGAGACACAGCCGGGCGCCGTCCTTGTGTCGGAAAAGAGATTTGGATCCCGAGCCTGAGTCGCAGCCAAGGACCCGGGCCTGTTCTTCCGGGTTAGCGAAGACTCCAAGCACCCCCCCGACACGTTGCAGCTCGGCGGGCGACTCGTAGCCCAGCATCCTGGCAAATGGGGCGTTGGCTGCGATCGGCGTTCCATCGCGCCGGAACAGGCAGAGGCCTACCGGAGCGCCGTCAGTCAGCGAGCGCAGCCGGGATTCTGCGTCGCGGAGCGCATCTTCCACCCGGCGGCGCGCCACCATGGCTTCCTTGAGGTCCACGATCTGCTTGCGGAGGCCGGTGACCTCGTGAATGAGGTCCTGCTTGGGCCGGTGATTGTCTCGCATCGACACATAATGACGGCTGGATACAAAACGTTTGCACTTGTGAAACAGGTGAAACACTCCGCCCATCGGCAGTGGCCCGGGCTCTCGCCTCCGCACAAGAGAACGCAGTGCTTGGGCGAGACCGCCGGGCGTACTGCGGCCCCACCCCAAGGACTGGCGGGAAGCGGCAGGAAGTGGACTCTCTGAGCGCGCGTCAGTGAGCCTTCACCTGGAGATGGGATTGGTATTCCGAACCCGAAACTGCGCCGCCTGGAAGAGAGTCACTCCGCCGCGGCGGGGCGGGGTATCTACCCGGGCCTATGCGCCACAGCTGTGCGTGACGCTTCAATCGCTCGCTGGATGCCATCCGGTGGGATATCCAGGTGGGTGACTGCCCGTACCGAGTACGGCCCCAGCACACTGAAGCGCACCCCGTGGCTGGCCAGCGTACAGGAGGCGAAGTCTTCTCCGCTCAGGCCGGTCCCGCGAACGTCGAAGATCACGATATTGGTCTCGACGCGGTCCACGTCCAGCGACACCCCCCGGAGCTGTGCCAGCGCGGCGGCCAGCTCCCGCGCCTGCTGGTGATCGTCCGCCAGACGCTCCACGTGGTGGCGAAGAGCGTACACACCCGCGGCGGCGATGATACCGGCCTGGCGCATGGCACCGCCGAAGCGCTGCTTGAAGACCCAGGCTCGCTCCACGAAGTCTCGAGAGCCGGCCAGAACCGCCCCGACCGGTGCGCCCAGCCCTTTGCTCAAGTCCACCCAGACCGAATCCAGCGGGGCTGCGAAATCCCGGGCAGGTGTGCCGGTGGCCACCACGGCGTTGAACAGTCTGGCGCCGTCCATATGGGCAACCAGTCCACTGGCATGGGCCGCGGCGCAGACCTGCTGAATCCGCTCCAGCGGCCAGCACACTCCGCCGATGGACGCACTGGTCTGTTCCAGTGAAACGACCCTGGTGCGCGGCATGTAGTGCACCGCGGGCCGAATGGACTCCTCAACCTGCTCCGCCGTATAGAAACCGTCCGGGCTCACGAGCGGCCGGAACACCGCGCCAATCAGGGCGGCGGCTCCTCCAGCCTCGTACAAAAGAGGGTGGGCAAGCTCCTGGAGCAGGATCTCGTCTCCCGCCTGGCAGTGCACGGCAAAGGCGACCTGATTGCACATCGTGCCCGAGGGAAGAAAAAGCGCCGACTCCTTGCCCAGGAGATCGGCGACCATGTCCTGCAATAAATTGACGCTGGGATCTTCGCGCTGCTGCTCGTCGCCCACGTCCGCCTCGCACATGAACCGGCGCATCGAGGCCGTCGGGCGGGTGACGGTGTCGCTAAACAGGTCGACCTTTACCACTCCATCATCTCAACCCTCCGCAGTCCCACGTGCAAGGGGATGATCGTCGCCGCGGCGCAAACGGCAACGACCGCTACCCCGGCGGCCACCAGGTCAGGAGTAATTCCGACCGGCTGTTGTGCGTAACGTTGGTCCCTGAGGTAGTCCGTCACCGGCACCGCTTCGATCAGGATGATGAGCGCCAACAGGCACAAACTACTCATCATATAGACCAGGCCACCGAAGCTGGTGGGAATCTGGGCCGCGTTCTCGGTTCCGAACTGGGGATACAGGGCGCCGAATGACAACGCCAGCGCACCGGCGGCCAAGGTGTAGAGCACGATGGTGCCCACCGCTACCGTCATCATGAATGCGCTGGCGTCCAGCAGCCAGTTGGTAAACACCGTGATGATCAGGGCCAGAACCAGCAGGGGCACGGTGCCAATCCAGTACTTGCTCCAAAGCATGGACCTGGGATCGAGCGGGCTCGACCGCAGAAGCCACATCTGCCGGCCTTCGAGTGATATGCCCGGAAAGATGAACCGGGCGGCGACGGCAGCCAGCACGAAGCCCGCCAGACCAAGGTTGAGGAACGAGATCACAGTCACCAACCGGAACGGCACCCGTTCGCCGGAATGCAACGGCAGCGACTGTATGTTGAAGAGGTACACCATGAGCAGCACCGCCAGGAGGATCAGCTGGCTCCACTGGGTGTTGTCCCGGAAGAACAGGCGCAGGTCCTTGAGGATGAACTCTCGCTTCGAGGGTGACTGGGAGCTCAGCAGCCGGGACACCGGCCCTCTCAGCGGCCGCCGCACCTTACGCTCGGCGCCCTCCTGAGCCTTGGAGAAGCCCAGGGAGTAGAGGCGGCGGTGGATGACCGCCCCGATACCGATGGCGATGGCCGCAGTTCCCCACAGTTTGATCACCGGCCAGGGATCGGCGACCTGAAGCAGCCAGTTCATAACCATAGCCGCAGTCCATTCGCTGGGCAGCAGCGGGCTGGTGGGCGTGCGGAGCACCGCCAGATAGTCTACCAGGTTCTGGAATCCCTCGGGCTGGGCCAACTGCTCCGGGCGGAGGAACCGCAGACTCACCACCACGATGACTACTGTGCCGGTGGCAATGAGGCCGAGGAGCTCGCGGGTGCGCCGCGCTGGAAAGATGTTGACCAGTACCAGGGTAACGGCCGTGCCCACCACTGCCGGCAAAATCAGGTAGGGGATGACAGCGGCCAGCGCCACGAAGGGAAACAGGAACCCGCCGCTGTATACAATGCCGTAAGCGGTAAAGATCGGCAGCGCGAGAAGGGCCACCATCCACGAGGAGTGTACCACTGTCTCAGCCAGCTTTGCGATATAGAACCGCACTCCTCCCACCGGAGCCGCGACCAGCAGATCGAGGTCCTTGGCCAGGAAGAAGGTGGACAGGGCAGTAATGATATTGGAGAGCAGGAGGATGGACAGAAAGGCCAGCAGGATCACATCCAGCACCTTGCCCGCCATCAGGTTGCCGATCTCATCCACGCTGCGCAGGTAGCGGAGCACTCGGAAAGCGATCCCGAACACGGCCAGCCAGAAGAGCAGGCCGACGACACCAAGCAGCAGGGCCCGTACCCGTGAATCGCCCTGGTCCTGGTTGCCCCGGGCCAGCGCGCTCCGCCATTTGGGCGTGAGCAGGGCCCACAGGCTCGGCTGTACCGGCTTCTGGGGCGTCACTCGGTCAGGCGCCGAGGATGGCATCGAGCTGATGGTCACGCATGCCGCCGGTAAGCTTGAGGAAGAGATCCTCCAGTCCGAGGTGTTGGGACGAGGTCTGCTCCTGAATCTCCGACATGGTTCCCGACGCTACAATCTTCCCTCCGTTCACGATGGCGATGCGGTCACACATCGTCTCGGCCACCTCCAGCGTATGGGTGCTCATGAGCACCGTGCCCCCGCGATCTACAAACTGGCGGAACAGGTCCTTGAGCAGACGGGCACTCCGTGGGTCGAGCCCGATCATGGGTTCGTCCACGACGATCACCTCCGGTCGGTGTACCAGGGCGCCCGAGATGATCAACTTCTGTCGCATGCCGTGACTGTACGACTCGGTGAGCTCGTTCTTCCAGCGGGTGAGCTCGAACAGCTCCAGGAGCTCGTCTATCCGGCGTTCGACCCGCGGGCCCTGCTGGCCGTATAGTGCTGCGGCAAAGCGGAGAAACTCTGCTCCCGTAAGCTTGTCGTATACAAACGGCCGGTCAGGAATGAAGCCGAGTCGGGCTTTGGCCTCCAGCGGGCGGCGATTGATATCGATCCCGCCGATCTCTATGGTGCCGCTGGTGGGGCGAAGGATGCCTGCGATCATGCGAAAAGTGGTGGTCTTGCCGGCGCCATTGGGCCCCAGAAACCCGAAGAGCTCGCCGCTCGGCACCGCCAGATCAATTCCGTCGACCGCGGTGAACCGGCCATAGCGCTTGACGAGCTGGTTCAATCGGATCACGCAAACCTCCGTACGGTGGCTTCCACCAGGACCCGGTCGGAATCCCGATCTACTACGATGTGCAGCTCGGCCGGACATCCCCTGGGCTCAGCGGGGAACGTCTCGGCCAGCAGGGTTGCCGCTTCCTCCACGCTCAGCTGCCCCGAGTCGGCGCCGACCAACGGAGCGGCAATGGTGGTGAGACCCCAGTCTGTTGCGCGTTGCCACGCGGATATCAGCGCTCGTCGGACCACTTCCCGCCCGATCCGGATTTCGGGGTCCCGAATGACGACGTGCAGCACAAATGGGGCCGCGAGATCCCCGCTTCCCGTGACCACTGCTGATCCGGCCTTGAGCGAGCTGGACACTCGGCGCTGATCGGCAAAACGCGGGCCTGCGCGGTCATCCAGCCGTGCCATTGCTGGTGAAGCCGGACCCAGGGTCTCGTCGGCCGGCCGCACTACCGCGTCGGCTTTGGTCAGGGCGAGATCGTCGACGATTACCTGGATCACAGACGCGCGAGCTCCCGTCCCCGCCGGTACATGTCCTGAGCTTCTTCCGGCAGTCTCATGCGGTCGAGGACCCGGCCCATCAGGTGATATGTCTTTGCATCATCCGGGCTTACCTGGATCGCACGTTGCAGAGCGGCGCGGGCCCCCGAAAGATCGCCTTGCTGATTGAGAGCGTCACCGAGGTAGTAGTAGGTCTTGCCGTTGTCCGGCTGGAACTCGAGGGCGCGGTGAAAGCATGCGGCGGCCTCTTGCACCAGCCCACGACGCCACAGAAGCAGCCCTAGTTCGAATTGTGCCGGACCGTGGGAAGGATGGAGTCGCAACGCGCGGCGGAGATCGAGCTCAGCCTCACGATATCGCTGGAGCCGCCCAAGAATCGCGCCCCGCAGCACCAGAAATTCGGTCTGATCCGGAGACCGTCGAAGGCCTTCGGAAAGCACTTCCACCGCCTCGGGCGCTTCCTCCAGACGATTCAGCAGACGGGCCAGATGCAGCCGGCCCTCGATGTGTCCCGGCTCCATCTCGAGCAACTCGCGGTAGGGGCGTACGGCGTCCCCCGGCAACGAGCCGTCAGCCAGGTGATCAGCCTGCTGGAGCCGGCGCTCCGCCGCGCTGCGGGATTCGGGAGTCGGGAGTTGGGAGTCGGGAGTCAGGAGTAGGGAGTCGGGAGTCGGGAGGTGAGTCGGTGTTCCGAGTGCTCTATGGTAGACGGCGTTCAGTGAAACTGGAAGTGAGTTTGGGAACCAATGCCATTCCCGGTGTCGGCCTCCTGACTCCGACTCTCCGGTTGACCGGGCTCGCGATCTTCGGGTAGCTTTCGGGGCTATGGCTCAGGAATTCCTGGTGGTGCGCGGCGCCCGCGAGCACAATCTCAAAAATATCTCGGTCGCAATTCCCCGGAACCAGCTTACGGTGATCACCGGGCTTTCAGGCTCGGGGAAGTCTTCGCTCGCCTTTGACACCATCTACGCAGAGGGGCAGCGGCGTTACGTCGAGTCACTCTCGGCGTATGCCCGGCAGTTTCTCGGGCTGATGGAGAAGCCCGACGTCGATGCCATCGAAGGCCTTTCACCGGCCATATCCATCGAGCAGAAGACCACCGGCCAGAACCCCCGTTCGACGGTTGGAACCGTTACCGAGATCTATGACTATTTGCGGCTTCTCTGGGCTCGCGCCGGCGTGCCTCACTGTCCCAACGACGGCAGTCCGGTCAGCCGGCAGAGCGCGGCCCAGATCGTAGATATCGTTCTGGGCTGGCCCGAGGAGACCCGAATCGAGGTGCTGGCTCCGCTGGTGCGCGGGCGAAAAGGGGAGTTCCGTGACCTGCTGGATGACGTTCGTAAGCGCGGTTTCGTGCGGGTGCGAATCGATGGCCAGATCTATGACCTTGGCTCTCTGCCGACGCTGAACCGGCGTCAGAATCACGACATCGCCATCGTGGTGGACCGTCTGGTTGTACGAGCGGCTGACCGATCGCGGCTGAACGACTCAATCGAGACGGCGCTGAAGACGGCGGATGGGTTGGTGGAGGTAGTGAGGCATGAGGGAAGGAGGGAAGGAGGGAAGGAGGGAATGCGGGAAGGAGATCAGTCCGTCATTCCCACTTCCCCTCATTCCGTCATTTTCTCCGAACGGTTTGCCTGTCCCGTCTGTGGGTTGTCCATGCCCGAGCTCGAGCCACGGCAGTTCTCCTTCAACTCGCCGTTCGGGGTTTGCCCCGACTGTCATGGCCTGGGGACCCGCCGGGATGTGAACGCCGAGCTGGTGCTGGGCGATCCCAGCATCTCCATCCTGGAGGGGGTGATTCTTCCCTGGGGCGAGCCGAGCGGCTACCTGCGCAAGGTGGTCCTTCCGACGCTGGCCCGTGCTTTCGACTTCCAGCTCAACGCCCCGTGGGTCGAGCACAGCGATTCGGCCAAGCGGGCCCTTCTCCACGGCGCGCCGGGGCGCTTCAAGTTCCAGACTGATGGGGCGCGGGGCAAGGGCGAGTATGAGAGTGACTGGGAGGGAGTGCTTCGCAACATCGAGCGACGCTACCGCGAGTCCACCAGCGATGGAATCCGGGCGTCGCTCGAGGAGTTCATGATCGAGCAACCCTGCCAGAGCTGCGGTGGGAAGCGCCTGAAGCCCGAAAGTCTTTCGGTTTTCGTCCACGGGGCCAGCATCGGCGATGTGGTCGATCTGCCGGTGGAGCGCGCCATCGAGTTCTTCGAGACAGTCCCCCTGCGTGGAACCGGCGGGGGAAGCGTTTCCTCCGCAAACGGCCGCGGTGGTCTGGACCCGGATATCGCGGGACCGATACTGAAGGAAGTGACCGATCGTCTGCGCTTTCTCCGAGACGTGGGGCTCGAATATCTGACCCTCGGGCGTGCCGCCACCTCGCTATCGGGCGGGGAGACCCAGCGCATCAGGCTGGCTACGCAAATCGGCTCCCGCCTGGTCGGCGTGCTCTACATCCTGGACGAACCGAGTATCGGCCTTCATCAGCGCGACAACGAACGGCTACTGGCCACCCTCCGCGGGCTCCGGGATCTGGGCAATACGGTCATCGTGGTCGAGCATGACGAGGAGACAATCCAGTCCGCTGATCATGTCATCGACCTCGGCCCCCGAGCCGGGCGCTTCGGCGGTGAAGTTGTGGCCGAAGGCACGGTCGACGACATCCGGTCGCATCCGGAGTCGCTCACCGGGCGGTACCTGCGGGATGAACTGCGCATACCGGTGCCCGCCGGCCGCCGCGAAGGCCTTCCGGGCCACTATCTGCGGGTGATCGGCGCACGGGCCAACAACCTGAAAGACCTCAGCGTCGACATCCCGCTGGGTCTGTTCGTGGCCGTCACGGGAGTGTCCGGCTCGGGCAAGTCTACCCTGGTAACAGACATCCTCTACCAGGCGCTGGCCCGTCATTTCTACCGTGCCAAGGTGGTTCCGGGGACGCACACCCGGATCGACGGCCTGGACCGAATCGACAAGGTCATCGATATCGATCAGAGCCCTATCGGTCGCACGCCGCGCTCCAATCCGGCAACGTATACCGGCCTTTTCACCCCCATCCGGGAGCTGTTCACCCAGTTGCCGGATGCTAAGCTGCGGGGGTACGGGCCTGGTCGCTTCTCGTTCAATGTGAAAGGCGGACGTTGCGAGGCCTGCCAGGGCGACGGACTGGTAAAGATCGAAATGCATTTCCTGCCGGACGTCTATGTCCCTTGCGAAGTCTGCAAGGGCCGGCGCTATAACCGTGAGACGCTGGAGGTGCGTTACAAGGGGCGGAGTATCGCCGACGTGCTGGACCTTACCGTTGCCGATGCGCTGGAGTTCTTCGCCAACCAGCGTCGCATCGCGGAAAAACTCGAGCTGTTGAACGATGTGGGGTTGGGATACATCCACCTCGGGCAGGCGGCCACAACACTCTCAGGCGGGGAGGCCCAGCGGGTCAAGCTGGCTACCGAGCTGGCCAAGCGTGACACCGGCAGGACGCTCTACATTCTCGACGAGCCCACCACCGGACTGCATTTCGAGGACGTCCGACTGCTGCTGGACGTGCTGCATCGGCTGGTGGACAAGGGGAACAGCATCGTAGTTATCGAGCACAACCTCGACGTCATCAAGACCGCTGACTGGATCATCGATCTGGGTCCGGAGGGCGGCGAGCGGGGCGGTCAGGTGGTTGCGGCGGGTAGCCCAGAGGAGGTGGCGGAAGAGGAGGCCAGCTATACCGGTCAATTTTTACAAAAGGCACTGAGAAACCGACGTGTAGAGTCTAGAGTCTAGAGTCTTGAGTCTTGGCATTCTCCTGGACTCTAGACCCTCAACCCCTAGACCTCAAGCCTTTGTACGTCCAAAACTGGGCGCCTTTGCCGCGGGGTCGACCTTCATCCAGATCCACATTCCGGAGAGCCCGTGTCCCGGTACTCCGCAGAAAATCCGGTAGGTGCCGCTCTCCGGTACCGGGAAGCGCATCACGTCGCCGGCCTCCTGCGGCAGTCCCTCCAACACCTTGTTGGTGTACGCCCGGGGGATGGCCGGGTCACTCGCTGAGTTGGGTATCGCTCCTTCGCCTGAAATCACCAGAGCACTGTGCGGGGTCCCGTCCTTGTTGATGAAGTTCATGACGATGTTGGCCTTGGACGGAACAACTAGAGTGCCCTCGCCGTTGCGGTAGCCGTTGAACGTGAATGGACCGGCGATGAGCTCGAACGTTACGGTCTTCGTCGCAGCGTCATAGGATAGCCACTCACTTTGATCCGATTCTCCAGCCGGGGTGTCCGGTGCGGCGGGCGAGCCGGGGCTTGGCTGAGCCGCTATCGAGGCACTGCTTGCCACTCGCGGAGATCGATCCGGGTTCTTCGCGCAACCCACAGCGGGCAGGGTGGCGACGCCGGTCATTACCAGAGCGGCTAGCCGGGTGGAGTGCTGGATTAGCATGTACATGTCGCCTGGGTAATAAGTGATGGTATAATGCACAGCTTCGCCGCCGGCGTGATCGTGATGCGGCCGACGATGAAGGGATAGTCCCGGGCCCGTCTGGTGGCAACGCCGGAGAGCGCCGGAAGAGTATGACGCCCCCATACCAGCGGAACTCCCGTGACCCGTATCCATCTCGCCGCTCTTGTGGCCCTCTCATTCTTCGTTATCCCCGGCTGGGCACAACAGGCGGATTCCAGTCTGCTTTCGGTCCAGCGCATCTATGCCACCCGGGAGTTCCGCAGCCAGTCATTCGGGCCGGCTCGCTGGCTGGGAGACGGGTCGGCGTACACCACACTGGAGGAGTCCGAAGCCGATCGGGGCCAGAATCTCGTGCGCTACGACTCCGAGCGGGGGGCACGGGAAGTCCTATTGAGCGCGCGGCAGTTCATTCCCCAGGGCGACACCCTGCCGCTCCGGGTCGAGGATTACGCCTGGTCTCCCGATATGAAGATGCTGCTCATCTTCACCAACACCCAGCCGGTCTGGCGCCTGAACACCCGGGGCGACTATTGGGTCCTGGAGCGCTCCAACGGGCGGCTGCGCAAGCTGGGCGGACCGGAAGCCAAGCCGTCTACTCTGATGTTCGCCAAGTTCTCTCCTGATGGGGATCGGGTAGCGTATGTGCGGGAGAACAATCTGTATGTGGAAGATCTTGCGAGTAGGTCTATCAGGCCGCTGACCACCGACGGGTCGAGAACTCTGATCAACGGCACTTTCGACTGGGTATACGAAGAAGAGTTGATGAACTACTACGCGGACGGCTGGCGCTGGAGCCCCGACAGCCGAAGCATCGCGTACTGGCAGCTGAACGCCGATCAGGTGAAGGACTTCCCCCTCATCAACAATACCGATTCTCTGTATTCCCAGATTCTACCAGTGCAGTACCCCAAGGCAGGTGAGGCGAATTCGGCGGCCCGGGTGGGAATCGTGAGAGCGTCGGGCGGACCCACCCGATGGCTCGAGATCGATGGAGATCCCCGGAACCACTATATCGCCCGAATGGATTGGGCCGCAGGCTCGGACGAAGTTCTGCTCCAGCGGCTCAACCGACTGCAGAATACAAATCAGGTGATCGTGGGAGACGCCAGCAGCGGAAAGGTTCGGACCATTTTGACCGAGCGGGACAGCACCTGGGTGGACCTGGTCGACAACCTTACCTGGCTGAACGATGGAAAGAGCTTTACCTGGCTGAGTGAGCGTGGCGGCTGGAACCATGCGTACCTGGTTTCGCGCGACGGGAAGTCGATCCGGCCCATCACTCGCGGTAACTTCGACGTAGTAAAGGTGGTGGGTACGGACGAGAAAGGGGGCTGGCTCTATTTCCTGGCCTCGCCCGATCACCCCTCTCAACGGTATCTCTACCGTTCACGGCTCGATGGGCGGGGCACCCCGGAGAGACTATCACCGCGGGCCGAGTCGGGCACCCACACTTACGACGCAGCTCCCAACTTTCGCTATGCCCTGGAGACCTATTCCAGCTTCGGAAAACCCCCGATAATCCGGCTGGTGCGGCTGCCGCGTCACGAAGTGGTCCGAACGCTCATAGACAACGCGACGCTGCGCAGCCGCCTGGCCATGCTGCGCAAGGGTAGCTCGGAGTTCTTCAGCATTCCGGCTGTGAATGGCGCCAAGATGCCCGCAATGCTTATGAAACCAGCCGACTTCGACTCCACCCGCAAGTATCCGCTTCTGCTGCACGTCTACGGTGGACCGGGTTCGGCCACGGTCAATGACGCCTGGGGCTCGTACTATCTGTGGCACCTGATGCTTACCCAGAAGGGATATCTGGTGGCCAGCGTAGATAATCACGGCACTCCGGCTCCCCTGGGACGGGCCTGGCGAAAATCCATCTATGGTCAGCTCGGCGTGGTGGAGACCCGTGATCAGGCAACCGCAGCCCGCAGCCTGTCGCGGAGGCCGTATGTTGATGCCGGGAAGATCGGAATCTGGGGCTGGAGCTACGGAGGTTTCATGAGCCTGAACAGCCTGTTTCAGCACTCAGACCTGTTCAGCACGGCTGTCGCCGTCTCTCCCGTGACGCACTGGTCACTATACGACAATGTCTATACCGAGCGGTTCAACGGGCTCCCGGTTGCCAACAAGGCCGGGTACGATCGGGGCTCGCCTCTGACGTACGTGAATGGGCTCAAAGGCAACCTGCTCTTAATTCATGGAAGCGGTGACGACAATGTGCACTTTCAGAACAGTGAGGTGCTCATTAACGCCCTGGTGACTGCCAACAAGCCGTTTACCATGATGGAGTATCCCAATCGCACCCATTGCGTATGCCAGGGCAAGAACACCCAGGTGCACCTCTTCGAGCTGATCACCCGCTATCTGGACCAGCATCTCAAGGCACCAGCAGCACCAACACGACCGTCAGAGCGCGCGGCGGCAGGTACTCGATAGCTCTGTTTCAGCCCCCCTCGGCCTCAATCTGCTGAAAGGTCGCGCACGTGATCGCAACTTCCATCGGCGCGCCCTTGGCGTTCTTGCCTTTTACCTCGAACCGGCCACCCGCGCCCGCCGGCCGCAAGGTCACGGTTCCCGTCCCTCTGCCCGGGATGAGAGAGTTGATCTCATGGGAGGAATCGCCGGTGACCAGCTTAAGCGACAGGCGGTCGGCGCTGCCCTTGTTACGGCCGTAGGTCAGATCCAGCCGCAGAGAGCTCTCTTCCGGGCCGCTGTAATGGGCCATCCAGGTAGGGAAATCCGGATTCTGGCCAAAATGCTTGCAGTTGCCGGGTCCGCTCAGCTGATAGGCCTTCCCGTCAACCTTGGCGGAAACGGTCACGGTATGGTCTACAACCTGAGCAGCGGCTCCGCTCCCGGGTATCACAAGCAGGCAGAGCACGAGGCGGCCAGTGGCGCACTGCATGAATCCTCCTCCGAGTAAGTACTGTCCTGACGCGGTACATACCTTATCTAGCGTTTCTTCATCCGTCCGTAGCTCTCCTGATCCACGAGACACTCGCCCTCACCGGTACCACCACCGTCCGCGACAGGTGGTCCTTCGGTCGGCACGCTGGTGTACGGGTAGCCGCAGTGGTAGTCGAGGTGGAGGCTGGCGTACGCCTTGGGCATGACCATCGACTGGAACCATCCTGCCGCCAGCTCGACCAGCACATCCGACAATGCCAAGGCATCGCCGAAAACGCCTCTGAGCGCGTTGATGAGCGTGCCGAGCGAGGGCACTGAGGAGGCGTCCACCGACGCCTTGGCCACGACGTAGTCGCCCACCAGGTCACCGGGGTGATTACGCCGGCTTTCGGGTAATATGTCCACCACCAGTTTGGCTGAGGCGCTGTAGGGGCCGTCGCGCTTGAGCTTCATCGCCAGGCGCCCCTTCAGGTAAAAGTCGTTATTGGCCAGCGAGATGTGCGCGTGCGGCGGGGATCCCTCCACCAGACGCCATTCTATCTTCCAGTTCTCCGCATCCTTGGCAATCTCTCCGGCGTTGCTCAGTGTCGGCAGGCCCGCGGCGCTGAGGCAGTCCCGTACCGCCCGATCAGCTGCGGACCCGGCTTCGCCTCCCATCGTCCGCTGATAATCTTCCCAGTCTTCCTTACTGACGCCGGCCGTCGCGGTAAAAGTGACCAGATTTTTTCCTTGAGGAGGCTTGTGGGTTCCGGCAGGAGACACGCTGACCGCAACCTGCTCGTCGGAGTAGAAAGCGACCAGCTTCCAGATCTTCGATACCGTGCCTACCGCCGACATCGCCTGGCCAAACGCGCCGGCGGTACCCTCGCTGGTGGCGTGTTGGACTGCCTGAGTGAGGGCGCGCCCCAGCAGATCGCTCGCGGCGGCGCTTCCGACTTCTCCCTCGATCTGGGCGCTGCCCAGTGCTCCCAGGCTCTCCTTAAGTTCGGTGCACGGGTCCTGTTGCCCAAAGCCGACCAGCACGAGGCTCGCAGGTGTCAACGCCGCACGTCCAACTACCCGATCGACTGTCCCACCGATCCTTCCCACCCGGTCCGGTGCTCCTCGCTGGAAGGCAGCGGCCAGCAACTGGAGCTCCAAGAGGCTGAACCGAAGCTGCTGGGATTGGGGAGCCCCCACGAGGTCAATCGGTGGTCCGCCTCCCCAGCCCATTCGGATGTACTGACCGGCTGCGATGTCCATAGGGGGATCCTGGCGCTTCGCCATCTCCGCGATGAATAAGGGCGTAAAGCTCCTCGGATCGTTCGGATCCTTGGCCGCTTCGCTAATCCAGGCCGCCATGAGTTTGACCACTTGCTCGCCCGCCGCGTAGTTGGGGCCTATTCGCCGGCGGATCCCATCTTCATGGCGCGACTTCTCCCGGTCCGCCTGTCGGGCCTCGCCTTCCGCTCGTTGGGCCTGGCGATTCGCGTTTAGCAGCTTGTTGTGCTCCGCTTGCGCGTCTCTCATCGCCTCGAAGGCAGCCTTCCTGCGACCAACGCCTCCGCCGCCCTCGCCTTGGCAGCCTCCTTCTCCGCAGCCGGTGCCGTCGCAGCGGCTCGCGCCAGCTCCGCGCTGGCCTTGACCGCCGCCGTAAGGGCGTTGCCGGTTGCCTCCGTCCTGGCGTTGGAGGCTTCGAGTGCGGCCTCGTGGTCCGCCTCGCGCGAGGCAGCATCCGCATCAGGCGCGGAGGTCTCGTCTCTCAGCGCCCGGCGGGCACTGTTGGTCATCTCGACGGAGCCTTCGGCTCGCTCGCCGCCTGGTCCGAGCTCCGACCGGTCGATTTGAACGGCCAGCCGAATCCTTTGAGCATCTGAGCCAGCTCGGCGGCAGTCATCCTCCCGGCGCTGCGGCGGTTGCGCGCCTCTATCGCCAGGCGAACCGTTTCCCCAGGCGTGGCATAGGACGGCGCGCGGGGGCCCACAACCTCGGTGACGATCCGCTCGCCGTCACGGGTAGCCACGCCGCCACGGGCGAGCGCCTCGCGAGTGGCCTCGACGGCGTCCTCCAGATTGCTGGCCTCCGTGATCTCCTGCGCGAGCTTGGTCCATGGTCCGGTGGGAAGCGCCGTCAGGTGCGCGAACTCCTTCCTCTGGCGCGCCTCAGGCCGACCGGTCGGTGTGGCGTTCGGCGCCGAAGATCCGGCCCTCCCCGCCACGGGGCGTCCGGCGGAGTCGTTCGCCCTCGGGGTCTCGCTCCCGCCGCAGGCAACAAGCAGGACCGAACCAACGAGCATCAATTCTAAAGATCTGGTCATGTTGCCTCGTCTGAAGAACCCAGGAGCCCGTTGATGTTGGAAGGCACTCACGTCCCAGCTGCTGCGCCAAACCGCATGGCGAGCGCGCCTAAGCGGACCTAGATTATGAACTCGCAACACTGGGAGGTCCAGATGACCTACGAAGAGATCGTCGCGCTGCTGGGTTATGCCGGAGGACACGAGCAGGTCGTGCGAATCATGACAACAGCCCGGACCGAAGTGGTCGGTATCCCGGTCAGCGTGGATACCCACGTAACTGCCCACGAAGTTTATCTTCGCCCTCCGGGCAACGACGAGACCGAGATCGCGGTTTCCCTAGCCGCCATCGAGAAAGTAGAGCTGGCATAGCACCCTCCACGCCGGATCCGCAGCTACGAGACCGTTCCGTTGTGAAACAACCGGCGAACTCGATCCGTACGTTGTCTGTTGGGGGCGGCTGAGGCCGGCTGTTCCGGCTCGGCAAGGCAAGAATCAAGCGGCTCAGGCGGCAGGGGATAAATAAGGGATGGACATTGAAGGCATACTCGCCATTACGCTCATCTTTGGAGGGGGGACTCTCTTTCTCCTTTCCATCAGTCCTGTAGGCAGAGCATTAGCTGACCGACTACGTGGTCAGGTGGAGCCCGCCCACGATCCGGAGCTACTGGCCGAGGTGGATGCGCTCCGGCAGGAGGTTGCCGAGCTTCACGAGCGGGTGGATTTCGCCGAAAGGGTTCTGTTAAAGACCCAGGACCGCGCCGAGCTCGGAAAGGGAGAGGGCTCCGCATGATCATCCAAACGCCAGTGCCGCCATTGCCGCCATTGCCGCCGGGCGCGCAGTTCGATCCCAATCTTTTTTTTATGAGCGACGCCGGCCCCCCGGTCATCCTCCTGATCGTTATCGCCGCGCTGACAGCGACGGTGCTCATCCTGTGGCCCATTATGCGGGCGTTCGGCCGGCGACTGGAGGGGCGGGGGAGCCCGGATCCGGCCATCAAAGCCGACATCGACCACCTGCATGCCCGGCTGGGTGAGGTGGACTCGCTGCAATCCCGGGTTTTGGAGCTGGAGGAGCGAGTGGACTTCACGGAACGGCTGCTGGCACAGACTCACGACGCACAGAAGGGGATCACTCGGGGCGAAGACCGAGCCTGAGGATCGATTAGATTTCGCCGAGCGCCTCCTGGCGCCATGCGAAGCGGCGCACCAGTTGCCGGGGGGAGGTTAAGCGATGATCACCCGAGAAGACATTCAGTCGTTTCTGGACCGCCTCGATGGTGGCAGCCTGAGCGTGCGGGAAGTCGAGCCGAACCTCTGGTTGGCTCGAAAATCCGATGAGGCGGAAGTCGTGGTTCACTACGCGGCGCCGGTGGTCATCCTGCGGGTCCGGGTCATGGAGCTACCGGGAAGCGAGCCCCGCCGGAGCGAGCTGTTCCGGCAGCTGCTGGAGTTCAACGCGCGTGAGCTGGTGCATGGATCCTACGGGCTGGAAGGCGACCATGTGGTGCTCACCGATACGCTCGAGCTGGAAAATCTCGACTACAATGAGTTCGAGGCCAGCTTCGACTCGGTCACGCTGGCGCTGGCTTCGCACCTGAGCGCGCTCGCGCCCTATCGGGAAAGGTGAAGCGTCATGGGCCTCTTTGATCGTCTCTCCACGATGCTGAGATCGAACATCAACGATCTCATTTCCCGGGCTGAGAATCCCGAGAAGATGCTGAATCAGTTGATCGTCGACATGAAGACGCAACTGGCCAAAGCCAAGCAACAGGCGGCCTCCGCAATAGCGGACGAGAAGAAGCTTCAGAGCGACGCGGAAGCGCTGAAGAAGCAGGCGGAGGACTGGGAACGGCGAGCGATGATGGCGGTGCAGGAAGGCCGCGACGACCTGGCAAAACAAGCTCTGGGTCGCTACAACCAGCAGCTTCAAGCGGCGCAGCAGCTGCAAGAAACCTGGCTCCGCCATAAAGCGGAGACGGAGCAGCTCAAGCTGTCACTCCGGCAGCTAAACGACAAGATCGAAGAGGCCAAGCGCAAGAAAAATATTCTGGTAGCGCGGTCCAAGCGGGCCGAGGCGCAGCAGCGAATCCAGGAAACGATGTCGGGAATGTCGGATAAGAGCGCCTTTGAATCCTTCGAGCGGATGGCGGAGAAGATCGAGGCTACCGAGCGGAAGGCGCTGGCCGCGGCCGAGCTCAACGAAGAAGTCTCCGGCGACCAGTTGGCACGGCAGTTCGAAGCTCTGGAATACAAAGGCAGCTCCGACCAGCAGCTCCTCGAGCTCAAAACCAAGATGGGAATACTGAGCCCTGGCCGGGCAAGGGATTCTAAGCAGCTGGGGTCGGGCCGGGATGATGTAAGGGATGCCGAGCTGATCGAGGAGGGAGACGAAGGGAAGGTGGGTTGATGGCTGCAGCTGAAACCGAGCGACGAGGGTTTCCGCTCGGCAGGATTCTAGTCGTAGTCGTGCTGGTGGCGCTAGCGGTTCGGACCATCGATGTCCTGTTGGTGCTCTTCCTCGCCATCATACTTGCGGTGTACCTCGACGCCACCGCCGATTTCCTGGAGCGGCGGCTCGGAGTACCTCCTGCCCTCGGCCTGCTCGCCGGCGTGCTGCTCAGCCTCGGCGCGCTGGCGGGGACGATCTTCTTGATCGTTCCGGCAGTAGCCGAGCAGGTAACAGACCTGCTCACCAACCTGCCGCAGTTCCTGGCCGATCTCGACCGCAACATCAACGGGCTCATCCGCCGAGTGCCCATCCTGGGGCGGAGGGCAGGCGAATCGGCGCAACCGGGACTGCTCGCGAGCTCATTGGGCGAGGTGTTCGGGTTCCTCCGCGGCGCTGCGGTACCCTATCTCAAGGGCGGGGTCACCTTCCTGATCGAGGGTATCAGCGTCGTGGTGATGGCGGTGTACCTCGCGCGGCACCCCGGCGTGTATACCGAAGGCGTCGTGGCTCTCGTCCCGCCCGGCCGCCGGGAGTTGGCCCGCAGCATCCTGCGAGACCTCAACATCACCCTGCGGGCCTGGATCGTGGGTCAGCTCGTTGCAATGGTGCTGTTGGCGGTGCTCACCACTATCGGCCTCTGGCTACTGGGGATGCCGTACTTTCTGGCTTTCGGCATCTTCGCCGGGGTAGCAGCCATCGTTCCGTTCTTCGGAACTCTATTGTCGACGCTCTTGCCGGCGCTGCTCGCTCTCGGGTCGCTGGGTTTGGCCAAGGCCGTGGCCGTGGCGGCACTCGGCGTGGGAGTACACCTGATCGAGGCCAACTTCGTGGCGCCCTATGTAATGGAGCGCCAGGTGAACCTGCCCCCGGTGATCACCATCGCCGGCGTGCTGCTGATCGGCAAGCTCTTCGGCCTGACCGGACTGATCATTGCGGTGCCGATTCTCGCCTTTGTCATGGTCCTCATCCGCCACGTTTTGATCGGACACATGTACGGAGATCCGATCAGCGAGACCAAGCCCAGCGGCACCGTTCCCAGCGAGGCGGAGCCGACCATTGCCCCAGCTCCCGTAACCCCCTAGGCCATGGCCGCACCGCGCTTCTTGATCCTGGCCGACGGCGACTTCGGCCCGATGACGTCCAAGACCGCCAATTCGGTTATTCGCTACCTCCCGGAGCGCACCGTCGGCGTCCTTGACCGGCAGCACGCCGGCAAGACCGCTCAGGACATCCTCGGCTTTGGCGGAGCCATACCGGTGGTCGGAACTATGCGCGATGGTTTGGCGTTCGGACCAACCGCCGTGCTAGTGGGGATCGCCCCTCAGGGGGGCCGTCTCCCTGCCGCGTGGCGCAGCTGGCTGGCGGAGGCGCTCGACGGCGGCTGCGATCTCTGGAGTGGGCTGCACACATTCCTCAGTGATGACCCTGAGCTCGCGGCCAAGGCCCAGGCGGCTGGCCGGCAGATCCTCGATCTCCGCAAACCTCCCGCCGATCTCCCCGTGGCCTCGGGGGCGGCGAAGGCGGTGGAGTCCTTCGTTGTGCTCACCGTCGGGACTGACTGCAACGTGGGCAAGATGACCGCACAGCTCCAGCTAGCCCGGGAGCTGAATGCCGGGGGGATTCGCACCCGGTTTGTTCCCACCGGCCAGACCGGAATTATGATCGAAGGCTGGGGCATTGCTGTGGATGCGGTTATCTCGGATTTTGTGGCCGGTGCGGCGGAGCGCCTGGTTCTGCAAAGTGCCGAGGGCGCCGACGTGTTACTGGTAGAAGGGCAGGGAAGCATCAACCATCCGGGCTACTCCGCCGTCACGCTGGGGCTGATGCACGGCTCCTGCCCCGATGGCCTCATTCTCTGCCACCAGTCGAGTCGCGAGTACATCGGCGACTATCGCGAGGCCGCCTGGCTTCGCATTCCGCCCCTGCGCGAGTACATCCGGCTGTACGAAACGATCGGTTCAGCGGTCCATCCCACCAGGGTCATCGGCATCTCGCTCAACACCTACGATCTCAGCGATGAGGCTGCGCGCCAAGCCTGCGATTCGGCCACCCGTGAGACTGGACTACCAGCCACCGATCCGGTTCGGTTCGATGCCGCGCCTTTGCTCGACGCAGTGCGGCTGGAGCGGCAGACGTATCTGAACGGGCGTCGTCGAGAGGCGGTGAGTGCGCCGGCGGTAGGCATGGGGAGGTAAGGCGGTACGGCGGTACGGCGGTACGGCGGTAGGTATTTGATACTGCGAGCACTGAAAGGATGACGCAGGGCAACAGGTGGAGCGCCATGCTGATTGATGTTTCATGGCCCGCCTCTTCCACTCTCACCCGACGTTCCTCTCAGCAGCCTCCTTGCGTGCGCCGGCCCCAATGAGCCGTTGGGCGCCTGGGTAAAATGCGGCCCGGTACCACTTCAAGGCTATCGGCTTCCTCACACTCGCCGATGCCTCGTCCTTGCCAGTTCAGATCTCGGGTTTCTGTTGGGCCGCTGTGGTTGGGTCGCCATTCGTGAAGGTGACCGCACTGTCGTGCTCCCCACCGAGACGCTGATTCACTGGCGCGCTCTTCAGGTGGCAACCGCAACCCCGTACTTGCCCGGCTTGGAGCGACTCCGAGCCCTCTTTCCCGGCCTGTATGCCGTGCAGAATTATTGGAGCATTCCGGTGCATACGCGCTCGCCGGAAGAAGTGCTTGCAACCTGCGTGGCAGAGGGAGTACGCATAGCCGGAAGCCGCGTGGTATACGCGGGGGACGGGGAGGGCTCCTACCGGTAGAGTCCCTCTTCGTCGTCCACTCCCCGGCTACCGCCTCCCCCCATCTCATCTTAGGTTAGGGCTCGCAGGCCACTCGGATGATGAGGGGCCAAGCTGCGTTATTTCTGGGAGTTATCGTGCTATCCCTGCTCTCGCTTGCCGACGTCATAGATCGCCTGGTCGAGGTTCTGAGGCTCGACCGCGAGGGTGTTATCCGCGCCGCCTTCCGGGTGCTCGGGATCTGGATTCTGGCCTGGCTGGCGATACGCGTGGTGCGGCTTACGGCCGAACGGATCGAGAGTGCAGTCGACGATGGTGACGACGCCATCACCACCATGCGCGAGAGGCGTGGCCGGACGATATCCCAGCTCCTCCGAAGTGTGGGCCGCATCGCCATCGTTACGATCGCGATCCTTCTCACCTTCAATGTGTTCATCAACATCGCTCCGATATTGGCGGGCGCAGGTATTCTGGGGCTGGCGGTGTCCTTTGGGGCTCAGAGCCTGGTCAAGGACGTGATCTCCGGGTTCTTCATACTCTCCGAGAATCAGTTTGGCCTGGGCGACGTCATCGAAGTGGCCGGCAAGGCGGGCGTAGTGGAGAGAATGACCCTGCGGGTGGTGGTCCTCCGGGACCTCGAGGGGGCGATGCACATCGTTCCCAACGGCGAGTTGAAAGTGGTGACCAACAGAACCCGGGGCTGGGCCCGTTCGGTAGTGGACATCGGAGTGCCGTACGATGTGGACCTGGACCGGGCCATCGCGGTTGTCCGCGACGAGGCCGCGCAGTTTTCCACGGACTCAGTCTGGGCCGTCCAGTTCGACGGGCCGGTCGAGGTCCTCGGCGTCGAGTCTCTGGGAGAGAGCGCGATCGTGATCAGAACGCTGATCAGGACTCAGCCGGGGTCGCAATGGGGTGCGGGACGCGAGTTCCGCCGCAGGCTCATTCTCCGGTTCGATCGCGAAGGCATCCAGATACCCCTGCCGGAGCGCCGGGTCCACCTCCTGCTGGAGAATGGTGCCGATGTTGAGACGCTTGCCAGCACGGTTAGGCCTGGTGTCGGCGGCCGATGAGCTTGCGGCTCTACAACACACTCACTCGTCGTGTCGACAGCTTCGAGCCGCTCGAGCCGGGTCGAGTTTCCCTCTACACTTGCGGCCCCACGGTTTACAACTACGCTCACATCGGCAATTTCAGGACGTTTCTCTTCGAAGATCTGCTGCGGCGCTGGCTCCAGACGAGTGGCTACGACGTCTTCCACATCATGAATCTCACCGATGTGGACGACCGCACCATCGCTGCCGCCCGGGAGAAGGGTGTCTCCCTCCGAAACCATGTCGATCCATTCGCGCGGGCGTTCGAGGAAGACCGCGACTGGCTCCGCATACTGCCGGCCCACGAGCAGCCCCGGGCCACCGAATACATCGCCGCGATGATCCGGCTCATCGGTAACCTGCTCGAAAAGGGTGTGGCATATCGAGGAGAAGACGGATCGGTGTACTTCTCTATCGCGCAGTTTCCCCTGTACGGCCGCCTATCACGCCTGGATCGACGGGAGTTGAGGGCGGGGGCGAGCGAGCGGGTGAGCTCCGACGAGTATGCCAAGGAGGACGCGCGCGATTTCGTGCTCTGGAAGGCGGCCAAACCAGAGGACGAAGCCGTCGGTGCAGCTTGGGATGCGCCGTTCGGCCGGGGCCGGCCGGGGTGGCACATCGAGTGCTCTGCCATGGCTCTCGAGCTGATCCGGAAACGGGTGGGCTCGGACGTGCTCGATATCCACGCGGGTGGGGTGGATCTGATCTTTCCCCATCACGAGGACGAGATCGCCCAGAGCTGCGCGTACACCGGACGAGAGCACTTCGCCCGCTACTGGCTGCATGGCGAGTTCCTGAACATCCGGGGCGAGAAGATGTCCAAGCGGTTCGGGAACATCACCACCGCACGCGACCTTCGAGAAGATGGCGTCGATCCTGGCGCAGTCCGGTTGCTCATCTTTCAGACCCACTACCGGCAGAGGCTGGATCTTACGGACGAGGGGTTGGCCGCGGCACAGAAGGCCTCCAGCCGGCTGGGAGAATTCCAGAAACGGTTGACCGATTCCCGGTCGGGCAGCGACTCGCCTCGGTTGAGTGAGGCAGCCGAGCGACTGCGCAGGGATCTGACGGAGGCGTTAGACGACGACCTCAACGCCCCCCGCGCCGTCGCGGCGATGTTCACCTTCATGAACGAGGGCCATGCCGCACTGGATGGCGGTGAGCGGTCGGGGCCGATAGCCCTATCAGCCTGGGAGCTGGCCGAGGACGTGCTGGGAGTGACCAGCCGGGGGACGGTTATCAATGTTCCCACCGGAGCTGCTGCGTCGGTGGCGCCGGAAACCGGTGCGACATACGGCGAGACTCCGCCGCCAGGCTCGAACGAGGAGCTCGAGAAGGCATGGGCGCTGCACTGGGCGGTCCAACGCAAACAGGCCAAAGGAGTGCGCGACTACGCTGAGGCAGATCGAATAAGAACACTCCTGCGCGATGCCGGCTGGGAGGTCCGGGATGGGAAAGACGGCTCGATAGAGGTGGTGCGGGTTCGACGGGCGAGCTGACAAAAGAATTGCGCGATCCAACATTCCTACCGCCCCATTCGGAATCGCCCGAGATTCCTCTGCAACAGGACACACAGGGCAATTCTCCACAGCGAATCCATGGCGTTGCTCGGGCTGGCGGGCGCCATCTGGGTTCGAACCCGGGTCAGGAAACGATCGAGACGAGGGCGAGTCACGAGCGCCTGGCGGGCGGCACGCTTCATCCGGACCTGCGCGCTTGCCTGCCGGTTGACCGGCTGGGCCGGGGAGGAGAAAAAATCGTCCCGGACCCGTTCGAACGCGGTTCGGTCGATCATCGATCCGAGGGGACCATCTTCCAGGTTCGCGAAGTCCAGGAGCTCCAGGAAGTAGTTCCGCAGCGGTTGCTTGTACCGGAGGTCGTACGACCAATCGGGCAGGCTGGGGACATCCATCTCCGGGTATTTCATGGTTCTCGGAAGGAATTTCTTGAGCATGGAAACGTACAGGTTCTTGTGGACGCGATACTCCCTGGGAAGATGCCGCACGACTTCCAGAACCCCATTGGAGAGGAACGGACGCCGCATCTCCGACGCAATCTCCCGGTAGTAGCCCAGCGTAAAGATGAATCGGGCAACCCGCCCATGCAGGTAGAGAAAGTCCTTCCGGTCGGTCGCATCCGTGTTCTCGCACGGCTGCATGATCCGGGCGATCGAATCGTCGTAGAGTGTTTCGAATCGGTCCACCTGATCGGTCCGGAGGATCGATTTTAGTTGGGGGGGCAACGATGAGGGCAACACATGAGCACGCGCCTCGGTCTCGTTCCCGGCATGACCACGCCATCCCCAGGCCTCATCGCCGATAAAGGTGAAATCGGCCCCGGTGCTATAGAACTGTCGGACGGCGCCCATCCCCTCGCCGTACCGGCCAATGTTGTCGTTGACCAACTCGGAGACATAGACCCATTCGGCGGCGATCTCGGTCATCTGATCGGTGTCGTACGGCAAGAAGGAGAAGTCCAATCGAAACTCGCCCGCCAGCTGCTTCGCGATCCACGCATCCGAGCCCGGAATGTCGTCGCGCATCCCCCAGCCCAACGCTCGCTTAGGCATCGCGCCCATCTGGTCCAGGACGCCGAGGATACCGCGCGAATCCAGGCCGCCAGACAGAAAAAGATCGTAGTCATGGGGGTCATCCGCGAGACAGAGCTCGTGGGCGCGCCGCGTGCTCTCGAAGAGCGCTTCAGCCGCCACCCCGCGCCGTCGCAGGGAGTCCGTCGGGTCATACACGATTTTCCAGTAACGCTCCCGGGACAGTGTCTGCTGAGAAAGATCCCAGGTCAGCAGGCTCCCAGGCTCGAGCGCATTGACATCAGTAAAGAGGGTACGGTCCCCCGGACTGTATCCAGTGGCAAGCAGGTTAATCAGGCCGGTTTCGGACAGTTCGGCGTCCGAATCTGCAGCCGTCATCAGGGCCTTCACCTCGGGCCCGAACGTCAGGATGCCCCGCGACTGCCGATAGTATACCGGCTGGGTACCGACCCGATCCGTCGCCACGTGAAGCCGCTGATTTGCGGGGTCGAAGATCACGATAACGAAGCTGCCATCGTAGGCGTCGCGCAGCGCCTGGAAACGGCCAGCACGGAAATCCTGCAGGATCTGGCTGGCGGCGACTCGGTGAGGGCGAGGATGTTGGCGGAAGACTGTGCCGTAGACCAGTACGGATAGCCGAGATTGCTCTTCGCCATCGGATGTCGCGTAGTCCCGCTGTGATGGTCTGCCCACGTATCCCAAAGTGAGGGTCGGCGAGATGGGGAACACCGTGGCCTCGTAAGTGTCGATATATGAGATCTTCTTCAGCGCAGCCGAAACTCGACCGGAATCCGCGGTACCCACCAATCCGACAATTCCTGGCATCCATGTCTCCAGCCTTAGGTGTTCAGGCATTCGGATCGTAGCCAGAATCCGGTCCAGCCCGAAACGTGAGTCCATGAGATGATACGGCAAGACAACCGGCGTCGCGAGCAAGGGTATGATGGAAACTAAAAGGGGAAGGAACCAACGGAGCAGGTGGTAAGATTAATTCTATAATCCCGGCGTATCGGATGGCATGGCTGAGGTCACTTGCTCTCTTGGAGAAAAGTTGGTCTTTTTCTGCCGGTTCAAGCTGACGTAGCTCAATTGGCAGAGCAGCTGATTTGTAATCAGCAGGTTAGGGGTTCGATTCCCCTCGTCAGCTCGGGTTGTACCCATGCGATGGGGTCTGGTTTTTTGGAGGGTGCCCCCGTTGGGGGCTTTTTTGTGGGTCGCTGGAGCCGTCAGCAGCTGCGAAAGTTCAGCGTGGCTTGCCCTTGCGCAACTTATGGTACCTCGGTATTCTCCCGGTCTGTCTTTTTTCAGGAAACCCGAGCGAGGCACACCTTAAGTGACTAACACTCGGGAGGTTAGGTTGGTAGGCCAATGGCGCTGACACCCTCTGAAATCGATACGGACCCCGCTTCTTGCCGGCGGGGTTCTGTCTCAGATGTGGGTGGGTGAAGGCTCGGTGGGGTGACCGAGTGGCTAATGGTAGCAGACTGTAAATCTGCCGGGCTACGCCCTACGTAGGTTCGAATCCTACCCCCACCATGGCGGTACGGCGGACGGCGGTACGGCGGTAGGATCGCAAGGCGAGACGACGAAGCGGCGGCAAGGTCGATGGATTACCGCCCTACGGCTTACCGCCGTTCCGCCCGCGGGTGTAGCTCAGTTGGTAGAGCATCAGCCTTCCAAGCTGAGGGTCGCGGGTTCGAGTCCCGTCGCCCGCTTCGAGGCAGAGCTAGCGCTCTGACTCACCATTAGAGGG